>ENA-OPZD01000444-OPZD01000444.1-human-gut-metagenome-genome-assembly--contig:-NODE-444-length-10124-cov-1.943083_pt1 | contig 10124 bp, 11 predicted proteins | sample MGYA00242479_ERZ504495 | MGnify/ENA primary metagenome ERZ504495 (study PRJEB26092, sample SAMD00036286) | human gut metagenome | host: Homo sapiens | study: EMG produced TPA metagenomics assembly of... | reverse complement strand
AGTTTCATAACAATTCCTCCTCGTAATTTAAATATGGACCAAAGTGTTATACTTTTGATCCATGAACCGTTTTGTTTTACAAATATTTTTCCTGATTTACGGGTGATTCGACAGAAACCATTTTCCGGTATGGCCTGTTTCATTTGTTCCATTAGGTGATTTTAAATGATTGATTTCCTGCTATAGTTTGCGCATCGGTAAGGTAGTAAGAAGAATTTACATAATTACCACTTGGATAATTAACAGCAGTAGCTGAAGTGTAAACATATCCTGAACCTCCGCCATTATAGCCTTGGTAGTTAGTGCTGTCACTATAATTAGAACATGCACCACCGCCATACCATCCACCTCCACCACCGCCGGAACCATAATTATAATTAGTTCCAGAAGTTGTTGCAGAACCACCTTGACCAAATGAACCATTTGTACCTGCAGCAGTTTGTGTAGCTCCATATCCAGAAGCAGAAGAACCACCAGTAGTTCCACCGCCATATTTTGTTGTAAGCGAATTTTCTGATGATGAACCTCCACCGCCACCAGCGACAATAACTCTAGCATAAAGATCATTTTTTCCTATACGAACATCGGTTGCACCGCCGCCACCTTGTCCATAACTACTATAATTATAAGTTCTTGAACAACCTTTTCCTCCTCCGTTAAATCCACCAGGTGTTTCACCTGTTGAAGTTGTAGCTTCTGGTTGTCCACCAACATAAATATATAAATCCGTAGAATTTTTAGTTAGAGTTATGGTTCCGACAGAATACCCTCCAGCGCCACCATAATAACTACTATATGAACCGCCTTGAGCACCCCAACACTCTATAATATATTGTCCTCTTGGAAGTGATATAGCTTGAGCTGTTCCTGTATAAGCAAAATCCATTACAGCATTAGCGCTAGCATCATAAATTTTATTGTTCATCCTTACAAATACTGGAGCTGCTTTTTTTATTTCATTGTTCATTTTACAATGTAGAGTTTTCTTTTTAACATAACAGGTGATCCTACAATAGCCATTATCAGAATGACCTGTTTCTGTAGAGCCAGAAGGAGATTTAAAAGATTCATTGCCAGATAAATTAGAAGCATCAGAAAGATAGTAAGATGAATTTAGAAGACAACCTTGAGGATAGTTAGAAGCAGAAGAGGAAGTATAAACATAGCCTGAACCACCTCCGCCACCGCCATCATCATCTCCAGAACCATCAGGATAAGTACCTTGTCCACCGTACCATCCTCCGCCACCGGCTCCACCATAACCTGAAGCGTAATAACATCCAAAACCACCGAAACCAAAACCAGCAGCACAATTAGAAGAAGAGTTTGTGGTGCCTTGTGAATTAATAGCACTTAAAGATGAATATGAAGCAGTTTGAGATCCACCATATCCATATGAACCACATCCAAATTTCCCCTAGTACCAGATACACCACCTGCATACCCACCACTACAACTAGGACTACCATCAGAACCACCGCCACCTGCAACGATAACACGGGCGTATAAAGAAGCACTTCCAATACGAATATCAGTAGCGCCACCACCACCTTTATAATTGTATCTATATCCACCACCATTGAAACCTCCGGAATAGATTGAATTTGATGCTGATGTAACAGAATTTCCAGATCCACCGACATATATGTATATAGTAGTTTTTTGAGTCAATGTTAAAGTTCCTGTAGAATAGCCACCTTTTCCACCATAACTAGAATTAGAACGATAACCTCCCTGTGCTCCCCAGCATTCAAGAACATATTTTCCAGGCTCAAGGGTTACAGATTGAGCTTTACCTGTATAAGCAAAATTCAATACACTTTTTTCTGAGTTTCCACCGTACACAGAAGATACAGAACAAACAGCAGTACAATTATTATCACATGAAGCTTCACAAGAAAAGCCGCATGAATTATCACAAGAACCACCACATCCACCTGTACAGGTTCCTTTGCATCCGCCAGTGCAGTCATTGGCACAAGTGGTAGTGCAAGTAGTATTACAAGTACCAGTGCAGGATCCAGAACAGGTAGAATCACAACCGGAACAGCCAGTATAACAGCCTGAATTGCAGTCACCAGAACAACTGCCCGAACAAGTTCCGGAACATCCAGAACAACTACCAGAACAACCGGAACAATCATTAGCACAAGCGGCACTACAATTTCCGGTACATGTGCTATCACAGTTCCAGTCACAACTACTAGAACATCCATCATTACAGCTACTGGCACAAATAGCATCACAAGTGCCTGAGCAGGTTCCACTACAGTTATTCCCACAGCCAGTGCATCCGGTTACACAAGCATTTGTACAAGCTCCAGTACAGTCATTAGCACATTTGGCAGTACAGTCAGAACAAGTACTTCCTGAACCTCCCTTACAAGTTCCATCACAATATCCAGAACATCCACCAGTACAGTTAGTAGAGCAAGAACCACCACAAGAACCACCACATCCTCCAGATGATGAATGAGTGCAGTTGGTAGCACAAGAAGTTCCACATCCATTACTACAAGCCATAAGCCTCACCTTCCTTTCAGTCTTTTATTCATAAGTAATCCAAATATCTCCATTCTTTCCGTCACTAGCTGCAGGTTCCGTTGTTGAAAGATGAATACCTATTTCATCCATAGACCAACTTACATTTCCAGAACCATTTACAGATTTAGTTGTACCACCCACAGTAACATTTCTTGCAGTTCCCCAACTCGAAGTAGTAATATTTCCAGACCCATCAAAACTGGTTCCGTTAATGGTTCTTGCCGTAGCCAACTTATTCGCACTATTAGCAGCCCCACCAGCACTAGAACTTCCTGCATAATTGTGTGTATGAGAGGTAGGAGATTTTCCATTAAGAGCAGAAGTAATTGCACTTTGAGTCATAGTACCATCTGTAGCAGAGCCGGTTCCTGTATAAAGCTTTGTTATACCAGAAGCACTAGCAGTACCTGTAGAATATGTAGTATTATTATCAGAACCCCAGGTAGCAGTTCCATCAGCAGACCATCGAAGAATCTGACCGGATGATCCACCAGCAGGAATATGTTTTATTTTCCGGAAGTGCTTGGGTGAGAATAAAACAGTGTCCTGCGTAGTGATTGTACCTGTCGTACCATTTCCTTTTGGTATAAGTTATCGTCTTACCAGAGACGTAAGTCCTTTAATATAAGTAGTATTAATCTGCTGATTATCCGAGTCTTTTGTAGCTTTCGTAGCACTATCAGCATTACCAGAGAGAGAACCTTTAAATGTAGTTGCTGTAACAGTTCCTGGGAAAATACTATTGCCAGTACCTGGCTCCATAAGTACAATTTCTCTATAGGTTAATCCACTTGCAGAGCCTGCTTTATTCATGAATGGTAATTTGTATTGACCAGAAGTATATTGTCTTACATAAATACCTTCATCACCATCATCTCCGACAGCAATTTCCAAGCAGCCTCTGTTTTGTGAAGTCTGATATCCACGAATAGCCCATCCGTCATTTGCACCGTTTACACCACCAATACCCAATGCATTGCCATTTGTGTCTCCTGTATTAGAGAATAGTAAATTTCCAGTCATTGCTTTTGAAACACTGAAATTACTAGCATTTGGATTAGAAACAACGGAACCAGTTAAAGGGATTACATATTGAGAATAGTTGGCAGAAGTTAATATTCGTATCCAATCACTCCAAGAACCATTAACTTTTGCTTTAGTATAAATTTCTGTCGAGCGGATATCTAAATCGATAATTCTGTTATATCTATTAGCTCTATCAATGCTAAATACTAATGCGTGATTATCTACGGCTGGTAAACCATATGTTTTAGAATAATTGCTCTCGTCGTTAATAGCAAAAAATCTATATAGATTTAATTCTCCCTGTTCAGTACTACGATGAATATTAGCTGTAGTATCTAAATATGTAGTAATTGATGTGTCATTTAATTGGATTTCTTCCATTGCTTTAGTTTGTGTTGCCTTGCTTGCGGTACCACTTAAATTACCACTAAACGTACCACTCAAAGTACCTGACATAGTAGAAGTTCCATTACCTGTACAAGTCCATGTAACACCAGGCGCAGCAGCTCCTCCTGTAGTAGAAGCACCATATTGAACAAGTTTGATTCCAGTATTTCCATTTTGCCCATTACGCCTAATGTACCACTAACATTCATATCACCGATTGCAACATCATCGCCAACTACATTCCAAATGCCGTTTGCGAAGTTAAGAGCGCCAGTCATAGTTCCCCCAGACAATGGCAAATAAGCATGAGTATGACTACTTGGCGGATAACTTGTAGGTTTTCCAGTAACTCCGCTCCAAGGTACAGAAGTAGCAGATCCTGCAGTATAAACTGTATAACCAGCCTCAGAATTCAATTTACTATCATCAATAACAAAATACATTTTCTGAGTCTTATTTACTTTGACTGTATCACCAAGTTGAATTTTAGCAGTAGTAAGAGCAAATCTCGCAGTATCATCTGCAACAATTACACATCTTTCTAATGCTCCATGTGGAAGTCTTGCTATGTCAATTGTTCCAAAAAGCTTTGATGCATTGAGAGAAGTGATAGTAGAATCATCATGATTATGAGCAGAAGGAGCATAGGTAGAAGGTTTCCCTGTAACATTCCCCCATGCGACACTACTTGCAGTTGCAGCATTTCCTGTAACATTTACAGTCAGATTATTAGTGACAGGATTATATTTAAACTTATCGCTGTATGCTCGCTTTGTCTCTGTAGCTAGAATCAGAAAACCAAACATGTCTAGCTGCATCAGCAGTACCTTCTCCAGCGGTACATTTGTAGCTGTTCCTGCAGTAGTTGCACTATCAGCAGTAGTTGCATGTTTTACACTCTTATTGCATCGGCAGTATTATCTACATTGCCAAGCCCTACCTGAGCTTTTGTATGAGTATGCCCGGCAGGGGAGTAAGCACTTGAATTTGTATATGCAGCAGATCCTAATCCATGAATAGGAACAGTAGTTTTATTACCATCTACAGTGAGTGTGATTTTTCCGTTTTCAGTAGCTTCTGAAATAGCAAACAGACTTTACGGCTTTTGCTAGAGTAATATAAGTTTTGCTTGAGCTATCCCAACGATAAATAGTATTCGTAGCAGTATTTATATAAATAGTATTTATATCTCCAACAGACGGAAATAACTTATTGGAAGCATATGGAAGTATTTCTTTATGATTAGCTATACTTGTCTTCAAATAACCAACCAGTTCTGTTAATCCAGTGAGATTAAGAAATTGTTCTTTCATTTTGCATTAGTCACATCCTTCCATTTTTATTTTTAAAATAGAAGGAGAGCATTGCAGCTCTCCTCCCAATAAAATCAATTGTATTTTACGCAGTAAATAAACCTTTGATAGACGCACTTGGAATTGCTTCATATCCATCTCCAACAAGCCCCTTAAGAGCGGTGATATCAGATGTGTTCTTAGCAATCTTCGGTTTTTCAGTAGCAAGATCTTTTTTCTACAGCAGTAATTTTGCCTTCTGCTGTATCCATTCTGCCTTTAACAGCAGTAATATCTTCTGCATTCTTTTTATCAGCAGCTTCTAATGTAGGTAATTTCTTTTCAAGAGCATCAATTTCTACCTACAGCAGCTTCAAGATCAGCAGCTTTTGCATACTGAGAAAGATCAGAGTCTGCGAGAGCTTTAGATACATACTCAGCAATATAGCTTACAATATCTTTGGATGTAGCAGATTCTGGAAGAGTACCGATAAGAGTCTTCAACTTTGTGATATCCTCTTTATTTGTTTTGATCTGAGAATTCATTGTAGCAGCATCAGATGTATGTGTAGAAATCCAATCAGAAATCTCTTTCAGTGTATCATATGCTTCTGGAGCATCTGCAACGATTTTAGCGACTGCATCTGCAACAGCTTTCTTTACTGATCCGTCACCAGTGCCATTCAGTGTTCCAATAGCTGCTGTATTAGCTGCAACGCTTGCTTTTAATGCAGAATCATCATACTGACCAGTAGTAACAGCTTCTTTGATATAAGCAACTACATTTTTAGCTTTTGCATCAGCAGGAATGGTACCAACATAAGACATTACTTCTGTTTTTTGCTGTGTTAGCAGCGCCAGCAGCATCGAAATCTGCAACAGTCTTTCCAGAATCTACCAGATTACCATTTTCATCTAATCCTGCAAGATGACCTTTTACTGAACCTTTTACTTTGTCAGCTTTTCCTGTTGGCTGAGGAATAGTAATAGTAAATGCTGCTTCATCAATAGTTACTGGAGCAGTTTTTGTGTAGAAATAAAGTGTGTATCCGTCTTCTGACTGAGATACTGTTTTAATTGAGTTTTTGACAGCCTCACTGATTTTAGAGTCGATCTGTACGTTATGCAGAATTTAAAAACTCCTGAAGATTAGAAAGTGTAGCGAACTGTAATTTTGCCATAATTAATTTCCTCCTTGAAATATATTTGTTAAATCTTTAGAATCAATACCACCAAGTTTTCTATCTAAAGCAGCGTCAATATGATCATCTAAAACATCCAGAACAGTTTCTTCAATGATATTTGAAACATATTCTTTTACAGAATCAGCACTTGCAAAATTCTGTTCATTAATCCAGCTTTCAGTGACATAACGATCAGTCGTATATTCACCATCTTGCTGAATGAAATACAATGTAATAGATTTTCCTTGCATTTTGTGATTGTTGTGCTGGAAGTATCAGCATCATGAGATACAAGATACAGAACATCGTCTGCAGAAGATTGAACAGTAGTATTGTTTCCGCCAATGATACATTGGCCTTTTACTTTATAAATACCATCATCGAGTGATGATATCTTCACAGGAACAGTAAGTGTACCTATAAGATTTACAATAGGTACATCAGATAATTTGTTATAAGATAAGCTGTTGATATAGTCTACAACAGTGGACTTATCTTCAAGATTACCGATTATATTATCTAAAAGAGTAGAAAGCTCAGAAGATTTGACATAATTATCCAATCCGATTGTTTTCTTGACCTCTTCAATAATATGATCTTTATCTTCATCAGTCATAGATATGTCATAAGAGAAAAGCAGTTTATCTCCAGAGAAAAACATAAGATTTGATCCGATGCATTTTACATCTGTAATCTGTTTATCTCCTTTGACATATTCTAATGTATTGTCGATGGTCACCCACGCTATGCTCTTACTGTCTTGGATATAACAAAGTCCTGGGTATTTTAGCACCCCTCTTTGTAAAGCCTTTTCTGCAATTTGCTTAGTTGATGCAGAATACCAGGTTGGAATTAACGCCATGCTGTGATCACCTCTTCAATTTGTCATATTCATATTTTGAAATTTCTTTTATTGCATAGATGTCATTATCAGGCGGAAAATTATAGAGACCTTCAATGTGCCATCCATATTTTCCGTCTGAACTTAAAATAGCCTGTGCTTCTGTGATATCACATAGAAGCAACAGACTATGTTTTTCCTGATATTTGATATACAGGATATGATTAAGGACATCTACGACTTCATCATTTTTGATTACTTTATAATACATGTGATATCCTCCTTATAAGAGGGGAATGGTTACCCCTCACTTGAAATTGAGAACATAAGTAAGATTCCAGAATTCTGTCCTGGATAAGAGAACCCATATGTTGCACCAGATTCATTAACCGTATACAACCAGTTTGCAACTGTAGCATTTGGAGATCTGGTCCAATAAGATTTATACTCTGCAGGAGTAGAAGGTTTTGCTTTCTTTCTGGTATCATCATCTGTGAAATAAGCAATAGGAGCATTTGTTTCAGAAATATATGGTTCAGAAGTAGCAGTAGGATCAACTTCATACAGAGATGGAACATAGAATTTGCAATTAGATACAGAAGTGTCATTAGACTTGTTACCGACAGAAGAATATACTTTAACTGGTTTAATCAACGCTTTCCATAAAGGAGAGATTGCCTTAACCATACGAGTATTCAACCATGTATTTAATGTAGAATCAGCCCATCCACCTGCATTTGTGCTCTTATTATTATAAGGTTTTTCTGTACCAAGTAGATTAGAAGCAACAAATGTAATGTTAGCTCTCTTTGAAGCAACGTCAGACAGATAATATCCTTTAAACTTAGCCACTTCCATTGGAATAATTTCATGAATCCAAGAAGCAATATCCATACATTGTTCTTCACCAAGATCCGCATACCAAACCTTAGCCCAATGTATAGTGCCTTTTGCAAAGTTTTCATATGCTCCATCGTCAGCTTTAGAACATCCAAATACGAGAGTGGAACTATGCTCTGGAATCCTGATCGCATTCAGAGTAGTAGAAGATACTTCTTTCCCAGTCATGTTTGAATTGTACACATAAAGCTTCTGACTTCCAGCTTCATGACGAAATACAATAATCTCTCGGTTTGTTCCAGCAGATGGAGTTATACTATCAGTATTCCATGAGAAACGAGGTTCCTGAGAATACCAAAGTCTGAATCCATTTGAACCATCACCTTGAAAACACTGAGCAAGAGTGGAGTTTACACTATTTCCTGAATCAAATTCAAAGTCAATAGCAATTGTAAAGTCTCTGTCTTTTTCCATGATTTTTAATCCGGTGTCAATATAGTTTGTTCCATCAAATTTAGTCGCAGCTGAAATAACTTCATGCTCTTCAATGTCGCCATAGCTATAATCAACACCAAGTTTGAAATCTAATGTATCTTTTAATGATAATGATTTTGCTTCAAGTCCCATTTTCATAAGAGTATAAAGCTCAACCTGTGTCATATTGGCCAGATCCTTACTATCAAAATATCCATCTACATATTCGCAGTTTCATATACTGCATTGATCGTTTTATTTCCATCGACAAATCCTGACTTATCCCATCCTTTAAACAGATTGTACTTATAAGCAGATTCCTCAGCAGTATATACAGGAGTATCACCTGTATATTTTACATAAGAACCATACTGGGCAGTAGATTCTTGAAGAGATAATCCTTTAGAAACATATTTTACAGTATATTCACGAATTTTACTGTCATATACAGCAGTAATAGTTCTGTCAGCAAAGATTCCTGTCATTGAACCTTCCCATTCCTTTGAAGGTATAATCAAGCTTAATTGTGCTTTTCTTTGTAGGAATAGGAATCGGATTAACTTCTCTTGTAGTAGGATCAACAGCGTTTCCACCTTTATCTACGTACTGGATATCAAGGATAGTATTACTTTCATCATCATTTATAAATGTAACTTTGAACTGAGTAATGATTGAATCGTAAGTAAGAACAAGGTCTGTCCAGATACCAGGTTCATCTTCAGAACCAACAAATTCTTTATATTCCTGCTGTCTGACTACAGGTACATGTACGGTTCCAGTAAGAACAGACTGCTCTGTAGTAGCTCCATTATCATCAATACCAGTAAGTTTTGCTAATTTCAGAAGAAGCGTAGTATCATCGAGATTCCATGAGATACCAGTAATTGTTACGGTACGAAGAGTATTAATAGCAGCATTTAAGATAGCAAGAGCATCTACGATAGAGTTCTGACATACAAATGTCTGTAAATTATCGTATCCTGCAACCTTAAGATCAGTTAAGTCTTTAAGGTTCTTGAGTGTAAGAGTGTTGATAGAAGATGGGAGAGAAGCATGAGCAATCTTACCATGATTAGCAAATAATACAGATGTTACAATTGTTCCATCAGCATAAAGATTAATAAGATTTTCACATGCAGACAGGTTAACAGATCCTGTAAGATTTGGACAATTACGAATATCCAAAGTCTCAAGAAGAGTATTATTACCCATATTAAGAGATGTCATAAAAGTATTCTGATATCCAGCTGTATTATTACCAATGATAAGAGTTTTCAGCTTGGAAGCCTTTGAGAAATCATTATCATGAATATAACAAGCAGAAAGGTCATTTAATGCCTCGATTCTTGATGCAGCATAGATAAGAATAGCTGTATCATCCATGTTTGTTAGATTAGTAGTAATTTCATATTCTTGTCCGGCTTTTGCACGTACCTGAGTGGTTTCTGGAGAGTTACCATAAAGTACAGAAAATATACATGTCAGAATAAGGAATAATTCTCAGTGTGTAATCTGGTTTTGACTACAACTTTCTTA
>ENA-OPZD01000443-OPZD01000443.1-human-gut-metagenome-genome-assembly--contig:-NODE-443-length-10146-cov-2.150514_pt1 | contig 10146 bp, 18 predicted proteins | sample MGYA00242479_ERZ504495 | MGnify/ENA primary metagenome ERZ504495 (study PRJEB26092, sample SAMD00036286) | human gut metagenome | host: Homo sapiens | study: EMG produced TPA metagenomics assembly of... | reverse complement strand
ATCAGAAGATTATAAAAATAGTAAGATAAAGAAAAAGAATATAAAGCCATTATAGATAAATACATGTACGATACTAAACAGTATCATCTCATACTATTAGCTATGAATCAAACTGGTTGGAATAATTTAGTTAAAATACAATCAGAAGCCGCTAAAAGATGTACTTTCAACGGGCGTTTTTCTTTGTGATGATAATCTATTAAGAAAATATAATGAAGGTATCATATGCACTACTGCTTGTATAGCTTCAGCATCTGCTAGTTTAGTTTTTAAAAGAGAAAACTACAAGAAGCCGAAGAACTTCTATTAAAATGGAAAGATATATTTAAAGATAGATTATATTTAGAAATACAGCCACTAGATATATATCAACAACATATTGTTAATCAGTTTTATCTTACTATGTATGAAAAACACAATATAAAACCTGTAGCTACTAATGATGTTCACTGGACCAATTATGAAGATTATGACGATCATGATACTTTATTGTGTATAGGAACAGGCAAATATAAAAGCGATACTGATAGACTCAAATACTCTAATGATTTCTGGCTGAAAAGCGAAGAAGAAATGATAAACAGCTTTGAGAAGCAAATGAATAGTATAGGCTTTTATCAGGAGTATAAAGATTTTTATGCTCTAGCTATACAAAATACTAAGGCTATAGCGGATAGAATAGAAGAAAATATTAGATTAGGTAGTGATAAACCTTTATTCTCTAAAGTAAAAGTTCCTAATAATAACACTCCAGAACAATATTTAACTTTATTAGCATGGCAAGGCTTATATAAATATCTAGCTAAACATAAAGATTATGATGCAAGGATATATGAGCAAAGATTGTATGATGAACTTAATATAATCAATACTAAAGGATTTGCACCATATATGTTAGCCGTAAGAGAATATATTAATTGGGCTAATAGCAACAACATAATGACCGGTCCTGGACGTGGCTCAGCTGCTGGTAGTTTAGTATTATTTAGTTTAGGTATTACTAAAAATATAGATCCTATTAAATATAATTTAATGTTTTCTCGTTTCTTAACTAAAGATAGAAATTCTCCGCCAGATATTGACGTCGATATTTTCTTATTTACGTAGAGGAGAAGTTATTCAACATTTAAAAGACTACTATGGTGAAAATAACGTTGCTCATATAGGTTCGTATAGTACAATGGGAGTTAAAAGTGGTATTAAAGATGTCGGTCGGGTATTACAAATACCATTCGCTATTGTTAATAATATTTGTAAAGTAATAGATACTATAAAAGTTAAAGCACAACCTTTATTTAAGGATTATGATGATTTAAAAGAAGGTAATGAGCAAGAACGAAGTATGTGGCAGATATTTCATAAGTTAGAAGAAGATAATCCAGAATTGTTTAGATTAGCTAGAACTTTTGAAGGAACTCCTAGAAATTTTGGTATTCATGCTTCTGGCATATTAGTAACTCCTATTCCTATAACAGATATTGCTCCAGTTAGAGTAGATAAAGAAGGAACGACTATTACTTTATATACAGGTGTACAATTAGAAGAATTAAATTTTATTAAATACGATTTGCTTGGACTAAAGACGTTAGATATTATTCAAAATACGTTAAATCATATTAATAAAGATTTAACCGCTAATGAACTATATGAAGCTTTAAATTTAACAGATATTAGTTTGTATAAGTATATAGCTGATAAAAAAGTAGATGGAGTATTTCAGCTAGAATCTAATTTAATGAAAAGTATAATAGATAAGATAAAACCTACAGAGTTTAATGATATTGTAGCTATAAATGCTATAGCTCGTCCAGGTCCTATTAGTATAGGTACAGATACTCAATATGCTAATATAAAACATAATCTAATAGAGAAACAAACTCTATTAAAAGGAATAGATGATATAGTAGATTATACTTATGGTTGTATTTTATATCAGGAACAATTAATGGCTATATCTAAGCGTATAGCAGGATTTGACGATAACCAAGCTGACAGTATCACCCGCAAAATCCTCGCGAAGAAGAAAGTTAAACTATTCCCTATGTTACGTCGGTGTCATATATATGGTAAGAGAAATTGTGAAGGACCTATCGGATGGGAAGAAGATAATAACGCACCTTGGTATGACTCAAAAGGCAAATACGGTAAAGAAATTAAAGGTGCTTTATCTAATGGTTATACCGTAGAAGAACTTAATAATTATTTTGATAACATTGAAGGATTTGCATCTTATTGTTTTAATTTATCGCATGCTGCGGCTTATTCGTATATATCTATGATGAGTACTTATTTAAAAAAGAACTATCCTATACAATTTATGGCAGCACTTTTGTCTATGACAATAGATGAAAAGCATAAAACTAATTATATTAATATATGTGAACAGCAAATGAACATTAAGATAGGAACTCCAGATATCAATTTATCAGAAGAAAACTTTACTCCAGAACCTAATAAGAACGAAATTCTATATGGATTAAGTTCTATTAAAGGTGTCGGTTTAACTTCTATACCTGAAATAATCAATAATCGTCCGTATATATCTTTAGATGATGCTATTAATAGAATACCTAAAAAGAATTTTAATAAGAAAGTTATTATTAGCTTAATCAAGGCAGGGGCTTTTGATTTTGAAAATACGAATAGATGTGCTCTTATTAATAAATTCTATAATATTAGAAATGATAATAAATCTGAAAAATTAGATGAAGATTGTGATGAAGACGTATATATACAGTTTGAAACTGAAACATTAGGTAGTCCTATCACATATAAACCTTGGTGGGATAACGTTCTATTAGATAGTAATATCCATAATGTATTAGCTAAGATTATATCTTTAAGAGAAATTAAAGATAAACGAGGAAAATTGATGGCGTTTGTTAAGCTTAGAATAAATAAGTGCGAAATAGACGCAACTGTCTTTGCTAGTAAATATATCAATATGATAAGCATATTTGATAAAAATATAAACGTTAATCAAAAAATATTAGTGTCTGGTAAAAAACAAGCAGGATTAAAGAACGGAGAAACTTGTTTAATTATAAACAATGCTACTATTTATAAAGGAATATAATAATGTTAATAAACAATCACTTAATGGTAATAAATTCTTGAAGTTGATACATCAACTATTAAAATACGAAAGAGTGATTGTTTAGAATGAAAGTCGTAGATATTTCTGCTTGGCAAGAATATATAGATTGGCAGGCATTAAAAGATTACGGTATTCAAGGCGTTATTATTAAATTAGGAGAAAATTATCGCTTAGATGAAATGTTTATTGAACATGTAACAATGCTGTTAAATATGGTTTTCAATATGGTATATACTATTATAGCCATGCATCATCTATCAATGAAGGTATTACAGAAGCAAATTGGGTAGATAAAAAATTAAAGAATACTTACGCGGTGAAAATCCGCCGTTGGGTATTTGGATGGATGCAGAAGATAATGATATGTTATTAGGAACTAATAATGTGGTATACCCTATTGCCAACTTTATTCATAGATTAAGAACATTAGGATATACCTACGTTGGTTTGTATAGTTCCTATAATTGGTTAACCAATGTGATAGATTTAGGACCATTGCCTAAAGATGTTCCTATTTGGTCTGCTCAATATGGTTATTTGAAATAGTTTGCAGTAGAAATCCAGAACGTATCTGTAAGATTTGGCAATATACAGATTGCGAAAAATTAGTGGTATGCAGCTTGACTGTAATATATACTATGAATAATAAAAAAAGAAAGAAGAATAATATGAAATAATAGTATATTCTAAAGATGAATTAAGTGAATTAGATAAAAACGTATCAAAGATATTATTATACAGTCTAAATGTGCAAATGAAAGTTTTAGAAACACATTTAATGATAGATATTCTGGTATGACTGTTGATAATGAAATATTTTTGATAATGTAACATCAGATACAATTAAAAATGCGATAGTTTCTGAATTAGAAATATAATAATAAAAAAGGTATGCTAAATAAAAGTAGCATACCTTTTTTATTTAAATTGTTTCCATTCATCAGGATACGTATCACATCTACAATGATTATAAAATAAACACTGTTTGCATCCATTACCAACTCTGCAATAACTACGTAGAGTTTTAATAGCATTATTAACTTCAGTTTCTAAATTTTTATCATCTAATTCTAGTGTTTTCCATTTATTAGGAAAAGCATCATAACAATTATAACAATTTTTACAATCTCCACAATACTTATTATTACTATTTTGACAAAATGTAGATATAGTAGTAATAGCTTTATTAAGTTTTGATATTATTTCTTTATTCATTATCATCATCCATTTATATATTTTAATTATTATACTTTGCGTATTTCATTAATTTTCTTGTGATAAACAAAGATGTTAAGCAGGAAATATAAGAGCTATACATTGGTAATGTTAATGCCATGTCGCAAGGTAAAATCGACATGAAGATATGTTATTGACATTATTAGTATAGTACCTAAAAGAATAGATATTTGTTCAAAACCTTCCTTTCTACTATTTAATATAGATAAATTAGATCCATCTGTTATATTATTCATTATATCATCAATAATACGAAAAATCATTCCGCTCATTAAAACATTTAATAATGAAATTGCTATGAATCTATAATTAGGAAAATGAGCAAATGCTGCATTACAGAATATAGTTAAAATACAATCTATGATACATAATGGTACGAAATATCTTCGTAGTATACTTAACTTCTTTTTATTAAACCATAAATTTATTAGTCCGCCTAGTCCATATTCTACAAAACGAGATGTCTGATACCATATAGGATCAACGTTACTTATCATAGTAATTATTATGACTGGAGATGTAAAAGCAAAATAATCATTGCAATACTTTCTGCTAATACATCCCATTTAATTAAATTAATTACTTTAGGATCTAAATCTTGAACAGAACTAAAGCCTAAAGTTCTAATAGTTTCTTTAGTTAGCATTAAATTTCTCCATAGATGATACTATATTAATATAATCATTAATGATATTTTCTCTTATATCAGCTAAAGAAATAATAGAATATTGTTTTCTGTATAAACTTTACTCCAAGTACTTTCTTTTTTTGTAATTTCATTATCTATATTAGACAAAGACATATTCTGATAACTATCAATTATTTGATTAATAAATTTTTGAGTACTTATATCAATATCTATAGCATTACGTATTAATATTTCTGATAATAATGGTAATACACCAAACATAATAATGATAATATACATTTTCAACTACTGGACCGTTCTGATAAGTAAAAATATCATCATCAAATATTGGTTTGTTTGTTGTAAATAAACTCTTATATTGAATTATATATAATAATTTATTAAGCCTAAAATTATCTATAGTTTTTTATTTTAAGTTGTCTTTTTTATTATATATTGTGCTAAATTAAGTGCTTTATACATATATGTCACTTCGTTTTCTTATAAAAATTTCTTTGCTTCTTCTACGCTCTTATATATATTTTTAGATTTATAACAAAATATATCAAGATCTTCATTGTTCCATTTCTTTTTAAATATTTTATTATTAGGAGCGATATAAAAATATTCTTCATTATGTTTAGGTTTATATGCATATTCTATAATTTTAGTGTTCTCATCAAATAGAAGCTTATACAATAATAAATCTTGATTATAATAATCAGTTACATTGTTAAGTATTTCTAATTTGATTTCATTATTGTATTCAGCAAATCTTACCATTAATATAGTATTGTTTATATTAATATTAAAAGGACTATAAAAACTTAATTTATTGGACATCATAAAGTCTTTAATTATATGTTTGTTTTTCATTCAATTCACATCCTTAAAAAATACTAGAAAAACAGTTTTTCCTCTACGATGTCCAATTATAGGCTTCTGTGTTATATTTTTTAAAACTTCAGCTGTAGAAATTTGTTCTTCATTCCATTTAAATACTAGAGTACCATTTTCTTTTAAAACTCTCCAACATTCTTCGAATCCTTTATGTATTAAAGGTTTCCAATCTAATGGTAATTTTCCATATTTTTGAGCTAAAAAACTAGTATCTCCAGCATATTTTAAGTGAGGAGGATCGAATACAACTAAATAAAAACTATTATTATCAAATGGCATTTTAGTGAAGTCAGCAATTATATCTGGATGAACAATAAGTTTTCGTCCGTCACAAAGTGTAGTATCTAAAGTTCTATTGTCCATAAACAATACGTCTTCATTATTCTTATTGAAATGCCACATTCTGCTTCCGCAGCATGGATCTAATATTTTTTATTCATAATATTTTTAACACCTTTATTTTAAAATTTTTAATATTAATTATTTAAAAATGCTTATTAAAATAGTCATGTATTAAACAATTTGTTATTCTACTGTCTTTATCATATCGCTTAGCTAACAATGATAAATATTTATCAGCTTTTATTTTTCGTCTAGCAGATAACTTTAATATAACTAAGATTATTTCAGACAATTCTACATCTATATCTTTGTCTGGTTTTATAAGAAATTGTTTTTTGTCTTCTGAGTCTTTGCAATAGTTTTTTATTGTTTCTATTGCTTCATTTAATTGATTAAGTTTATTCGTTTTCATATTTATTCCTTATTGTTTTCTTTTATTATTATTTTATGCCAAAATGCTGGTGGTGCTATAAAGCTTCTTGCTGGACAATTTATTTCAAATGGACAATAGTTATATTTACAATTTTTTCCATTATCCATTTTATTTTTTACAATAGTTTTTTATCGTTTCTATTGCTTTGTTTAAATTGTTAAGATTAACCTCATCTATCATACATTTTCCTTTTATTCTTATCGATTATTTTTGCTTTAAAGTTATATACAGTTTTTAACTTATCAAATATTTCAACTGTATCTCCTATTAAAGTTTCTACATCTTTTTTGTATGCATCTGGTGCTTCATCAATCGTTTCTTTGCAGACAGAAGTTGTATATACATCTTTCATACTTTCTTTAAAATCATCCAGAGAAAGCATTTCTTTAGCTTTTTTTTCTGCTCAAAACTCTGCCTGCGCCATGAGGAGCAGAATAATTCCATTCTAAATTCCCTTTTCCAATGCATAATAAAGAGCCATCTCGCATATTTAATGGTATTAATACTTTTTCTCCTTTTTTAGCAGAAATTGCACCTTTGCGAATCATATTATCATCACTAACATAATTATGCACTGTATGGAATCCTTGTGATACTGATAAAAAGTCGTTCCATTTCATAGCATTAATTATAATTTCAGATATAATTTCTCTATTTAATCGAGCATACTTAGCACATTCTTTCATATCCGTCAAATACCATCTTAAATCATCACCTTCTAACCAACACAATTCATCAGGAACAATTTCTTTTGGTATATTCCTTTCGTACCTAAAATTCAATTCAGCTCGTGTTTGCCAAGAGCCACAAATATGAACACCCAAAAATCTACTTCCAGAATGGATAATTAAATAGCATTTTTTTGTTTGTTCACTTTCGGCTACCTCTATAAAGTGATTTCCACCACCTAAAGTTCCTATACTTCTAGCAACATAATAAACTTTATCTCTTGGTACTCCCCAAATATTTTCATTTGTATTTTCTACCCATTCATTAATATCAGCATTATATGGCTTTTCTCTAACATTAAAACCAGATGGTATTAATTTATTAATAATATCATCTAATTTAGTAAAATCAATTCAAATTTCTTCTTTTAGTTTTTTTCTAAAATTGATGCAATACATACCACAACCAATATCAACTCCAACTAAATTAGGTATTATTTTGTCTACTATTGGCATTGTAAATCCGATAACGCAGCCTTTACCAGCATGACAATCTGGCATAATACGAATTTTTGTACCTGCAAAAGCTTCTATATTAAGCAAATTTTTAATCTGTTCAATACAAGCTTCTTCTACATTTTCAGTAAAGATTTTTGCAGTATTGAATTTTCCTTTTAATATCATTGCCCATTCTCTTTTGATTTCCATTATTTATCCTCCCAATCTGTAGGTAAAGAATAAACTTCTTTTACTAATTCAGGTGAGATATCCTTAAATGTTAATAAATCATCAAGATACTTTTCACCAAATTTGTTTGTCATAAAACGATAAAACTTATCAATATCAACTTTAGCAGTAAGTGAAGAATAATCATTATAATATAAACTAAAAATCACTAACGCAAAAACTATATTTACATACTTCATGACCATTCATTTTTTCGTTTATGTTTATAATGACTCTATATTCTGTCCTACGAACAATATTTAGTGTTACATCTTTTAGTTTTTTTCCAAAGTAGTTTAAAATAACACCCTCAGACAAAAACGCTTCAAAATCCTCATCAGTTAATTTTTCAAATACACTTAGTACACTTCCTCATTTAAATCAACTAAAGGTTCGTTTCTTCTTAATAGTTTTAAGATTTTTTCTTTATGCTGTTCCGCTTCTTTTTCTGTTTTAAAACAGTTTCCTATTAAAAATAATGCAATGTCAGACGTAGCTTGTGAATCACATGGAACAGAATGAATATTCCCATTTGGAGTAATATACCAAAATTCTTCTCCATTTTTAGGTCTTTGTTTGGGCGGTATAATCTTATAATTTTCGTTGAACACAATATCTATTAACCATTTATCTGAATCTATATTCTCCCATTCTTTATTGCAATAGCATTTTATTTTAGGCATATTTACGCCCCTTGATGTATCATGTTCTTTTATTATTTTTACTTTAACTCTCCAATTACTTTCTTCAATCCAAAATGGAACGTTTATATTGTAAACCATTTTCTTCCATAAATTGTTCTAATAAAGATTTATTTTTCATTTTATTTACCTTTCATATATATTTCTTATTTAAAAGTTTTAGACATACGGCTCTTTTTCTTACCATATTTATAGATACTTTAAAATAATTAGCTACCTCTGTAACATCTACCATATCATTATCAACATGTTTATAAAAAATTTTTACAAATATGTCTTTTGGCATAAGCAAAGATAACGCAAACCATTCTTCTTGTTCTATTTTATTTAAAGATAAGAATTTGTATTGTTTATTAAGTATTATACTATTCCATAGTTCAATATCAGTTCTAAAGCCCATATGTAAAAATATATGGGCTAAATAACAAGCTATAAGAAAGTTATTTTTATCATTTTTTCTGAAAATAGGTAGCAATATATCAAAGTTTTTATCACCTGTTTTTCTTATATTTCCATCAATTAAATCATAGTAACTTTTCTTATAAACTATTCTACCTCCAATAGTTTTAATTACTGGCTTCATATCTATAATAGGTATGTCTATTTTATAAGAGTTTATAATTTTCGTAGTTAAATTTTCTATATAAGCAATTAAATTTTCATTCATACTCTTAGTTCTTTCTTTAAACATATTTCTTTTGTCATACTTGATAGAGAATAACAAGTTTTATTAAATAACACTATAGACATCCTCCGCAGCATCCTTTTTCTATATTATCGTTTATAACATATTCAATGTCTTCTTTATATTGTTCTAATTCTGGATACTCTTTAAATATTCTATTCTTTAACAACCAATCATCTTTTTCTATAATTCCATCTCCATTATTGTTAAAATAGCATCTGCCACCACTACATAATGCGTCTTCAAGTTCATATACTTTATTATTAACCTTTATAATTAATAACCCAATACATAGATGAGGATAAACTCCGCTATAACTTATAAATACAATATTGTTAGTCATATTAATTATTTTACCTTTTTATTAGCTATTCTTCATCATCTTCTGGCTCTCCCCAGCCTGATTAGGATCATCTTCTGCTGGATCAAGATCTTCATAATTAAGAGTTGGATCTTCACAAAAATTTTAATGGATACTTCATCATAGGATAATCTTCACCATGTAATTTGTTCCATTTTCCAACATTCATCTAGATCGATGCCGATATGTCTATTATGTTCTGTATCATCATTGCATAAATCAGGACGATTCCATTTAGCAAGTAATTCATATGCATCATATCCGCCAAATACACCATAACCTTCATAATTTCTTTCTAAAATTTTTTCATTATCTGGAGTGACTAAATAAACAGGAAAACTTCCATCTTCACAATCCCAAATAGTAATA
>ENA-OPZD01000441-OPZD01000441.1-human-gut-metagenome-genome-assembly--contig:-NODE-441-length-10151-cov-2.015662_pt1 | contig 10151 bp, 16 predicted proteins | sample MGYA00242479_ERZ504495 | MGnify/ENA primary metagenome ERZ504495 (study PRJEB26092, sample SAMD00036286) | human gut metagenome | host: Homo sapiens | study: EMG produced TPA metagenomics assembly of... | reverse complement strand
ATAAACTTATTTTGCTCATTGCTTTTGTAAATGTATGGACATAATTACGCCTCCTTTCTTTAATAGAAAAAGTATAATAAAAATAGGTTATAAAGTCAAATCGAAAAAGAGAAAAAATAATCCTAAACAATATTATAAAAAGGTTGACAAGTAACCCAAAAAGGGTTATACTATAAACAGTTAAAGAAAGGAGGCAAGGAAAATATGAAGCAGATAACCAATATCAGAAAAGCGGTTTGTACAATGGCAAATGAACTGAAGAAAGAAGGCTATACCTTATCTCAGGCATTCCGGAAAGCATGGAGACGCATAAAGTTATCTATGAAGATCAGAGCAGTGGGAACCACAGCAGGGAACATTCAGGAAAGACTGGGATTCATGAAACAGTTTCCAGTAGATACCATGCAAGCAGAGCTTGTAAGAGAACCGGAAAACCCATTCGATAAGAACGCCATCAAGATTGTGGTCCATTTACGTTCTATCAATCGCAAAACTGTTATTGGTTATGTTCCGGGAGGACTTGCAGCTGGTTTGGCAGCAGTCATTGACGCAGGGGTAAACGTCAAGGCGGAATTACTGCAAATACTGGGCGGCTATAGTTACAAGGAGAGCTATGGTTGCTTATTGGACATCACTATATAGATGCCCGAAATCTCCGAAGTGATACAATATTTTTGGCGAATAACCGAGGGTTGGCACCTGCTGCCGCCTCGGGCAAAAGAAAGAGGTAAAAGATGGCTAAATTAACACCAGTTAGAGCAATCAGACAGAAATGTCTTGACTGTTGCAATGGACAGAGTGCAGAAGTTAGGCTATGTACTTGTAAACATGCCCGTTATACGGCTGCAGAATGGGACATAGACCTAAAGGTGAACAATTTACCACTGAAACATATAGAGAAGAAAAATCCCCACGTAGCTTAGGGATTATTGTGACAGAAAGGAAATAAGCAATGTCTGTATTGGATGTAATTACAATTTTCCTCTGTGGGGTTATGAGTACACTGTACTATGAGTACACCCATGGAAAGAAGTGGTGAATATGAAGATTATAGAGGTATTACATAGCTTTTGGACTGGAAACCGTACAGAGAGTCCAAGGAACCGAAAGAGCTGGGTAAAGATTGAGAAAGCAATTAAAGAAGTAGTTCCGCAGGATAAGCAGGAAGATTTTACACGTATGATAGAAGATCATAGTGATTCTGTAGAATACAGCGGATTTGTTGCAGGATTCAGGATAGCTGCAAAATTGTGGCGGGAATTATGACCGATTCGGTCATTTTCTTTTAGGGGTAAACTGAAAAATAAATCAAATAAGGGGCGCAGCCTGTGAATACGAGAAATAGAAAGGTGGTTTTATATTATGGCTTCAGTAGTAACAAGAAAGATTCCGGAGATTGTATTAGTAGAACAAAGAGCAGTTGGGAAGTAAAAGAGTTATTTACCCTGAATATGCTTCATAAGACAGATGTAAGTGAGTTTGTGATCTGTCCTCACCAAAGAGAAACTATATACTTGAATAAATCATTTGAGCGTGCAGAGGATCTGATCCCGATTATTAACGGGTTCATGGAGCAGGAATGGTGTAATTCCAAAGGGGACAAGCTCTATAAACAGTTTGAAGATATTGCAGGGGAAAAAGCGGTAAGTATTTTAAGTGCTATCTGGCAGGACTGGAGAAAAGAAAGAATGAAGCTAATGCTAAAGAAAAAGCCGATGAAGTATTGAAAAGAGTCAGAAAGAGACATATAAGACAGAGCATGAAAAAGAGAAAGGGTACTATTCAGGCAGTTTTCGAGGTTGGATATGGACTCTACGATAAAAAGAGACTGGCAGATTTTCAGAATGGTGCAGAATGTGCATTTACGTATGGTTATTTATGCGCTCTGGAAGATCAGGAGAAGCAACAGAGTGTTGCAGAATAAGAAAAAAGCCCTTATCAGTGCACCACCACTGATAAGGGCAAGTAATCCGTCAACCTGTTTTCGGATTGAGAATATTATAGCTTAGTCCGGGAGAAAAAAGCAAATTACAAATTGTGCCGGCGCAACTATAGACCTGTAACACGGCAGCAGTTGAGCCGGTTCTTTTTTATATACAGGGGTGATTGTATGAATGATAAGGAATTTAAGCAGATGCTTGATGGCCTGGTGGATCAGGAAGAAAAACACCTGCAGGTGAACAGCGAAGAATTTAAACGGAGACACAGAGAGCTGGTAGAACTGATCCGGAAGGCAGAAAGGGGTGAGGATAATGGCAGAAAAGCGTAAGGATATGAAAGGCAGGAATCTTCGTACAGGTGAATATTATGACGAAAAGAACCAGCGTTATATGTTCCGTAAGATGGTTGCAGGAAATAGAATCACAATCACTGCTGCCAATCTGCTTGATCTTCGCAAACAGGAGAATGATCTGTTATGCAAGATTGATAAAGGAATAAAATTTGATACCAAGAAGGCAAAAGCAACACTCAATGAATATTTTGACTATTGGTTTGAATATTTTGCCAAGACAGGGAGAAAAGCCACAACCTGTACAAATTATAAGTCTTATTATAACACCTATATCAGAAAGACGATAGGAGAGAAACTAATAACAGCGATCGTAAAGCTGGATTGCCAGAAGATTATTAACCAGATGGTTGAGGACGGCAAAAAACATTCTACCATGACGAATTTAAAAAGTTGCTTAACAGCAGTATTTGAGAGCGCAGTGGATGAGGATGTGATCTTGAAGAATCCTGCCAGAAATCTCCAGATACCACAGACGGAAGTAAAAAAGCGTGTGGCTATGGATCCGGAGCAGATAAAAGCTATTTATGGAGTACGTAAGGAATAGCCCTCAATACTCCAATACATACCCCGAAATTTTTTATTTTTGTTCAATACAGGGGTAAGAGTGGGAGAGATGGCAGGGCTTACATGGGACAATATAGACTTTGAAAACAATGTGATCACGATAAATAAGACGGTCAACCGTTATCGAAAAAAGACTTTGGCTTTACTGTTGCGCTGGCATCACCCAAAAGCAGAACATCGATCAGGACTTTCCCCATGAATGACGAAGTACGGAAAATGTTCTTGAAGGAAAAATTTAGAGACACACCGCCTGCTGCCCCTTTGCCATTTGTAGACGATTCCGGAAACATACGAAGGCAGGTAAAGAACATTGTTTTCTCTAATTCTTTTGGGAATGCCTGGAACGAACCAGGGTTTCTGTGTCTGATCAATCGGATTATAGAAGCATACAACCGAGAAGCGGAAGAAACAAAAAGAAAGAAGCTTGAAAATTTTTGTCCTCACATGGCAAGACATACATATACATCATTTGCATATTCTGCCGGAGCTGATGTAAAGGCAGTCAGTGAGATTCTGGGGCACGCTTCCACATCTGTTACTTTAGACACATACGCACATCTGACAGATGAGAAAAAAGACAGCAAGAAGAAATAGTAAGAGCGATCAAGGTGCTGTAAAATGCACCTTTTCGTTTGCTTTTTTGTGACAATCCTGTGACAAATTTCGAAAAAATGGGGTGATTTAGACAAAGAAAGACAAAAATATAAAATCCCCGAAGCCCTTGATTTACAGCACATAAAGAGAGACACAGAGAGACAAAAATATCACCGTCAAGAGAAAATGCTTGACAGCACATTGGAAATAGGTTAATATAGTCAAGGTGATTACAGATGGAGAAGTTTGTAGAGCAAGGTTATTTATATGATTTTTATGGAGAACTTCTGACAGAGAGACAGCAGCAGGTTTATGAGAGCGTGGTGCTGGAGGATTACTCGCTGAGTGAAGTCGCAGAGGATTTGGGCATCAGCAGACAGGGTGTGCATGATATGATCAAGAGATGCAACAAGACCCTTGAAGAGTATGAACAGAAGCTTCATCTTGTAGAGAAATTCCTGAATATACGGGCACAGGTAAAGCAGATCCGTGTACTTGCCCGGGAATATCATTCCGATGAAATTGTAAATATTTCCAATGAGATTTTAGAGGAGTTATAACATATGGCATTTGAAAGCTTGACAGATAAACTGCAGAATGTATTTAAGAAGTTGCGAAGCAAGGGCCGCCTGACAGAGGAGGACGTTAAGCTTGCCCTTAAGGAAGTAAAGATGGCTCTGTTAGAGGCAGACGTAAACTTTAAGGTTGTGAAGCAGTTTACTAAATCTGTACAGGAGCAGGCAATCGGACAGGACGTTATGAGCGGTCTGAATCCGGGTCAGATGGTGATCAAGATTGTTAATGATGAACTTGTGAAATTAATGGGGAAGTGAGACAACAGATCTGCCTCTTCGCCCGGGAAATGAGATCACAGTGTTCATGATGGCAGGTCTGCAGGGTGCAGGTAAGACCACCACAGTTGCGAAGCTTGCAGGTAAGCTGAAATCCAAAGGTAAGAAACCTCTTTTAGTAGCCTGCGATGTTTACCGCCCGGCGGCTATCACACAGCTGCAGGTCAACGGCGAGAAACAGGGCGTGGAAGTATTTTCCATGGGAGATAAGCAGAAGCCTGTGGATATTGCGAAAGCAGCCATAGAGCATGCGAAGGCAAATCAGCAGAATGTCGTACTTATCGATACAGCCGGTCGTCTTCATGTTGATGAAGATATGATGCAGGAACTTGCAGATATCAAGGCGAACATTCAGGTAGATGCAACCATCCTCATTGTAGATGCGATGACCGGACAGGATGCGGTAAATGTGGCAAGCACATTTGCTGATAAAGTAGGAATCGACGGTGTCATTCTTACCAAGATGGATGGTGATACCCGAGGCGGTGCAGCCCTTTCTATCAAGGCAGTAACCGGTAAGCCTATTCTGTATGTAGGTATGGGCGAGAAACTTTCTGATCTGGAGCAGTTCTATCCGGAACGTATGGCTTCCAGAATTCTTGGTATGGGTGATGTCATGAGCCTGATCGAGAAAGCAGAAGCTTCCATCGATAAAGAACAGGCGCAGGACATGCAGAAGAAGTTAAAAGAAAAATGGACTTTGACTTCAACGATTACCTTACCAGTATGGAACAGATGAACAAGATGGGCGGTATCGGCAGTATCCTGAATATGCTTCCAGGTATGGGCGGTAAGATGAAGGATATTGAGGGAATGATCGATGAGAAAGCCATGGACAGAACCAAGTCAATTATCCTTTCCATGACACCTCAGGAGAGAAGTAATCCGTCAATCCTGAACATTTCCAGAAAAACCGTATTGCCAGAGGTGCAGGAGTAGATGTCTCTGAAGTAAACCGTCTGGTGAAACAGTTTGAGCAGAGCAAAAAGATGATGAAACAGATGCCTGGTCTTATGGGCGGAAAAGCCGGTAAGCGCAGCGGTGGATTTAAACTTCCGTTCGGACTGTAATTGAGAAGTTAGCGAAGCGGATAACGCTTTGACATAAAAGTTACTGTTTCATAGCTGAACAGTAATATAACATAAGAAAACAATATATTTTATTTAATGGAGGAAAAGAAACAATGGCAGTTAAAATCAGATTAAGAAGAATGGGACAGAAGAAAGCACCTTTTTATAGAATCGTAGTTGCAGATTCCCGTTGCAAACGTGATGGAAGATGTATCGAAGAAATCGGAACAATACGATCCAAACCTTGAGCCAAGCGCTGTAACAGTTGATGAAGAAGCAGCTAAAAAATGGCTTGCAGCAGGAGCTCAGCCTACAGACGTTGTAGCAAAAATCCTCAAAGATGCCGGAATCGAAAAATAATTCAGATTTACCATGTAAGGTATTTCTGCAGCGTCCACAGGGGACGGGTCAGGGAGGTATGTAATGAAAGAATTAGTGGAAGTAATTGCAAAATCTCTTGTTGAAAATCCGGATGAAGTAGTTGTTACTGAGACAGAAAAGGAAGACGCGATCATCGTTGAACTGAAAGTCGGACCTGCTGACATGGGCAAGGTTATCGGACGGCAGGGAAGAATTGCGAAAGCGATCCGAACTGTGGTAAAGCAGCTTCTTCAAAAGCAGCAAAAAAGTGATTGTAGATATTCTGCAATGAAAATAAGGGTCAGGAGCTGTGGAACATCCCATGGCTCCTGATTTGGGTTTAAGCGGATTCGGAATATGGATCAGCATTCGCTGTGAGCAGGCATAAAAGCAGAATGCAAATGACGTATGATATGAAAATTATAGGAGTCAGCAGATGGAAGATTTATTAAAAGTTGGTGTGATCACTACGGCACACGGAATACGCGGGGAAGTAAAAGTATATCCTACCACAGATGCAGACAGATTTCTGGATCTGGAATATGTTCTGCTTGACACAGGCAGAGAGAAAAGAAAGCTTGAAATAGAGAATGTTAAGTATTTCAAGAACCTTGTAATCCTGAAATTCAGGGGAATTGATAATATTAATGATATAGAGATGTATAAAAAAAGAGAACTCTGGATCCCGAGAGAAGAAGCGCAGGAGCTGGAAGAAGATGAATATTACATTGCAGACCTGATCGGTATGGATGTAGTTCTCGAAGACGGAAGCAAATTTGGAACTCTGAAAGATGTAATGGAAACAGGCGCTAATGATGTCTATGTAGTAGAGGATGACAAAGGCGAAGAAATTCTGCTCCCTGCTATCAGGGAATGTATCCTTGATGTGGATGTGGAGAAGAATGTAATGACCATTCATCTGATGAAAGGATTAATATAAATGAATTTTCATGTTTTAACCCTGTTTCCGGAGATGATTGAAAATGGCATGAATACCAGCATTACCGGACGTGCGATCACAAAAGGTCTCCTCACACTGGAGGCAGTGAACATTCGTGATTATGCATTCAATAAGCACCAGAAAGTGGATGATTATACCTATGGCGGCGGTGCCGGAATGCTGATGCAGGCAGAACCGGTGTACCTTGCTTATGAGGCGATTGCAAACCGTACGGCAAAAAAAGCCAAGAGTTGTATATCTGACTCCTCAGGGGCAGGTATTTAACCAGGCTATGGCCAGAGAAATGGCGCAGGAAGAGGATCTGGTATTCCTTTGTGGACACTATGAGGGAATTGATGAGCGTGTTCTGGAGGAAATCGTCACAGATTACGTATCTATCGGAGATTACGTGCTTACAGGCGGCGAACTTCCTGCAATGGTCATGATGGATTCCATTTCAAGAATGGTTCCGGGTGTACTGAACAATCAGGAGTCCGGTGAGACAGAATCCTTTGCAGGAAACCTTCTGGAGTATCCGCAGTACAGCCGTCCGGAAGAGTGGCATGGCAAAAGTACCGGAGGTCTTATGTCCGGTCATCACGCAAACATAGAAAGGTGGCGCAGAGAGCAGTCAATTTACCGCACGGCAAAAAGACGCCGGATCTTCTTAAGAAAGCTGATCTGACAAACAAAGAATGGAACTATGTGCGCCAGTTAAGGAAACAGTGGAAGGAAGAAGAGGAGCAGATAAAATGAAAACATCAGATTTTTATTATGACCTTCCTCAGGAACTGATCGCTCAGGATCCTCTGGAGGACAGAAGTTCATCCAGACTGATGCATCTGTTCTTTAAAAGATGGCAGCATTGAGCATCGCCATTTCACAGATGTTCTGGATTATATGGAAGAGGGAGACTGCCTGGTCATCAACGATACAAAGGTAATCCCTGCCCGGTTATACGGACATAAAGAAGAGACAGGAGCACTGATTGAGATCCTGCTTCTGAAGCGAAGAGAGAATGATATCTGGGAGTGTCTGGTAAACCCGGAAAGAAGGCACGCCCGGGTGCTAAGATCACATTTGGAAATGGTATTTTAAAAGGTGAGATTATTGATGTGGTGGACGAGGGAAACCGTCTGATCCAGTTCCATTATGAAGGAATTTTTGAAGAAATCCTGGATCAGCTTGGCGAAATGCCTCTGCCGCCTTATATTACACATAAACTGAAAGATAAGAACCGTTATCAGACAGTTTATGCAAAGAACGAAGGCTCCGCAGCAGCACCGACAGCAGGATTGCACTTTACTAAAGAGCTTCTTGAAAAAGTAAAGGAAAAAGGCGTCAATATCGCTCATGTGACTCTTCATGTAGGTCTCGGAACTTTCCGCCCTGTCAAAGTAGATGACGTGGAAAGCCACCATATGCATTCCGAATTCTACATAGTAGAGGAGGATCAGGCAAAGCTGATCAATGACACAAAGAAGGCAGGTAAACGTGTAATAGCAGTAGGAACCACAAGCTGCAGAACACTGGAATCTGCAACAGGAGAAGATGGAATTCTGAAATCCGGAAGCGGATGGACAGAAATCTTTATCTATCCGGGCTATCATTTCAAAATGATCGATGCCCTGATCACAAACTTCCACTTGCCGGAATCCACACTTGTGATGTTGGTGTCTGCGCTGGCAGGCAAGGAGAATATCATGCATGCCTATGAGACTGCAGTGCAGGAAAAGTACAGATTTTTCTCTTTTGGAGATGCTATGATTATCATATAATGTCACCCAAATAATTATATCAATCAATTATCTGGTTATGAGCAAGTAGCGAAGAGGATGCTTTTATCTGCCTGATAAAAGCATAGTAAAAATATAAAAAGAAGCTGAGAAGTCCTTAACTGGATTTTTCAGCTCTTTTGAAGTATTGATGTGATTTTGGATGAATGAAGGCTCCATTTATTCGGCGTCCGAATTATCGGTATCATAGGATTCGTCGTATGTCTCTGCGTCTGTGTCATCTGAAGCTGAACTGTTCATATCAACGATATCGCTATCTGAAGCAGCTGTATCTGCAGAACTGCTCTGGGAGTCATTATTACTGTTATATTTTGCAGTAAAAGTACTGCCTTCTGCAGTAGAAATCCAGGAACTCCGCTCATTGATTTTTCCAAGGATTCTTGTTGCCTCATCACCTTCTGCCGGAGTTGGCTGATAATTATTATATCCATCATAGGCAGCAGAAGAAATGGAGCAGGGAATGATATTGGTCACGTTGTCTTTTTTTACCCCATCGGCATCAATAGTAAAGGTCTGCTGGTAGATCATGGTGTCCATATCACTTGGAGAACTGTTGCCGCCGAAGCAGAAGTTTCCGAGGCTGTATACAATATTTCTGCCTTTATAAGTTTCAATGCCCTGAAGTACATGCGGATGATGTCCGCATACAAGATCAGCGCCTTCATCGATCGCGATGCGTCCAAGTGTTGTCTGGTTGCTGTCCGGAACGGTTTCCGTTTCATTACCCCAGTGGAAGATCACTACGATCAGCTGTGCCCCGTCTGCCTTTACTTTTGCAATATTGTCTTTTAACTGCTGCTCGCGTTCAAGATGGTCGTACAGTTCATAGATACCGACTAATCCCACTTTGATTCCCTTTACATCCATAACAGCAGTTTCATCATATCCGAAATGAACGATTCCTGCATCATCCAGTGCTGCCAGAGTATCATCGAAACTCTGATCACCGTAATCATGACTGTGATTATTAGCGGTGTTTACAGCTTCTACAGACCCGCCTGTCAGAATAGAAGCATAGGATGCAGGTGCTTTAAACGCAAATGTTTTGTCCTCCCGTTCATCAGAATCGGTGAGTGTTCCCTCAAAATTCGCAATAGTCAGATCATCTGCGGAAAAAATATCTTTTACATTCTGCAGGAAATAATCTGCACCGTAATTTTCATAATAAGCATTTAAGCTGGTATCATAATCAAAAGTTTCATCTGTGCCAAGAGTGCAGTCACCGACAACGCTGAGTGTCAGAGAAACAGGAGAAGATACTGTAGCATTGGAGGAATCCGTGTTCTGAGAATCTGAGGATGCTTTTTGGCTGTTGTCCTCAGAAGCGTTCATGGAAACAGTTTTTTTGGCTGCTGCCTGTCTGGAACTCATATAGTTGCTGCATCCGCGGATACCTGCCAGAATAAGTATAAAAACCAGAACAAAGATACCGATACCTGTTGCAATCAGCAATTTTTGCCTTTTTTTCCTGATAGTATTTTGATTTTTTGTAGATGTCTTTCCTGCGTGCAGAAGAAGATTTCGTCTGGCTTCGCTTGTTGGATTGTAGGCTCATATGTATAGTTCTCGCTTTCGTTTATAATAGATTAGAGACATAGTTATTTAAAAAAATATTAAAGAGACCGGGCAGTTAAAATATCTGAACAGATGATCAGAATTAACAAAAAATAAATCGTAATTGCT
>ENA-OPZD01000440-OPZD01000440.1-human-gut-metagenome-genome-assembly--contig:-NODE-440-length-10154-cov-3.562481_pt1 | contig 10154 bp, 10 predicted proteins | sample MGYA00242479_ERZ504495 | MGnify/ENA primary metagenome ERZ504495 (study PRJEB26092, sample SAMD00036286) | human gut metagenome | host: Homo sapiens | study: EMG produced TPA metagenomics assembly of... | reverse complement strand
CTTTTTCTTTTAATACAATATCCAGTACATCTACATGTGAGTCCAGTCTTTCTTTCGCAATTGTACAGTTTACAATTTCACCCGTTTCTTCTACTGATCGCTTTGGTGCATTCATGATCTTATACCTCACAGTAGCCATTTGCGGCCGGTGATACGGTGTCCTGATATGTGCCATAATATTTCCACCAAAAGCCGGACGGATTTGAGAAAGATCTGTATCTTCATTCATTTCAAGAATCGTACAATCTGCTGTCAGTCCGGTCTTCATCCTTGCCGCCACTCTTGGTGCCAGCTGTCTTCCAACGGTCGTTGCACCCACCAGAATAGACGATGGTTTCACATTCTGAATAAAATCTTCAAAAACGGCTGTATATGGTTCGATCTTAAACCGCTCCAGTTCCGGTTCATCATATATGAATACTTTGTCAGCTCCATAATGCAGCAGTTCATGACTCTTTTCACTTATATGATTTCCCATGAATACTGCATATACCGGATGACCGGTTACCTGCGCCAGTTCTCTTGCTTTTCCCAGCAGTTCCAGCGTTACCGGATGGATCTTTCCATCTACATGATCCACATATACAGCAATTCCTTTCCATTCTTCTTTATTCACACTTGGTCTTGCTGTATCTTCTACATATTCCACTGCGCCTTCCGGACCTTTCTTTACACAAAGGCGGCACATCTTACAGGCAGCATTGATTGAAAGTTTTCCATCTTTTTCTTCCATTGCCCCAAACGGACAGATCTTAACCAATTCTTGATTATCTGTAATTTTTTCCTGATGTATGATTAATTTAGCCACTTTCTTTTCCTCCTACACGAATTTCATTTCCACGATTTTATCAAACAATTTCTCTGCAAGCACATCTCCAGCTTCATTCCATATCTCTTTTTATCATTCACAGCAGGTGGAAATATCTTCTGCACCTGTGTCGGCGATCCATTCAGACCATAATGCATTTCATCGGTATCTTTCATATCTTTCAGGGACAGCACATTGATTTCACGCTCTTTCGTCTCCGTCTTTTTCACATAAGATGGAAGTCTCGGTTGGAAAATATCTTTATTCACAGCAAGGAGACATGGAAACTGAACCTTTGCAATCTCAACTTCCTCCGGCAGATCCATGCTGACGGTAATTCCGTCTTCCTCAAACTTTATTGATCTTTACAACATCTGCTACACTCGGAATGTTCAGCCACTCGGAAATCTCCGGTCCTACCTGAGCAGTATCTCCATCCGTTGTCTGACGTCCGCAGAGGATCAGATCGAACTCACCGCTCGCTTTGATCCCCTGTGCCAGCGTATAACTCGTAGCCAGCACATCTGCTCCTCCGAATTTGCGGTCTGACAAAGTGTTCCCGCATCCGCTCCCATCGCAAACGCTTCCCTAATCACCTGTTTTGCCTGAGGTGGTCCCATAGAGATTACCTGTACTGTTCCGCCTGTCTGCTCACGTATTCTGAACGCTGTCTCCAATGCATAGAGATCATAAGGATTCATCTTTGATGCTGCTCCGTCTCTTTTTAACACTCCGGTAACCGGATCCACTTCCACTTTATTACTCTCTGGTACCTGCTTGATACAAACAAGAATCTTCATATCTGTTTCTTCCTTCCTTTTTTTGAATATTTTATAAATAATTTTTTTATCTCATTCTGCTTCGGCATATGCCACAAGATCGATAACAGCGCAAGAACAAACGCTAAAAGTTTCATTGTGATGTGCCCTCCATTCATAACGTTTCGTAATTGGTACTACCATTGTTTGCATAACAAAAACTTGCCTCAAGCAAGTTTCTATGTGCTTTATTATTTTCCATTTATACCCGCCAGTAGAAATGGCACCAACACATTGGTCGTACCACTTTTTCGTGTATTTAGTATAATTCTTGTGGATTTAAAAGTCAATATTTGTTTATTTTTTCACATCATTGATTTTTTATAGACAAATTTGTAGATTTTTTCACCAATTTTTTTCTTACACGCTCAGGTGATCAGGTATCTGTATGACCTGCAACTGCTTCTTACGAACGCATGACATAAAAAAGCGGCTGCCCGCCGGTTTCCCACCGTCAAAGCAACCGCTTAATTTCGCATTTTGCAAAGCATCTTTCCTTTTATACTCTCTATACTTTTCTATTTTCCCGCTCTTTTAAAATCTCATTGATCAGCATAAAGTGACATTTTAATGCTTCCTGACCTTTCGTTTCGTCTTTCTCTTTCAGTGCTTCTATCAATTTTTTATGATATTCATTTAACATTTTTTTCCGCTCTTCCGTACGCAAAATCTCTGCACGCATATCGTGAATAAATAAATCGATCACACCGGAACATGCCTCCAGAAAATCCTGCACCAGTATATTGCCCGACGCCTGTGCGAGTGTATAATGCAGTTTCTTATCCAGTGCTGCATTCTTTACATCATCCTGACTCCGATCCAGTTCCTTTACTGCTTTCTCCATTTCTTCTATCTGACCATCTGTTGCATTCTCTATTGCAAGCGAAAAGGCCAGACATTCCAACGCCTGACGTATCTGACTGATCTGCCTGTAGTCTATCTGATCCATAGCAAACATCATCGTCATCGTCTCCGCAAGACTTTTCTGAAATTCGCAGGTAATATAATTTCCCGATCCCTGCTGCGAAGAAATTACTCCTGTCATATCCATGATACGGATTGCCTCCCGCACCGAATTACGGCTTACATTCAACCGTTCTGCGATATCCCGCTCCGGCGGCAGTTTCTCCCCCGGACGAAGTTCTCCATCCAAAATCTTCTTTTTAAAGTAATCAATTACGCCTTTATAAGCCTTCTGCTGTCTCTCCATCACATTCCTCTTTCATTATATAATGACACTATCTCTTAATAAGTAAGTTTACACTATCTGTTTATATTGTCAAGCACACAGCCATTTCCTTTTTCAAAATAATTCTAATTAAGAGAAGAATTAACAGATGCTTTCCTTACGAACGAATTTGTTCCTGGATGCTCTTCACAGCCAAAGGTAGATGCTTTCAGAGACTATGAAGCATCTCATCAGAAATAAATGACAAAAGGCAGTACACAGATCATCACTCCGTGTACTGCCTTTTTACATTTTTTAGTTTTACAAATTATGATTTCTTTTTTCCACATCCATGATCATGTCCACTCTCGCGGCATGTCTTCCGCCTTCAAACTTCGCGTTCAGCCATTCATCAACGATACATTTCGCTGTTTCAATACCGATCACACGTGCTCCGAATGCAATTATATTCGCATCGTTGTGTTCTTTCGCCATTCTTGCTGTATATGGATCGCTGCATACTACTGCACGGATACCATTCACTTTATTCGCTGCAAGCGAGATCCCTGCACCGGTTCCGCAGATTGCAATCCCCTGCTCTACTTCACCGCTTGCCACCGCATTACCAATCTTTTCACCATACTCTGGATAATTGCAGCTTTCATAAGTATCTGTTCCATAATTCACAACTTCATATCCCAGGCTTTTCAGATATTCTACAATCTCATTTTTCATGTCTACTGCCGAATGATCGTTTGCAATCCCTATCTTCATATCCTTGTTCCTACCTTTGTCTTTCATATTTTACTCATTTATATTATAATTAGTAGCGAAATAAATATCAATGTTTTCAGAAATGTTTTATCTAAGGAGTTATTTATGGTTAAATTAATCGCCAGTGACCTCGACGGCACATTACTTCAAAACGGCGCACGTGATGTAAATCCCATCGTTTTCGACCAGATCCGTACATTAAAAGAACACGGAATCCTGTTCGCAGCAGCCAGCGGACGCCAGTATCTGAACCTGCGCAGGCTGTTCACTCCGGTTCAGGATGATATCGCGTACATAGCCGAAAATGGTTCTCTTTGCATATACAACGAAGAGACTATTTCCAAAGGGATCATCGAACAAAATCTTGCTTACCGTATCCTGGATGAAGTTGCCAGATATCCACAATACAATTGCATTATCTCCGGTGAACGTGTCTGCTACAGCACCTCGAAAAATCCTAAATTCTATAATCACATGGTAAATGTCATCAAGAATCACATGAAATTCATTGATGATCCAAAAAGCGAGATTCCGGAACCGATCCTTAAGATTGCGGTCTGCGATTACAACGGAACCGATGCATGCGAAAAACATTTAAAAGAAATGTTTTCTTCCGACATTAAAGTGGTTACTTCCGGTAACCTCTGGGTAGATTTTATCTGTCCGACTGCCAACAAAGGAAGTGCACTGAAAAATCTGCTCGATCATCTGCATATCGATGCAAAGGACTGTGTTGTATTCGGTGATCAGTACAACGATGTTGAAATGCTCAAGACCGCCGGCACAAGCTATGCTATGGCTAATGCTGCCCCCGGGATCGATAAATATGCAACCCATGTCACGGATTCTGTTGAGAAGGTTTTGCAGCAGATTATTGATGAATTGCCTGCGGTATAACACACACTACTCAAAATGATTAATACGAGGTGCAAACAGCAACTTTTATCAAATCCGCCTGCAACTTATATTGCCCATTTCCGTCCTCATACGAGGAACTTATCAGAACACTACTAATACAATTTACTTATCATATTTTTCACACCATGTTTGAAACGAAGATACTGTATTTTGTTTCACCCGGATGGTTACAACATGCCAAACTTCTCCGTCCCTGGTGCTTCACTCGCCATGAGGAAAGAAGATCTTACGCTTCACGATCATTGGTAAGCTTTAATTTATCTAAGATATAGAATATCAGGCTAAGTGCCATGGCAACAACACATGCCAGAACCATTCCTGTTAATGACACGGTTCCGATATTCACAGATATTCCGGACAGACCGGTTACAAATACAATGGATGTTAACATCAGGTTTCTGGATCTTCCATAATCTACTCTGGAGTCTACCAGAATACGAAGACCAGATGCTCCGATCATACCATATAAAAGGAACGAGATTCCTCCGATAACCGGTCCCGGAATTGTCTGGATCATCATCGACAATTTCCCAACAAATGAACAGATAATAGACAGAACCGCAGCCCCGCCGATTACACGGACGCTGTATACTTTTGTCACTGCCATAACTCCGATATTTTCTCCATATGTGGTTGTCGGTACTGATCCGATCAGTCCTGATACCATTGTTGAGAAATTATCCCCGAACAGAGATCTGTGAAGTCCCGGGTCTGTTAACAAGTCTCTTCCGATGATTTTGCTTGTCACAACCTGATGTCCAATATGCTCGGATGTGATAACCAGCAGTACCGGAAGGATCATAAGGATCGCACCCATATCGAACTTTGGCGTCTGAAAATTCGGGATCGCAAACCATGAAGCTTCTACTACCTGTGTAAAATCCAGAATTCCGCATGCCAGTGCTGTCAGATATCCTGCGACTACTGCGATCAGGATCGGGATAACTGATAAAAATCCTCTGAATAAAATATTTCCAAATACCGCAACCCCCAGCGTCACTGCAAATACAAGTACATTCTTTGGATCGATCTTATCCTCCAACAAGCCTGCGTTATTTGCGGCAGAACTTGATAATTCCAGTCCAATCAGCGCAACAACCGGCCCCATAGCTGCCGGTGGAAGCACAATATCGATCCACTTCGTTCCACATTTGTAAATAATAAAGGACAGGATACATCCGCAGAATCCAACTGCTACAAATCCTCCCAGTGCATACGGATACCCCATCTTACTGATCACGACACCAGCCGGTGCAAGGAATGCAAAGCTGGATCCTAGATACGCCGGTGACTTCGCTTTTGTCACCACAATAAAGAGCAGTGTTCCCACACCGTTCATAAAAAGTACGATCGCTGGATTGATTCCGAATATGAACGGAACCAGCACCGATGCCCCAAACATCGCAAACATATGCTGGATACTAAGTGGCAGCAATAGTTTCAATGGTACTTTTTCTTCTACCTGGATAATCTTATGACTTTCCATAGTTCATTTTCCTCCTCTTTTTCCTTTGTCTTAAAAAAGAAGGTATGAGAATTACGCATCTCATACCTCTTTATCTAAGATTTCACTCTTCAAGTTATTTTAACATATCTGCCTTATCCACGGAAGTGAAATCAACATTTTTCATATAAGCATTTTACAGTCGGATAGATTTTCCTGAACTGCTGGTATCGTTCTTCATACTTTGTTGTCAGTTCCGTATCCGGTTCTACTGTATCTACGACCTTTACAATCTTGGCAGCCGCAGCCTCTACATCCGGATATTCTCCGCATCCTACTGCTGCCAGCATTGCTCCGCCAAGCGCCGGCCCTTCTTCGCTCTCTACCACATCCACCTTCAGATTCATGATATTGGCGATCATCTTCTTCCAGAGCGGGCTCTTCGCCCCTCCGCCGCAGATCCTGGTTCTCTCAATCTTAATTCCAAGCCTTCTTGCAACTTCCAGTGAATCACGCAGGCCAAATGCAACCCCTTCCAATACTGCCTGTGTCATATCTTTACGGGTAGTATCCATGGACATTCCGATAAACATTGCTCTCGCATCCGGATTATTATGCGGAGATCTCTCTCCCATCAGATACGGCAGATAGAATACACGATTTTCGCCAAGCTTTATAATTCCGTCCTGTTCCGCTGCAAAATCTTTTGTCTTCAGGATCTCTTCGTTCCACCATTTGTTGCAGGATGCAGCACTCAACATACATCCCATCAGATGATAGTGCCCGTCCGCATGTGCAAATGAATGCAGTGCATTATTCTCGTCTACTCCGAACTTGTTACTGGATATAAAGATTGTTCCGGATGTTCCGAGGGAAATATTGCACATTCCATCCCCGACTGTTCCGGTTCCCACTGCTGCCGCAGCATTATCTCCTGCACCGGCAATTACTTTTACATTCTCTGAAAATCCAAGCTCATCTGCAACTTCTTTTTTCAGCGTTCCAACTACTTCAAAACTTTCGTATAATTTTGGCAGTTTATCTTCTGTAATCCCGCAGATGTCCATCATCTCTTTTGACCAGCAGCGATTCTTCACATCCATAAGCAACATACCGGAAGCATCCGATACATCCGTACAGAAAGAACCGGATAGCTTATAAGCCAGATAATCTTTCGGCAGCATGATTTTTGTGATCTTTGCAAAATTCTCCGGCTCATGTTTCTTCATCCAGAGAATCTTTGGTGCTGTAAATCCGGCAAATGCAATGTTCGCCGTATACTCAGACAATTTCTCTTTTCCGATCACTTCATTCAGATACTCCGTCTCTTCTCCTGTTCTTCCGTCATTCCATAGAATTGCCGGACGAATGACTTTGTCATCTTTATCCAACGCAACCAATCCATGCATCTGTCCTCCGAAGCTGATTCCTGCTACCTGTGACTTATCACACTCTGCCGTCAGTTCTTTGATTCCCTCCATCGATTTTTCAAACCAGTCTTCCGGTTTCTGCTCTGACCATCCCGGATGCGGGAAGAAGAGCGGATATTCTTTCGAAACAATCTTTTTAATGTCTCCGGTCTCATCCATCACCAGAAGTTTTACTGCTGACGTTCCAAGATCTACACCTATGTATAACATCCTTTACCTCCATAATCACTTTTTACTACTTATTACACGTTACAAGTCTGTTGTTATCCCCACGGATTCTCCGTCGGACATCTTACTTTATAGTGGTTCAGTTGTCAAGACAAAATTCTAAACTTTTTATAATGAACTGATATGTATAACTGGGTATGGGAGAAAATCCCCCATTAGGCTGCATGATCATCCAGTAACAGAATCGGATAATAACAGGATGCTGGTGTCTGATTATTGAGTGAAGAATGACAACGTTCAAAGTTGTAAGTGTGCACATATTTACCGATTGCCTTCCGTGCTTCTCTGATATTGTTATATTGGGTCAGATATGCTTCCTCGTACTTGAAGCTTCGGAACCATCGTTCAATCATGATATTGTCAGCCCACCGGCTTTTACCATCCATGCTTTGACGGATCTGGTTCTCTTTGAGGAAATTCATGTACTCATTGCTTGTAAACTGACAGCCCTGATCTGAATTCAGGATAACAGGTTTTGCCACTATAAACGCCTTTTTTAACGCAGTTATGACCATTCTGGTATCCAGAGTATCATCGACTTCCCAGCCAACGATACAGCGGCTGTACCAGTCAATCACAGCGGTCAGATACAGAAATCCACGCTTAATGGGGATGTATGTAATGTCGATTGACCATGCCTGATTTGGACGGTCGATAACGGCGTTACGTAGCAGATACGGGCAGACTTTAGCCTGTCGCATACGTTTAGAAAGGTTCATTTTTGGATAAATTGGATCAATCCCCATTTCATTCATATAACGGCGCGTTTTCCGGCGACCAACCTGATGCCCACGCTTCTTCAGTTGAGCAGACAGTTGTCGTGCTCCCCAGGCCGGATTATCCGTGTGTAATCGATCTATGATCGATTTGCAATCCAACTCCTCCTGAGATATGGGCATGCCCTTGTAATAAACACTGGTACGATTGATATCAAGAAGTGTAGCTCCTGTTTTAACTGGAAGTTCTTTAGTCTTCAAAAGGTTTTGGACTAAATTTACTCTCGTAGTCAGGTCCAAGTGTTTCTTCAGATTTTTTTTCAACCAATCCACCTGCATGGTGAGCTGGCCAACTTTTTTCGCATATTCAGCTTTTTCCTTGCGTTCTAAAGCGAGTTTTTCTTTCAGATTATCCTCTCGTGTGTCATTAAAAACCACGGATGCTTTATCGAGGAACTCCTTCTTCCAGTTGCGGAGAAGATTCGGCTGAATATTGTTTTCGGTTGCGATTGTATTTAAGTCTTTTTCTCCTTTGAGCAGTTCAATCACTAATTCTGATTTGAATTTGGCAGAGAAATTTCTTCTTGTTCGAGACATAATAATAATCCTTCTTTCTGTAGTGTTTACAGTATATCAGATTCATTAAGAAATGTCTCTTGAAGTGTCTTAAATTACGATACCATTATAACAAAATTTTAAGATAATGCACTATCAACACACTCTTAAGTTTGCTTCTAAGTCTTATTTCCATAACTTTAGGGTTAACCATACGCAAGACCAATCACTCTCGGACAATACTCATGATTTTCGGTAAAAAACGTAAAAGAAATAAGAACAATTAACAAAATGTATAATAACAATCAATAGCGACTAATGATTTTCATGTAAAAGGACACCAAACTATACGGTGTCCTTTTCAAATTCTTACGTCATATCAAGGCTCATTCAATCGTGGTAAATTCGTGGTAAAATGAGTGCTTTCCTATATTTCAAAATGCTTGAAAGTATAGTGTTTATGCGGATAATCAAAAATCAGATATAAAATTTTGTTTAAATTTATTACGCTTCTATCTGATCGGTTCTGCCATTCATAATCTGACCGGGCAGTTGCATAAAATTAAGGATTGCACGATAATATGTCTTCTTATATAATAGTTTTATATGCAAAAGAAAGGAGATTTTGACATATGAGTGGTTCATCATTTGGAACTTTATTTCGCATTACTACATGGGGAGAGTCTCACGGCGCAGCAATCGGTGTTGTGATCGACGGCTGTCCCGCAGGACTTTCCCTAAGCGAATCTGATATACAGGCTTTTCTGGACCGCAGACGTCCGGGACAGAGCCGCTATACGACCAAGCGCAGTGAGACCGATCAGGTAGAGATTCTCTCCGGTATCTTTGAAGGAAAGACAACCGGAACCCCAATTTCTCTTTTGGTGCGCAATCAGGATCAGCGCTCCCGGGATTATGGGGAGATTGCTTCCTGTTACAGACCGGGACATGCTGACTATACATTCCAGAACAAATACGGTTTTCGGGATTACCGCGGCGGTGGCCGCACCTCCGGCCGGGAGACGATCGGCAGAGTAGCTGCCGGAGCAGTCGCTTCTGCCCTCTTAAAGACACTGGGGATCGAACTGACTGCATTTTCAAAATCCATAGGTCCCGTAACTGTACCGGAATCCGAATATCGTTTGGATGAGGTCACAGAAAATCCGCTTTACATGCCAAACAATGGGTTGGCCAAAAAAGCAGCCGACTATCTCAATGAGATGATGGAACAGAAAGAATCCTGCGGCGGAATCATTGAATGTCGTGTAACGGGACTTCCCGTCGGGCGTTGGCGA
>ENA-OPZD01000439-OPZD01000439.1-human-gut-metagenome-genome-assembly--contig:-NODE-439-length-10172-cov-1.812245_pt1 | contig 10172 bp, 17 predicted proteins | sample MGYA00242479_ERZ504495 | MGnify/ENA primary metagenome ERZ504495 (study PRJEB26092, sample SAMD00036286) | human gut metagenome | host: Homo sapiens | study: EMG produced TPA metagenomics assembly of... | reverse complement strand
AGAAAGAACAGAGGAATTGTTAAAGAAATATTGGCCGGAAGCGTCCTTTGTAGTCATGTGATTAGATATGCAAAATATATTAGAAGAAGAGTTCATTTCGGAAATGGGATATTGAATTTAAAAGAAAGGATGATTTATGATGGAACGGAAATTGTAATTACTGATCTACAATGGGATATTTTAGAATTTTGATGAGTGATTCAGAGTTGAGTTTTTCGATTAAAGAAATTGCATACGCTACGAACATTGAAGTGTACGAAGCCCAAATATATGTAGAAGAGTTGTTAAAAACAATAAAGGAACAAACGGGTTCTGCAATAGTACAAAAGAATGAAGAAAGATACTCATTTGTGGAAATTACAAATTAAGTGATGGAGAAAAAGCAGTGGATTTACACTGTTTTTTTATGTGGAGAATGATAGTAGTATCAATACTGCCATGAAGGTGTAAGCGATTAAATAACCAGTCTTGCTAATATTTTGATTTAATCAGATGGATATGTTATTTCATAGAAGAATAGCAAAGTCATTTGGTTTAAAGATAAAACCAACCGGACAGAAAAAAGTACAATGTAGACAAAAAAATATAGTAATCATAGTAAAGATATTTTATGTTATTGACAAATATGAAATATTGATACAAAGGAGAATTTACTATGGAGAAAAGATTATTTACCTCAGAATCAGTAACAGAAGGGCATCCGGACAAAATGTGTGATGCCATATCAGACGCCATATTGGATGCTCTTATGGAGAAGGATCCGATGAGCAGAGTGGCCTGTGAGACTGCAATTACAACGGGTATGGTATTAGTGATAGGAGAAATCACGACCAATGCGTATATAGATATGCAGCAGGTGATAAGAGAAACGATTAAAGAAATTGGTTATGACAACGGAGATTATGGATTTGATGCACATACCTGTGCCGTCTTAACGGCAATTGATGAGCAGTCAGCAGATATTGCTTTGGGTGTGAATAAGGCATTGGAAGCAAAAGAACACAAAATGTCAGAAGAAGAGCTTGATGCAATTGGTGCTGGGGATCAGGGTATGATGTTTGGTTACGCATGTGACGAAACGAATGAATTTATGCCATATCCAATTTCACTGGCACACAAATTGACTCGGCAGCTTACGCAGGTCCGTAAAGATGGTTTGTTGAATTATTTAAGACCGGACGGTAAGAGTCAGGTTACTGTAGAATATGACGAAGCAGGTATTCCGCACCGGTTGGATGCAGTGGTTCTGTCAACACAGCATGATCCAGATGTGACACAGGAGCAGATCCACGAAGATATAAAAAATATGTATTGGAACCGATTATTCCAACAGAACTGGTAGATGAGAATACAAAATTTTTCATCAATCCAACAGGGCGTTTTGTCATCGGTGGTCCTCACGGAGATAGTGGTGTAACAGGACGCAAGATTATTGTAGATACCTATGGTGGTATGGCACGGCATGGCGGCGGAGCTTTTTCTGGAAAAGACTGTACGAAAGTAGATCGTTCTGCATCTTATGCTGCTCGTTATGTTGCGAAGAATATTGTGGCTGCAGGTCTAGCAAAAAAATGTGAAATTCAGTTGTCTTACGCAATTGGGGTGGCTCATCCGACCTCTATTATGGTAGACACCTTTGGAACCGGGAAAATTTCAGATGAGAGTCTGGTAGATATGATAAGAAAAGAATTTGATCTGCGACCAGCAGGAATCATTCAGACGTTGAATCTCCGCCGTCCAATCTATAAACAGACGGCAGCCTATGGACATTTTGGAAGAAATGATCTCAACCTTCCATGGGAAAGATTAGACAAGGTAGAAGAACTGAAAAATATTTGAAATAATTTACTTAGGAGGGAGCGTATGAGAAGATACAAAAAGCAAATCTCAAGAATTGTGACGGTTGCGATGCTGTTTGCATTTTTGGTAGGGAATTCTAATATGGTATATGCTATGGGAGCAACACAAGTTGGATATGCGAGTAAATATATCACGGTGAAAGGGAATAATATGCATCTTGCTTTGTATGGAAAATTGGATGCAAGTGGAGAAACATTTGCAGATGAAGGAAAAACCACATTGGTGATGATGCCGGCTCTGGGAGTTCCATCACCGCATATCTACTTCAAACCTCTGGCACAATCTTTAGATGAGAGTTTTAACATAGTGATTGTAGAGCCGTTTGGATATGGGCTTAGTGATGTTGCAGCAACGGATCGAACTGTAGATAATATCAATAGTGAATTGAATGCTGCACTGGACACCATGGGAATTAAGCAGTGTGTATTGCTGGTACATTCGATTTCTGGAGTATATGGACTCAACTTTGTACAGAATTATCCCGAAAAAGTAAAAGGTTTCATTGCTGTTGATAATACGGTATATGATGAAGAACTGGCAGAGGCTATGGAAATGGAAAAGAAATATATGCTGCAGGGAATTGATGAATTTCAGAAAATCAAGAATTCTTTTTCTTCTTTGGAAGAATTCCAGATGGCACTGAAAACAGATCCAGATAAATATGGGGCAGCATTACCACAGGTTTCCGGGTACACTTATACGGAGAGTGATAGGGAGGAATACATTCAGGCATATTCTTTAAGCAGCAACGATACGATTAGAAATGAAGTGAACGGGATGGATCAATCATTACTCTCTATAAAGAATAAAAATTCCCATCGGCACTTCCTGTATTAACCATGATTTCTTCAGAGAATGTACAAAATGTTCCGGCATGGGAGACTGCTCATAGAAATCAATTGGATTTAGAATCTGGTAATCACCAGTTATATATTGTAAATGGAGGACATTATATCTGGTATACCAATTTAACGCAGGTTGTCCAGCTTATCGATGAATGGAGAATAGAGAATCATTTTTAAAAGGAATCTGTGTGATGAGATTTCTAAATAAGAGAAAACAGAAGGGAAGTGTAGCTTGGGGAAGTAACTATTTCAACTGTATTAGGGATACAAAGAATATGTAGTGGAAATATAAAAAACATCCGGGGAGAGGATGAAGAAAATTCCGATTTTAGGATTTATCCGGATTATCATAAGATTTATAGAGGACAGACGGAGATCGTCTTAACGAAAGCAGAGTATGAATTGTTTATGCTTTTGTCAGGGAGACCAGGTGTGAATATTTACCAAAGAAAAAATTTTTGAGATTCTTTTATAAACGAGGAATTGCCGGAAAGCATTGATAATATTGTGTACTGTCTGGTATCCAGTATGAGAAAGAAAATTGAACCGGAGCTAAAGCAGTGCCGCTATATTAAAACAGTGAGAGGTGTAGGATATAAGTTTGAAGGAAAAAAGATGGACATCTTTCCAGAATAGTTGATCTGAAGACAGAGGTAAATTTTTAAAAACCTCTGTCTTTTTTTGTTGCTTTTTTATGCCATCTTGCGTACAGAAGTAGTGAAAGTCACCTCCCAAAAAGTATGCTTTTGATGGGAGATGTAATAGGCTATTTTTTATTTCCCAAAAGTATATAAGAAGGTTTTGAGATATGCCAAAAGATTTGTGAACTTTTTGGGAATGTATAGGAGGAAGAGATATGGCATATTATGGGTATCACAGAATCAGTACTAAGGAACAACACTTGGACCGAGGTATTATAGAAATAAAGAGGTTCTGTGAAAATCAGAAAATTAAACTGGAAAGTATTTTTACAGATAAGATAACCGGTAAAAATTTTGACAGACCACGTTATACCGTTCTTGTGGAAGATGTTTTACGGGTAGGGGATACCCTGATTATTACAGAGCTGGACAGACTTGGCAGGAACAAGCAGGAGATTTTAAAGCAGCTACGTTTTTTAGAAGAAAAAGGGGTTCGGGTAATGGTATTGGAACTTCCTACCACGTTGTTTGACCTGTCTCAGATGGAAAATAATCTGGCAAAGATGATGATAGAAACAATCAATAATATGATGATTGAACTCTATGCATCCATGGCACAGGCAGAGATGGAGAAAAAGGAGAAGCGACAAAAGGAAGGTATGGAGGCAAAAAGGCTTCGGGGTGAATGGGATGAAGTAGGAAGACCACGGGCTATAGAACAGGAAAAGTTTAACCAGGAATTTATGAGGGTGGTACAAAAGAAGGTAACACCGACACAACTGCAGCGGGAGTTGGGGTTAACTTCTTCTACCTATTATCGGTATCGGAAAACTTTTATGAAAATTTTCCGGAATTTCTTCAATCTGTATAGGGATGAGGTAATTACTAAGTAAAAGAAAAATTTAAGGAGGCAGATGTTATGAGTGAACACAGAGAAGGAACATTGTTTTATGATACTGAAACAGGGCGGTATGATATACGTTTTGATTTGGAATCTTTTTATGGAGGGCTACATTGTGGGGAATGTTTTGATGTAAAGGTGAAAGATGTTTGGGTTCCGGTTCGAATTGAAATGGGAGATGACTGGTATCTGGTTGGATTGAATGTGTCGAGATTAGATGGACTGAGAGTACGTATGTAAATAGGAGGATAAGCCTGATGAGGGGAAGTGCAATGAGAGAAAGTGTTACGGATGTTCGCATTATACTGGAATGCTTACAGGAAGCATATCAAATGGAAGGAGATATGGTACGGTCCGGGAAAAATATTCATGCGACTATGATATATCCATTTGTCCGTATGCTGCAAGAAAAGTGTAGGGATTTAACAGAGGAACAGATACATAAGACACTTTGGAAAGAATATGAGATTTCAGGGGCAGACAGGATGTTTGTGGAGCGGGCTTCAAAGATTTTGGAGCCATACGAAGGAGAAGCGGAAAATGAAAAATAGTACAATGGAGTATAAAGTGAATCAAATCTATGAAGAACTAAAGCGTTTAATACAGTGGCATCCGGATAGTGAAGAAAAGTTTATACAGAAAATGGTATGTTTCTTGTTACCTGGACAAAGAAAATGTTGGCCAGAGGCTATTGATGTTTTGAGGCAATCTTTAAAAACTGAATATGGAATGATATTTGTTGAAAAATACAGGGAAAAACTGGAATGGTTGGATAGTGTTTCGCTACTGGAACTGGAAAGAAAGATAGGAGCAATTTATTTTTTTGATCATTATAAAATGATAGCAGACGAATTTCTATATAAAAAGGATTTTGAAACTGCCTTATTTTTGCGAATTGCAATGGAAACAGGGATAAGAAGTATAGACATTCCATATATAGAATGGTCCTGCATACATGGAAGAAATGTAGTTTTGCCAGAAGGAAAAACAGGAAATATATATAGGAAAGTAAATGGAAATTATCCCCAAATTTCAAGGTGTTCTTTACGAATTATACATCTATTATATATGAAGCAAAAGATGATATTTACAAAGTCAAAAGAATATTATATCCATAGAATTAGACGATTTTGGGGAACAGGAGAATTTTCTTTTCATAGTTTCCGGTATTACAGAAGGAAATTGGAAATGGGGATTACAATAGGAATTCAGGTGCCAAAAGTGATACCAGTATAGTAAAAAAGCTCAAATATTTAATCAAATTCCAACTAGACATAAAAAAGTGCAATCTACGCAAAAATGTAGAAAAATTTTATTTTATGGAGTAATAATTAAGTATCAAATATATTTTTAAGGAGGAAGCGAATATGAACGGAATGGAAAAAATGACAAAAAAAGAAATGGAAATGGTAACAGGAGGAAAATGCAATTCTGATTATGGATATTTTTTCTGTTGCCCAGCAAATGCTGATGACATGGTAGCCACAATTAAAAATCTAATGAATTCTGGACAGAAAGATAAAGCAAGCAGATACATTCAGTTTTGCTATGAAGTTTGTGGATACTAAAATAGCAGCAGATTAAATATTAAAGCAGAAAACAAAGGGGCGAGCTTGCATCGCCTCTTTATTTATTAGGGGGATGGATGACAGTATGAAATGCAGATGTATAAAACAATATGATTCTATGGATTGTGCTGCAGCTTGTTTAGCAAGTATAGCGTGGTATTATGGAAAAAAGATACCTATACTGGAGATAAGTGAAGCTTTAGAAACCAGCAAAGAAGGAACGAGTGTTTGGGATGTATGTAGGATTTCTGAAAAACTGGGATTATTTGCATCAGCATATAAAAAAACATAGACTTTAAAGGAAAAGAGTTGGAAGTGCCGTGTGTGGCTCATGTATATCAAGAAGATGGATTGGCACATTTCATTATAATTTATAAAATAAAAAAGAATAGCGTAGTTATTGCAGATCCAGCTGTCGGTATTATAGAGGTAGACAGAAAAAAAATTTTTTAATTCGGAATATGGAGAAGATTCGCCATATTTTTGGACTGGAGTTATTATCTTATTTCAGACAACAGAAGAATTTTATAAAAAAAGGAAGGCATGCGGATTGCAGAGAATAAATTTATAGAATTAGTAAAGAAGGAATGGAAAAGAACTATATATATTATATTATTTTCAGCAATATCAATGGCAATATCAATTGTTTCATCTTTCTATTTTGGGACGTTTGATAGACACAGTTATTCCCAATAGATTGATTTATAGTCTAATATTTATGACACTAATGGTTATTTTAATGCTATTGATTAAGACTATTGTAGACTGGGGAAGAGCAAAGTTATCATTGGATATTTCAAAATTTTTTTAACTTAGAACTTAGTCTGAAATATTATAAACATTTATTGGACTTGCAGGTGATGTCTATTGAAAAACGTAAAAATGGTGAGTTTATTTCACGATTTCAGGATGTTATTAGAGTTCAAGAAGCACTGGTAAGCGGCATATTGGTTTTACCAATTGATGCGTTGTTTATAATTGTGGTAAGTATCATTTTGTGTGTATTGAATATTAAAATCTTTGCTGTGGTAGTTGTGATGTGCTTTTTATATACTCTGGTTATGGTGGGATTTAGGAAATATTATAGCGTCTTAAATTCGGAGGAAATGTCTAGAGAGGCACGTGTGACTTCACATTTGATTGATTCTATTGAGGGGATTTTGACGGTTAAAGCGTATACGTATAATAAGACAATTTTCAATAATGGGAAAAAGAAAATAGAAAGATGGCAAGATACGATTCTTAACTTAGGAAGTACAGAAAACTTACAGTCAGCTATAAAAGTTTTAATAGGTGGTATGGGGGAGATTATTGTACTGTGCATTGGAGCACTTGAAATCATTGGTAATAATTTATCTATAGGGGAATTAGTTACGTATAATATTCTAATTGGATATTTATTAACGCCGGTTAAAGATATTGTAAATTTACAGCCATTATACCATTCTGCCCATGTTGCTATGGAACGTCTAGAAAGTGTGTTACGTATTAAAGTAGAGAAACAAAGGAAGGTATAGAGCCATTTGAATTTGATAAGAAGAATAGAACTGAAAGATGTTGATTTTCATTTTGTTTCTGGGAAAAATATACTGAACAATATTAATATTAAAATAAGAAAAGGCGATAATGTAGCTATTATTGGGGAAACAGGATCTGGGAAAACATCTTTAGCAAAATTGTTTATGGAATTTTATTCTCCAGATAAAGGACATATATATGTTGATGGTGCAGAACTTCAAAATTTCGAGGTTCAAGAAATTCGAAAAGCAGTTGTATATGTATCACAAGAAGATTTTCTGTTTACTGCAAGTGTTAGAGAAAAATTTAAAAAATGGGTAATGAAGAGATATCAGATGAGGAAATGATTGAGATTTCACGTAAGATGGGTGTGCATCAATTTTGTAAGTAAAATGGAAAGAGAGTATGATAGTGTCCTTGAAGAGCGCGGAAAGAACCTTTCGAAGGGGCAAAGACAGAAATTGTCACTAACTAGAGCCATATTACGTCATCCTAAAATTTTAATTTTAGATGAGGCTACCAGTTAATATGGATTCTATAAGTGAAAGGGAAATCTTGAATTATATTAAGGGAATTGGGATATAACACTTATTTTAATTTCACATAGAATAAATGTCATTGCAGATAGTGATTGTATTTATGTACTTCAAAAGGTAATATAGTAGCACGTGGGACAGACGAACAATTAAAGGAACAATGCGAATTGTATCGTCAATTATATGGTGAGGAGGAGAAATAGATGAAAAAGAAAAATATTATAATTTCTATAGCGTGCAGTATATTTTTCATAATATGCGTGGGAGCTACAATCATTTTATTTCCAAAAGTAAAAGAAGAAACTATAGCATATTCTACTTCTATAGAAGACTTGTTTGAAAAGGAAGGACATTTTTATGTATATTTCAATAGAAAAGAGTGTCCATATTGCGATAATATAGAGGATGATATAAAACAATTTAAAAAAGAGAATGCGGTTTATGAGATTGATGCAGAAGCATGTAAAGGAACTAGGAATTATGATTGGGATTCCCATGAAAAGAAATACGATGTCGAAATTGGAGAAAAAGACAGTACCGGAAAAATTGTATTTTACGATGGATTAGATGAGAATTTGATAAAAGAAAAATATCCTCCAATCCACTATAAAATCATTTGGGCAAATGAGAATTATGCAGCACTACATGAGGGAAAAGAAGCTGGTAAAGTGTATGCTATTTCTACCCATCCAAATATAAAAAAGAGGAGTTATCCGAAAAGAAATTTGTGCTGGGGGAGTACCTACGTTGGTAGAGTTTGAAAATCATAAAGTGATAAACTTTTATTTTGATGATAAAGAAATTATAGACTTTTTGGAAAGCGATACTCAACCACTAGATAAATATTGGAATCTTGAGTGATTTTATAAGTTATAAAGATATGCAATAAAGGAGAGGTTACTAATGAATAATGGTAGAGTAAGAAAATCTCCAAATACTCTGATAAGAGCTTATAAGAAAAAAACAGGGAAAGAAATATTATTTTACAATGTATCGTAGTGAGCGTTGTAGTAGTATCATTAGTTATCATTTCTTTAATACATGGAAAATTTCAAGCGGATAAGTTGAAAAATCAATATCAAGATGGAAAAACAATTTCAACATTTATTGAAGAAGGAACAGATACAATAAAACGACAGCTACAAGATCTTTCCTATGTGAATAGTGTAGGAGAGGAAAAAGAGAGCGGAAGGTTGATGAATGGTAGGTATTCATATAGCAAATGTGTTGTTTTAGATGAAACAGCTTACGAAGATATGGTAAAGCCTACTTTTGTACATTTCTATGGCAATTATCCGGAACAAACTGATGAAATAATGATGTCAAAAAAAACTTTGGACTATTTGGGGATTAGCAGTCCCAAAATAGGAATGAAGATTACGTTAGACTTTTATTGGAATGATATTTTCACGACAAAAATGACAGGTAAACAAGAATTTGTTTTATCTGGATATTATAATAGTTATAATAATGAATTATCCGATAGTTCAATCGCATATATTTCCAAGAATAGAATAAAACAGGCTGGTATTTCACAATATCCATGTCGATTATGTGTTGATGTAAAAGATTGGGGACTAAGCGGAAGACAAGTAGAGAAATAGATTAAAAATGATATTAATCTCAACGATAAAGCAAAGAATTATAAAGCTATGATTCTGCAGAAATACAGAGCAATTGAAGGGAGGTTGGAAATATTTGCTTGCGTATATGTTTGTCTTGGCTGTGTTTTGTTTGTTTTAGTGATTTTATAAATGTTGTATATATATCACTGGGAAGTGATATTAAACAGTATGGATTATTGCGTACAATAGGTGCAACTAATAGACAGATAAAAAATTAGTATGTATGCAAATAGGGGATATTTATTTGAAAAGTTGCTTATGTGGTGTAATAATCAGCATAGTTCTACAATATTGTGTTTTAAACAATGTGGTTAAAAATCTTTATTTAGGGGAGTATAAAGCAAATAGTCAATTAAAAATTATTTAATTTAAGTGCATATATCGTGGTCCTTGTTTTAGTTGCTATAACTCTATTTGGGGCAACTCTTTTGGCAGTATATAAATTGACTATGATTACTCCTATAGAGGCTGCAAAATATGAGGAAGTAGTGGGAGAACAACAATCAGATTATCAATTTGGGAAAATGTTCATTATAAAAAGAACTGGAATTATTTTTGGAATGGCTTTTCGTAACATATTACGTTATAAGAAAAAATTTATGTTCATTATAATATTTTTGGCATTTGGTTGTGAAATAGGGCTATTAGGGATTGTGGTCACCAAGGGGACAAATCAAA
>ENA-OPZD01000437-OPZD01000437.1-human-gut-metagenome-genome-assembly--contig:-NODE-437-length-10194-cov-4.487534_pt1 | contig 10194 bp, 12 predicted proteins | sample MGYA00242479_ERZ504495 | MGnify/ENA primary metagenome ERZ504495 (study PRJEB26092, sample SAMD00036286) | human gut metagenome | host: Homo sapiens | study: EMG produced TPA metagenomics assembly of... | reverse complement strand
ACTAAGGATCAGTACCGGGATGATAAAGCCGGGGATGGTGGCGTAGTGAAGCAGTTTCATGGCATTACCGCCCAGTTGGTGGACTGCATTGGCGGTGAAAAAGAGACAGGAGCTGCAAATAGTGAAATAAGTGCGTTCAAATGCAGAAAAATTTACAGCTGCTTTCCTGTTGATCACACGCTGGGTTGCAGATAAAAAGCAGGCAGAAAGAACAAAAAGGATGCCCACCGGCTGGATTGCGCCGGAAGAGCTGCCGGCCAATATGATGATGACCACACCGGCTACCGGGAGAAAGCTGAAAAGGATCTGGTGCAGAGTGGGAAATTCTTTTAAGAAGAGAGCAGAAAGTCCCATTGCCAAGATCGGGATCAGGGATAATACTACACCTGTGAACATGCTGTTGGTAAGGGCGATGCCATAGCTTTCGCAGTAAAAGTAGGCTACATCATTCAATGCCAGAAGGAGTACAGGAAGGATGTTTTTGCCTTTTAGCGAGATGCGTTCTATTTTAAAAAGAAGGATTAAATTCATTAGTAAAAATGCGATGATAAAGCGCATAGACAGCAGAATACTGGTGGGGGCATAGTTTAAAGCTGTTTTGGACAGAAGAAGACTGAAGCCCCAGAGAGTGTTGCCGGTAATGGCAGCAATATCAGGGATGTTTTCTTTCAGACGGGATGTTGGGATGAAAATAGTATCAGCGGGTGTAAACATGGAAACCTCCAAAAGTTTTTGATGTCCTATCAGGATCTTACATTTGGTTAACGTGTTTTTAATACAAGCTGAGTGTATCATTGCAGGTATATCTTGTAAAATACAGAAAAATCATATATTATATTGAATGGATTGAATATATTTGACTGGTACAGTTATTTTGAAAACGATGTACTGGTATTGGATGAAACATCAGGTCTGTTTATTGATAGAAAATCGTTAAAAGAGAAATGGGGAAAGAAAGGATATGGATCAGGAGATACTGGCATTTTTAGAGATCTGCCGGTGTAAGAGCATTTCAAAAGCAGCGGAAAAATTATTCATCAGTCAGTCATCCTTAAGCACCAAGATCCGTATTTTGGAGCGGAAATTAAGGTTATTCTCTTTTTATAAGGGGAAAGGGAAGCCGCAGTGTAATGCTCACAGATAAGGGAGAAAAATTTCTGGAACTGGCAGTGAAATATCAGGAGATACTGGAAAAAATGTTGGCTTTAGGCCGGGATGGAGGAAGCGAGAAGCTCGGATATCTTCGATGAACAGTTTAGGAACTCATCTGCTGACACCTGTGTATGAGCGGTTTATGGCGGAAAATCCGGATATTATACTGGAGATAAAGGATGCGGATCAGGCTCATCTGGGAGTGGAAGAAGGGATAACAGACCTTGCTTTTACAGTGGTAAAAGTTGAGTCTGCTACTGTGCAGGTGCGTCCTGTTTTTGCGGAGCCTATGGTGTTTTGTGTGCAGAGGACAGCCGGTATATGGACAGCTGGAATGAGAGAAACGCAGAGAAAGTGGAAAAGGATCAGTTGGATCTGAACCATGAAGTATATGTGGACTGGTTTTATGAATTTGTCCACTGGCACAGTCAGCTGTTTCAGGGCGGCAGCCGAAGCTGGCATTATCTATTATGAACCAGCTTCAGTTTTTCTGCGTAAAGAGATAGCTGGGCTTTTGTTCCGGCCAGTGTGGCTGTGGGGCTTCTGGCAGAAGGCGGGATAAAGAAGTTGCCGGTGGATTTTAAAGTGCCGCCAAGGGTGGTCAATTATATGTGCATGGAAAAGGCAGCGGGAAGCAGAAAAATCCAGCTTTTTTTACAGTGCCTGCGCCAGGTGCTTTAGAAATGGAACAGGTGGAGTTTGAGATTTACATATAGAAGAATATATTAAAGATATTCGTGATCCGCTTATTTTCTTTGAAATCGGCCGCAAAGGCAAGTACAGGAAAGAATCCGAGAGTATATGATATAAAACAGGAGGATGTAAAGCGCATGATAAACAGAGAAGACATGCTGGAGCTGACCAGGCGTATGACACCGGCCAGAGCTTCCGTAGGCCGGATCGCAGGGGCCTATTTTGATGAAGAAGGTTATGTGGATGGTACGTTTAATACGAATTTTCTGAAGCTGTCAGCCAGTGAGCGTACCAGAAATTTAAATATGGCGAAAACGGTGCTGATCGCTAAGACAAATGAGCAGTTGAAAGAATACAGAATTACAAAAGAGATGGGAAAGCCGGGAAGTGTATGGCAGCTGCTTGATGGCGTAAAAGAGTCGGAAATGAAAATGATGCCTATATGGACCTGTTCTATGAAGTACTGGGAGAGAAATATCATCCGGGATACCCGTTTTCCTGTTTTATGTACTACGGTCAGTATGATGTGCCGGTAAAGGGAACGGATAAGGAGTGGATGGAAGGCTCTGAGGAGGTTTATTCATATCTGTTGTGCGTTATCAGTCCGTTGACAGGTGAATATGAGCCTGGGGCACCGGAGTTTGGATTTTTGTATCCGGCTTTAAGGACCGGAGTACAGGCTGGGAGTTTGTAAATGTGTATGAGAAGCTGCCGGAACGGGCGCACCGGGAATGGATGGAATGGTTATTTCGGTAAGAGTTGATGCTGGATAATAAGAGATGAATTTTATGTTAAAAGGAGAAGAGTAAAATGACTACGGTTACAACAAAGAAAAAACTGGCTGTTTTAGGAAATGGTTTTCTGGCGGGGATCATTGTAGAGGCTTATAATAAGGGACTTTTAGAGGAATATGAGCTGACCGGTATATTGGGACGGACAAAGGAAAAGACAGAAGCACTGGCAGAAAAAGGCGGCTGCCGTCCATGCAGCACTTTAGAAGAACTGCTGGAAGACAAGCCGGATTATGTGGCAGAGGCAGCTTCTGTTAAGGCTGTCCAGGATTATGGTATGAAAATATTGTCCGGCGGGGCAGATATGATCTTGTTATCTATTGGTGCGCTGGCAGATGAAACATTTTACAGAGAGATCAGTGAATGTGCAAAGAAAATGGAAGAAAGATCCACATTGCTTCCGGTGCCATCGGCGGTTTTTGATGTGCTGCGGACCATCTCTCTTATGGGACAGGCACAGACTTCTTTCCGTACAAAAAGGGCCCGAAATCCCTTTCCGGAACCCCTCTGTTTGAAGAAAGCCTTATGACAGATAAAGAAGAAAAGCAGGTATTTCACGGAAGCGCAAAGGAAGCCATTTCTATTCTGCCTACTAAGGTAAATGTAGCAATTGCAGCATCTTTAGCATCTTCTGGCCCGAAAATGTAGATATGAGCATTTTCAGTGTCCCGGAAATGGTAGGAGATGACCACAAGATTACAGCCCAGATACCGGGAGTAAAGGCAGAGCTGGATATTTATTCCAGTACCAGTGCTATTGCGGGATGGAGCGTTGTGGCAGTGCTGCGAAATCTGGTTTCACCGATCGTATTCTAAATAACAGGAATAGAAATAGGGAAGCTGACATTGCATCAGCTTCCCTTTTAAAAACCTTATTTAAGCCATTTCTTAGAACTTGCCAGCCTTGCAGCTTCCTCGATGGAAACAGCAACTGCAACAGTAGCGCCTACCATAGGGTTGTTACCCATACCGATCAGACCCATCATTTCTACGTGAGCAGGAACAGAAGAAGAACCTGCAAACTGAGCATCAGAGTGCATACGACCCATAGTATCAGTCATACCATAGGAAGCAGGACCTGCTGCCATGTTATCTGGATGCAATGTTCTACCAGTACCGCCACCGGAAGCAACGGAGAAATATTTTTTACCCTTTTCGATACATTCTTTTTTGTAGCAACCAGCTACTGGATGTTGGAAACGGGTAGGATTAGTAGAGTTACCAGTGATAGAGATGTCAACATCTTCTTTGTGCATAATTGCAACGCCTTCTTGAACGCTATCTGCACCATAGCATTTGATAGCAGCACGAGGGCCGTTAGAATATGCAGTTTCATTAACTACACTAACTTCACCTGTAGCATAATCAAACTGAGTCTGAACATAAGTGAAGCCGTTGATACGAGAGATGATCTGAGCAGCATCTTTACCAAGACCATTTAAAATAACTTTTAATGGTTCTTTTCTTACTTTGTTTGCTTTTTCAGCAATTTTAATAGCACCTTCTGCAGCAGCAAAAGATTCATGACCAGCAAGGAAAGCAAAGCATTTTGCATCTTCACTTAAAAGCATGGATGCAAGATTACCATGACCTAAACCAACTTTTCTGTTTTCAGCAACAGAACCTGGAATACAGAAAGCCTGTAAACCTTCACCAATAATTTTAGCAGCTTCTACAGCTTTTGTAGTACCTTTTTTAATAGCCATAGCTGCACCTACTGTGTAAGCCCAACAAGCATTTTCAAAGCAGATTGGCTGTGTATCTTTAACGATTTTAGCTACATCTATGCCTTTATCATCACAGATTTTTTTAGCTTCTTCTAAAGAAGAGATGCCATAGCTGTCTAAAGCTTTGTTAATTTTGTCAATACGACGTTCGTAACTTTCAAACAATGCCATTTATTTTCATTCCTTCCTATTTTCTTGTATTATTCTTTACGAGGATCTACGTATCTTGCAGCATCAGCAAAACGTCCATAAGTACCTTTTGCTTTTTCTAAAGCTTCCTGTGCAGGAATACCTTTTTTAGTGATCATTTCCATCATTTTGCCGAGGTGAACGAATTCATAACCAATGATACGATCTTCTGCATCAAGAGCAATTCTTGTTACATAACCTTCAGCAAGTTCAAGATAACGAGGACCTTTTTCAAGTGTACCATACATAGTACCAACTTGGCTTCTTAAACCTTTACCAAGGTCTTCGAGGCCAGCACCGATAGGAAGACCACCTTCGGAGAATGCAGTCTGAGTTCTACCGTATACAATCTGGAGGAATAATTCTCTCATAGCAGTGTTAATAGCATCACAAACGAGGTCTGTGTTTAATGCTTCAAGAATAGTTTTACCAGGAAGAATTTCAGAAGCCATAGCTGCGGAATGAGTCATACCAGAGCAACCAATAGTTTCTACTAAAGCTTCTTGGATAACGCCTTCTTTAACATTAAGAGTTAGTTTACATGCACCCTGTTGAGGAGCACACCAGCCAACACCATGAGTTAAACCGCTGATATCTTTAATTTCTTTAGCCTGTACCCATTTGCCTTCTTCAGGAATTGGAGCTGGGCCATGTTTTTCAATGCCTTTTGCCACACATGTCATATTAGACACTTCTTGTGAATAGATCATCTTTGTTTCCTCTCCTTAATATATACATTTTATACACGATATACATTATATCATTATATGATATCATTATTCAAGTTTATGAAACTAAAACTTAAAATAACAATAGTTTTTCTTATTTCAATAATATAATCTTATATTAAAACTTAATTTGCCAATAAGATAATATTAATCGATTAAAGCTTTTCCAGTCATTTCTGCTGGAACTTCAAGACCTGCTAATTTCAATAAAGTTGGAGCAATATCACATAAAGCACCATCTTTAACTTCTTTTACTTTATCAGAAACTACGATAAATGGTACAGGATTTGTAGTATGTGCTGTAAATGCTTCTTTAGTTTCTTCATCTAACATTTTTTCAGCATTACCATGGTCAGCTGTAATACATACAGTACCGCCAACTTGTTTTATTGCATCTACAAAGCGACCAACACAAGTATCTACAGTTTCTACAGCTTTTACAGCTGCTTCCATAACACCTGTATGACCAACCATATCACCATTAGCATAGTTTAAAATGATGAAATCATATTTTTTAGATAAAATAGCTTCTACAACTTTATCAGTAACTTCAATAGCACTCATTTCAGGTTGTAAATCATAAGTAGCAACTTTTGGAGAAGGTACTAAGATACGATCTTCACCTTCATAAGGCTGTTCAATACCGCCGTTAAAGAAGAAAGTTACATGTGCATATTTTTCAGTTTCTGCAATACGAAGTTGAGTGTAACCGAGTTTGCTTATATATTCACCTAAAGTATTTGTTAAAGACTCAGGTTTATAAGCAATTTCTACGTTCATACCTTTTTCATATTGAGTCATTGTTGCAAATGGAATTTTCAAATCTTCATTGCGAGCAAAGCCATCAAAAGTAGTATCCACAAAAGCATGAGTAAGTTCACGTGCTCTATCAGGACGGAAGTTAAAGAAAATAGCTCCATCATTGCTTGTCATACCTGCATAGTTGCCAACAACAACAGGAACAACAAATTCATCAGTAGTATCTTCTTCATAAGAATTTTTAATTGCAAGTTCGCTGGAAGCTTGTTTTACACCTTCACCTAAAGCGATAGCATTATAAGCTTTCTGAACACGATCCCAACGTTTATCACGGTCCATAGCATAATAACGACCAGAAATTGTAGCTATTTTACCAACGCCAATTTCTTTTAATTTAGCTTCAAGCTCAGCTAAATAATCAGCAGCACTAGATGGTGGTACATCACGTCCATCAAGGAAAGCATGAACGAAAACGTTTTCAACGCCTTCTTGTTTTGCAAGCTGTAAGAGTGCATAAAGATGACTATTATGGCTATGAACTCCACCATCGGATAATAATCCCATTAAATGAAGCGCACCATTGTTTTTCTTAACAGCATTGATAACATCCAAAAATACAGGATTTTTAAAGAATGCACCTTCACGTATAGCTTTTGTAATACGTGTTAATTCTTGATAAACGATACGACCAGCACCAATATTTGTATGACCAACTTCGGAATTTCCCATTTGTCCATCAGGAAGACCTACTGCTTCACCAGAGCAAGCAAGTTGAGCATGAGGATATTTTGCTGTTAAACCATCAATAACAGGTGTTTTACCTACATTAACAGCATTAGTTGTGCTTTGAGCATCGCCAACTCCCCAACCATCCATAATAATTAAAGCAACAGGAGCGTTAAGTTTTGACATTATTACACTACCTCAATCTATTAATTTTAAAATAGCATAGCACACAGCAGTTAAAATCATTTTATAATTTACTATGATGTGTGCTTCCTGCATTACAGGCAATCCCCATGTGCCACACGGTTCATCAATAATAAAAATTATTTAAAGTTAACAATAGCACTGAAATCAGCAGCTTTTAAAGAAGCACCACCAACTAAAGCACCATCAACATTTGGTTTTTGCATTAAACCATCAATAGTAGCAGGTTTTACACTTCCGCCATATTGAATACGAACAGCATCGCTAGTAGCTTCATCAAACATAGCTTTAACAGTTTCACGAATGCAAGCGCAAACTTCTTCAGCTTGTTCAAATGTAGCAGTTTTACCAGTACCGATAGCCCAGATTGGTTCATAAGCAATAACAAGGCTAGCAACTTGCTGAGCAGTTAAACCTTCAAGTGCAGCTTTGATCTGACCACTAACGAAATCATTAGTTGTACCAGCTTCACGAGTTTCTAAAGTTTCACCACAGCAAACGATAGGAGTAATACCAGCAGCTAATGCAGCTTTTGCACGTTTATTTACATATTCATCAGTTTCACCAAACATTTCACGACGTTCAGAGTGACCGATTACAACATATTCAACGCCAAGTTCTGTGAGCATTTCAGCGGAAATTTCGCCAGTGAAAGCACCGCTTTTTTCCCAATGAACGTTCTGAGCACCAACGTGAATGTTAGTACCTTTTACAGCTTCACAAACAGCAGCAAGAGCAGTAAATGTTGGGCATACAACGATATCTACAGCATTGTTATCTTTTACAAGTGGAGCTAATTCTTTTACAAGAGCAGTACCAGCAGCTACTGTATTGTTCATTTTCCAGTTACCAGCAATAATAGGTTTACGCATTATCAAATCAACCTCTTTATAATTTATTTTTATTATTTGTCAGCAATAGCTGCAATACCTGGCATTGGTTTACCTTCGAGGAATTCTAATGTAGCACCGCCACCAGTGGAAATGTGAGTAATTTTGTCGGAAAGACCAGTTTTCTTAAGAGCAGCAATGGAGTCACCGCCACCAACAATGCTGATACCAGTGGATTCAGCAACTGCATGAGCGATATCTTCAGTACCATGAGCGAATGCATCAAATTCGAATACACCCATAGGTCCATTCCATACGATTGTTTTTGCATTTTCTAAAGCTTCTTGGCATTCTTTGCTGAATTTGTTATCAAGAATCATCCAGTCAGCTGGAACTTCATCAACGGATACAGTTTTATGATTTGCATCTGCTGCAAATTTATCTGCAACAACAACTTCAGCAGGAAGGAATACTTTTACGCCTTTTTCTTCAGCTTTTGCAAGTAATTCTTTAGCAAGTGGTAATTTTTCTTCTTCGAATAAAGAAGAACCAATACCTTTACCTTGAGCAGCGAGGAATGTATTTGCCATACCGCCACCGATTACAACTGCATCAGCTTTTTCTAATAAGTTGGAAATAACACCGATTTTGTCAGAAACTTTTGCACCACCAATGATAGCAACGAAAGGACGTTCTGGATTGGATAATGCTTTACCAATGAACTGAATTTCTTTTTCAATTAAGAAACCGCCAACAACTTCTACATACTGAGCGATACCAGCGTTAGAAGCATGTGCTCTGTGAGATACACCAAACGCATCATCAACAGCAACATCTGCTAAAGAAGCAAGTTGTTTTGCAAATTCAGGATCATTTTTAGTTTCTTCATTGTGATAACGGAGGTTTTCAAGAAGTAATACTTCACCTGGTTTTAAATCAGCAGCAGCTTTACTTGCAGCTTCGCCAACACAATCTTCAGCATATTTAACTTCTTTGCCTAAGAGTTCAGAAAGTCTAGCAACGATAGGTTTAACAGATAATTCAGGAACTCTCTGTCCTTTTGGACGACCAACATGGCAAGCAAGAATAATTGCTGCGTTGTTTTCTAAAAGATAATTTAAAGTAGGTAATGTAGCACGAATACGTTTGTCATTAGTGATGTTTTGATTTTCGTCCATTGGTACGTTAAAGTCTACACGAATAAAGACTTTTTTACCGTTTACATCAATGTCTCTAATAGATTTCTTATTCATTAAATAAAACCCTCCGTAAATTCAAAATAGGACCGGCCTTTTTAAGACCGGTCCATAAAAGGCTGCACAAATCAAATTACTTAAGTTCAGCGAAGTATTTAATTGTACGAACCATCTGGCTAGTGTAGCTGTTTTCGTTATCATACCAAGAAACAACTTGTACTTGAGTGTTGCCATCTTCCATAGGAGCAACCATAGTCTGAGTTGCATCGAAGAGGGAACCAAATCTCATACCGATAACATCGCTGGATACGAGTTGTTCTTCAGTGTAACCGAAAGATTCAGTTGCAGCAGCTTTCATAGCAGCATTGATTTCATCAACAGTTACATGGCCTTTTACAACTGCTACTAAAATAGTAGTAGATCCTGTAGGGGTAGGAACGCGCTGTGCGGAGCCGATTAATTTACCGTTTAATTCAGGAATAACAAGACCGATAGCTTTTGCAGCACCAGTGGAGTTAGGAACGATATTAACAGCTGCAGCACGGGAACGACGTAAGTCACCTTTACGCTGAGGGCCATCAAGAGTCATCTGGTCACCAGTGTAAGCATGAACTGTAGTCATGATACCGCTCTGGATAGGAGCAAGTTTGTTAAGAGCGTTAGCCATTGGAGCTAAGCAGTTAGTTGTACAAGAAGCAGCGGAAATAACTGTATCGCTAGCTTTTAAAGTTTCATGGTTTACATTGTAAACGATTGTAGGAAGATCGTTACCAGCAGGAGCGGAGATAACAACTTTTTTAGCACCAGCTTTGATATGAGCTTCTGCTTTAGCTTTGGAAGCAAAGAAACCTGTGCATTCTAAAACTACGTCTACATCAAGTTCGCCCCAAGGTAATTCTTCAGGATTTGGTTTAGCATAGATAGTGATTTCTTTACCATTTACAGTAATGGAGTTTTCACCAGCTTCAACGCTGTCAGCATATTCATATCTACCCTGAGTAGAATCGTATTTAAGAAGGTGAGCAAGCATTTTTGGGCTTGTTAAGTCGTTGATTGCAACAACTTCATAACCTTCCTGCATCGAACATTTTGTCTGAAAGCGAGACGACCAATACGGCCGAAACCATTAATAGCAACTTTAACTGCCATTTTTAAAATACCCCCCTAAAAAGTAAAAAAATTTCAATTTTCACTTGATAG
>ENA-OPZD01000436-OPZD01000436.1-human-gut-metagenome-genome-assembly--contig:-NODE-436-length-10197-cov-2.664449_pt1 | contig 10197 bp, 10 predicted proteins | sample MGYA00242479_ERZ504495 | MGnify/ENA primary metagenome ERZ504495 (study PRJEB26092, sample SAMD00036286) | human gut metagenome | host: Homo sapiens | study: EMG produced TPA metagenomics assembly of... | reverse complement strand
CAGAACTCTCCACCCGAAAAATAAAGCAGTTCTACTTCTTCATGCCAGTGGTGTTTCACCATATTCCCTTTTATCCTTGTTCCTGTCTGGTAAAATGCACAGGGAAAGTCCTGCGTACCATGGACACGTATTTCCTTTAAAGTTGATGGTTGTTGATTCTGCATGAAGCTGCCTCCTGTTGTCATTGTTATTGTTATTATAAATCCGGCATCAAAAATCCGCAACTAAAAAGGACATCCGAAGATGCCTTTTTAATAGTAAGTATTTATACAATTTTGTGCCTGCTCAAAGAAACTGTCCTCTTCACATTGCCCAAGAACATATCCCTGAAACAGTTTTCCCATATCTGAGACAGCACCCATGGAATTTTCACATAACGGACGTGCATTCAATGTATATTCCCGGAGATATTTCCGTATCATATCTATTCCTTCCAGATCAATATCCTCATTTTCGATCACATCCACTCTGGCAGGATAACTTTTCATTATTTTTGCATATTCAGTACTGCCTTCATAACCGGCTGCATACTGAAGAAATCTGACAGCTGCATCTTTATTTTCTGAAGCATTGTTCAAAACATACTGCCAGGTTGCAATATTAGTGGCTTTTTTCTTATGAAGCACGGGAAGCGGTGCCATATGTATTTTATTTTTCCCATATACATCAGCATCAAGAAATGTACCCAGAGCACTCGTATACATAAAAACACATCCATATTTTCCCCTGATAAATTTCTCTTCCATCTGCTCATACTGATCTACAAACTGTGCAGGCGATGTATTTTTCTCATCCAGCATACTTTTCATATATCTGGCTGCATCTTTGGTTTTCGGATCAGTCCAGTCGAAATAATCGCCACCCCAGAAATTCACAAATTGCGAAAGACTGTTATAAACATGTGTATTTTCCCATGCATCTCCATAAGCGTACTGATCCGGATTTTTCAAACTCTTCTGCAGAATATCAAAATCACCGGTATTCTTTATCTCATCGAGTCCTGCCTGTTTCAGCAACTCCTGATTTACCCAGAACATCATAATATCCATCTGAAAAGGGACAGAATATATATGTCCATTCTCTTCACAAATGCTTTCCAGATACTTCTGCGGAAAGCTGTCTCTTACTTCTTCTGTCATAACGTTTTTTTCCAGTGGTTCCAGATATCCCTTATGCTTAAACTCAGAAATCATCTCATCATTCACGGAAATCAAATCAATATTTTTGTCCCCCGAAGCCAGGATCGTGGATATTTTTGCCTGCCGATTATCCGCATTGGATCGGACATTTTCCACAGTGATTTCCATATCAAGTTTTTTTCTGTTTCCTCGATAAAATCCTGAAATCTTTTATTATCTGCATCAATATGCATGATTGTCAGCTTTTGTTTGTCTTCGTGAAACGACGATGAGGGGAGCTTAGATAAGCTCCCCGTATCTCCACATCCTGTAATAAGCAAACATACTGCAGTTATGAAAATTTACAACACTTTTTTTCAAGCATTTCACCTCTGTTTTTTATCTTGGCCATCTGTCCTCTTTTGACATCAATGGTGCAAACGGTGCATGTGGGTGTGTCTGATACCAGTAAGCCACGCTTGCCACATCATCCTGACGTTCAAATAATCCTCTGTAACCTACTCCAATCTGCTGAATGGTCACACGCAGATCCTCATCAAAACAAATCGGATCCTGAATATGCCAGCGATAGAAACCTCTCATCGGCGGACAGTCATCATTATGATAGAAATTATGGATCAGCTCATCATGAGCAGAATAGTATGGGTAGCCCAGATATGGTGTATTATAATTTTGTTCCACAGTCTTTCCGTCCACCTGCTTTGCAAAACTCCAGGAGCCTCCAAAATAATCTTCTGTTCCGGTTCCGCAGATTGTGGGATATTCATCATCACCGTCAATATAGAATTTCATTTCACCTTCGCCCCACCAGTAACGTTCCAGTGTGGTAAGTGCAATATAAGTTCCTACATAATGACCTTTTCCTTTTACTCCGTCAAGGATTGTATAATCTTTCTGCTTCTCTGTCAGTCGCTCTCGCCTCCACTGTGCATGGAAATAAGTAATATCATCCGGAAGCTCATCATACAGACAGTAATCTACCTGATAGAAAAATGCCGGAATTTTATTTGCATGCTGATTTTCCAGAGTAATTTTTGCTTTTTTCTTAAACGGCATCGGGAAGTAACAGTTAAATCCTCTGCTTGGCACCACTGCCATTGGGACAGAATTTACAATACACTCTCTTCCAAAACCACAGCAAAAGAAATCTCCGAGAGGACTTTCCACAGATGGTGTTTCCTCATCATCCCAGTACATACGGATGACCAGATCTCTCAATACAAAACAATCTGCATCGGTTGTCTTATTATCCACTGTGATCCAGATATGATTGATCTCACCAGGACCTTCCATCTCTGCAAGAGTTACAGTTGCACCTGGCTCAATATCATTCAGGCAGGGACTTCCTTTTCTGGACGGTCCCAGATGGCTCGCTGCCATTCCACCTTTACCTTTTTCTCCATGTGGATTCTCTGCATTGATTGCACGACTTCTTCCATGTTTTGCCAGAGCAATTCCACCAAGTCCACCTTTAAATGACTGATACATAATGTTTTCCTCCAATATTCTTAGCATTCAGATAATCAGGCTTTTACTCCTCCTGCCATTATACCATCCATGATCTGTTTTTCAAAGACTGCAACAAAAATAATAATCGGTAAAAGAATAATCCATCCCATTGCACTTACCAGATCCCACGGAACTCCATACATGTTGTCACGCAGTGGAAGCTGTACAATGGAAACGGAAAGAACCTGAATACCATTTGAATAAAACAACGGTGTGAAGAAGTTATTCAGGCAGGTAATAAAGTTGATAATACATACAGTTGCGATTGCAGGTTTCATAAGAGGCAATACGATTGTAAAAAGTCTCTGTGAAAAAGTTGCACCGTCAATCGCTGCTGCCTCTTCCAGTGAAATAGGGATTTCCCCCACAAAGTTTCTCAGAATCAGAACCGTAAATGGGATAACAGTACTGATATAAAGCAAAATCAGTCCGGGATATGTATCATATAATTTTACTTTCTGCATGAACTCATATAATGGTCTTGCTGTAACAACCTCAGGAATTAACATAGTTGCAATAATAAATGCAAAAGCAATATTGATTCCTTTTGTAGTGAAACGTGAGAATCCGTATGCAGCCATTGCACAGAATACAGTACTGATAACCAGTGTAAGACCTACGATCAATACTGTATTTCCCACTTTTGATAAAAAGTCCTACGTTCTCGATCAGAAACTTATAGCTTTCCAGTGTCGGATGATCCGGCAGATAATCAATCGGTGTTTTGAATAATTCTCCGGAAGGTGTAATAGAGGAAATAAAAATCCAGTATACCGGAAACAGGATAATAAATGAGACAATTGCAAACAGTACCCATCTTCCACCTGCCATTACACCATGATATATGTTATATTTTCTTGAATCTTTTTTCATGGTATTTCCTCCTTTAGTTATCAATCTTGTTCATAACACGTATATTCAGCCAGCTGAATACTGCCATTACAACAAACAGTAACATTGCCAGTGCAGATGCATAACCGACATTCAGATTTGTAAACGCCTCTGTCGTGATTCTGTATGCGATCAGTGCCGTATCTTCTCCAGGACCACCTGAAGTCATAGAATATACAATATCAAAGGTTGTCAGTCTCCATAAAGTAAATGGAATAGATAAAGTCAGTACATTTTTCAGTATCAACGGTAATGTAATTCTGAAGAAACACTGGATTCCATTTGCACCGTCTACTTTTGCGGCTTCATAGATATCACCCGAAATAAACTGCAGACCGGATAATACAAGAATCGCAAAGAACGGAAGATCTTTCCACAGATCCACGGCAATTACAGCAGCTCTTGCAGATCCTGTATTGATCAGCCAGCTATTCTGGTATCCATGGACAAACAATCTGATAAAGTCATTGATCAGACCATAATCATTATTAAATGCCCATTTTGCAGCCATACCTACAACAACTGCCGGCATTGCCCAGGGAATCAGTACAATCGTACGAAGAAAAACGACGTCCCTTAAATTTCATATTTAATATCAGAGCAAGACCTACGCCTAATATTACATGGAATATCATTGATACTACTACAAAAATCACTGTAAAACGTATAGATGTAAGCACTTTGGGATCTGAAAAAATTTTCAGGTAATTCTGAATTCCACAGAATTCATTAATTCCGGACAGAATTTTAATATCAAAAAACTATTTCTAACTGTCATTAAAATCGGATACAAAGTCGTAAATCCACGAATAATAACCACAGGTAACACCAACAGCCACGGAATCCATTTCATTGATTTTTACTGATTGTCACAGGTACTCCCTCCTTCATATCTTTAAGCACAGGTATAAAGCAGATTTTTCTGCTTTATACCTTCATTTATTATGTCAGTTTTTATGTGTCAGTATTTCAAAAGACTTTAAACGAATACCGTTTTACTGATATGTATCAACGACTTCCTGTGCTTTTTTTACAGAACTCATCTACTGTGATCTCATCTTTCATGCAGGACTGGAAGATAGTTCCCATATCACTGATGAACTCCATTGTCTGTGCTACCAGCGGACGTCCCTGTACGTTGCACTCTTCTGCATACTGGCTGTACATTTCTTTTGCAGGATCAGTATCCGGAACAACTTTTTCTGCAACATCCTTTCTTGCAGGATATCTGTCAAATGCTTTATAGGATGCTTCCATTCCACCTTCATCTGCCATATACTGCAGGAATTTAATGGCTGCATCTTTGTTTTGGATGCACTGTTCAGCACATAGTTCCAGGAATCTGTAAAGATTGCTCGCTCTCCATTGCCGCTGAAATCAGGTACCATTGCCATGTGGATCTTGTCAGCTCCCAGCATATCTGCCTTTGCATAATCCGTACCTAAGCCCCACATAAACCAGCATCCGTATTTGCCATCATTGATTTTTGGATTCATCTGATCATATTTATCTGCGATCTGATCAACAGGTGTTTCTTTGTTGGCAACCAGATCATGAAGGAACTGAATTGCTTCTTTATTTTCTTCTTTTGTCCAGTCGAAGTAGTCACCGCCAAACATATTTACAAACTGTGCAATTTCATTAGATGCATATGTCTTTTCCCAGGAACCGCCGTATCCGAAACGTCCATCTTTTGAAACTGCTTCCATGTATTTCATGAAATCTTCTTTTGTATCAATGGATTCGATTCCCACCTCATCCATAATTTCCTGATTTACCCAAAATGCAAGATATCCTGTATATCCCGGAACTCCTACAATATTTCCATCCTTATCTGTGATCATATCCTGAATATACCCCTGCGCAAACTGATCAATGATATCATCTGTCATAACCGTGTCATTCAGACCTTCCAGCCATCCGGAATTCTTGAATGCAGCACTCATTTCATCGTTGATTTCGACAATGTCTACGGAAGAATCTCCTGTAGAAAGAATCGTTGTAATCTTCTGCTGACGTGTGTCTGTATCTGTCGGAGCTGCAATAACATTGATATTTAAACCCGTTGCCTCCTCTACATTTGCAAGCCAGTCATCAAAATCCGGGTCAGTAGTGTTAACGCTGTATAAAGTAAGATCATATTTCTCCTCTGCTGATACACTTACAACATTCCCCATCATTCCTGCCACCATTGTTGCAGCTAAAACTGCACTTAACACTTTTTTTCCTCATATTCTCTCCTTTTCCGAACAGTTCTCTCGCATCAACTGTTCTGTGTTATTTGGTAATTAAAGAATAACAAAAACACTCTTTTTACTAAATACAATTTCTTTTGATTGATTTATATTATTTTTCGTTCTATTGTTTTTTCATTCTGATTTTTTATAATACAGATAGCAGATGAACACTGTGTTGCATCTTTACAGAATTGCTGTATAATATGGCAATCTTCAAAAAGATACCTGATAAAATCAAACCTATTCATATAAGGAGTATTATGTGTAATGAAACTCAACTTGAAAAATAAATTATCATAAATGGATTCCTTCCAGATTTTCCTCATTTCAGGCAAAACTCCTGATTGCCTTTCTGGTTGCAACCCTGCTTCCTCTGACACTTGTTGCACTGGTCAGTTACCATGTTTCCTATAATCTTGCCAGAGACCGAATCACAAACTCTGCATTGATGTCTGATGAACAGCTTATTTTTCAGCTTAACAGCCGTCTGAACCAGACCGAAAACGTTGCTGACACCATCCAGTATCAGATGTACGCTTTTGAACACTCTTCCCCAGATCAGGTTGGCACCATGCAGGCATTAACATCCATGAGAAGCAATATTTCATTATATAAATCTACATTTGATTTCTTTCATATATATGTTTTTTAAAACCGGAACAAACCGGAGCTGATGAGGGTATATATTTCTTTTCCACAGATAAACTTTTCAATTATGGAATCAGCGAATCTGAATTACATTCCATAGGTTCTTCTTCCCTGTGGCTGTTAAAGAAAAATACCACCTTACCCAGAGTTATATCTGCTTCCAAAAGAAGCGCAAATACACTGCTGTGTTTTCGTGCTCTTCAGGACAAATCCAGCAATGTTCTCGAATATGCTATTGTATTGCACTTGACTGCGATGAATTTTCCCGGTATCTTCAGACTTCTGCTTCTGATACCGCAATTTCCAGTTACATTCTGACACCACAGGGACAAATTGCAGCTCACAGTGATTCTTCCCGTAATCAGACCTGGATTTCAGATTCAATAAAACAGATGTTTCTGGAAAATACCAATTCCTTCTTTAAAGACAATGACATCTACTATAACTGCCGCACTCTGGATAACGGTTGGCTGCATATTACGGAAATCCCGGAAAACTATATCAAAAGCAATACACAGGTACTGATCAAAACACTGTTGATCACTGTAATTATTTCTCTGCCGCTGACTATTTTTATTGTAATCCTTTTTTCCAGGAAACTGACAAGCAGAATTGCCGCACTGTCCTATGCCATGGAATCCTTTCATCTCGGACATGATCCGGAGCACCTTTCCATCATCACACTCCCGCATCCGGCCGATGCTTCCAATTATGATGAAATAGACAATCTGGGGATTACCTTTGAAGATATGCAGCACACAATTGCCCAGAATCTGAAATCAATTGTCAGTCTCTCCATTAATGAAGAACGGCTGAAATATCAGTTATTACAATCACAGATCAATCCACATTTTCTCTACAATATCCTTGGAACCATCCGAACCTGCCAGGCACTTGGCAAATTGGATATTGCAGATCAGATGCTGACAAATCTGACTGCCTTTTACCGACTGACGCTGAGAAAATCAAAAGAACTGATACCGATCAAAGACGAACTGGAAATTGCCCGCCTGTATCTGGAAATGGAGAAACTCTGCCATAAAGATAATCTTAACTGGGAGATCAATGCCGAAGACGGAATAGAAAATTTCACGATCTGCAAATTTACATTACAGCCATTCCTGGAGAATTCTATCCTGCACGGTCTTTCAGCCGATACACCTGAAGTTTTTATTTCCATTCAGGTACTCTACGGTGATGATACCGTAGTGATATCCATTGAAGACAATGGAGCCGGAATGTCTCCGGAGACACTGGAACAGCTCCGATATGCCATAGACAACAAAGTCATAAATTACGAAAAACATTTTGGAATTTCAAATGTAAGCGCCCGCATTTCCAATCCTTTGTACGGTAACGGCTCTGTGCGTATTGACAGCCATCCCGGAAACGGTACCTATGTCACAATTGAATTTCAACAAATGGAGGATACAGATGAGGAAAATAATGATTGTAGATGACAATTATCTGTCAGCAGAAGGAATTGAAAAGAACATAGACTGGGAAGTTCTGAACGCAGAAATCGTACATATCTGCTACAACGGAACCTCTGCGATAGACGCTATGAAAAAAGAACCTGTAGATTTGATCATCTCAGATATTGAAATGCCGGATCTGGACGGAATTTCAATGAGCAGGCAAGCACTGGATATTAATCCAATGGTAAAAATCATACTGATCAGTGCCTATGATAAATTTGAATATGCAAGACGCGCTCTGCTTCTTGGTGCATTGGATTATATTGAAAAACCTCTGGATTACGCATATCTGATCCAGAAAGTAAAAAATGCTTTTGCCCTGATGGAACGTGAGCAGAAAAATCTGCAGTTGCTTAAACAGAGCAGGCCTTTGCTTATCGAAAAATTTTTCCGTGATATCACTCACCGTTCCAGGCAGGAGGCTTCCTATCGTCTCAAACCTTATCTGAACTACCTGAACCTTAAACTGGATTATGATTTTTATAACGTAGTGATTCTTGAACTGGAAAATGCACAGTCTCTCAGGGATTCCTATGGCATTGAGAAATTTCAGATGGAACTGCTGAATCTTCGTGATCTGATCACAGAACAAACCTCAGAATTAAATTATATTTATCCCCTGCAGGATATTGATGGTTATCTGTGTGTGATCGGACAAAGCGGCTGCCAGTCCGGAAATTTTCGCCAGCTTACCTATAAAATCATTTCTGCACTTGTAGATAACTGCAATTCACAGGGACTGGTTCTGAATGCCGGAATCGGTGCCATTGTACAGGATCTGTGGGATCTGAACCGTTCTTATGAAGTGCAGTTCATGCACTGGATTATCGTTTCTTTTTCCCACACCAGAACGTATTTGACGGACGTGAGGCTCTTGGACATGACTTATCTGCCACTGATTTCTCCGATTCCAGAGAGGAGGAATTAATCCGCCTTCTGTGTAAAAAGGATGTTTCTGCAATTGACTCCTGGTTTCAGGATTTCTCCAGATGGCTTACTGAGAACTTCCGCACCAAAAGTTTCGCATTTATCCAGATCTACTCTCTGCTTGGAAGGATTCTGAAGTTTTTCTATGAACTAAACCTGGATACCCATGATCTGGAAGCAAAGATCCTGTATGTATACAATCATCTGGAAGAATTTCATACCACAGAAGAACTATGCGGCTGGCTCAACGAACTCTGCCGCCTTCTCTGCCGGAAACTGGATTCTTCTCTGAATGATTATCACCAGAAATTATGCGAATCTGTAACTTCATATATTGACGAAAACTATGCCAGCAATACTCTGTGCCTGAACGATATCGCCAGCGAAGCCAATGTCAGCCCGGCTTATCTGAGTGCCCTCTTTAAAAAGAAACAGGGCGTGAGTATCAGTGACTATATCACTACTCAGCGAATCAACGCCGCCTGCCGTTATCTTACAGCCACAAACATGACTCTGAAGGAAATCAGTATGAAATGCGGTTACGCCAATCAATATTATTTCAGCACAAGCTTCAAGAAAAAAATGAATGTCACTCCATCTGCATACAGAGATACTCAGACGTCAAAATCTTAGCTTTTACTTGTGTTTCCCTATAACTCCCTGTATAATAAAAAACAATGTCTATTATCATGACATCTTTTTTATATGAGTGCGCAGTCAATTACCTTTTACCGCCACTACATCTGTTTTGCGGAAAACCTGTCAGTGGCAGTTGTGGTAAATGCCAATATACTTATTATAAGGAGATTTAAAATGGGGGTAACTGAAAAAACAGCAATTCTTGTTATCAGCTTCGGTACAAGTTATGAAGAAACACGAAAAAACAATTGAACAGATTGAATCTGACCTGCATCATGCATTTCCGGAATATCCGTTATACTGCGCATGGACAAGTCCCCGTATCCGCGCCAAACTCCGGAAGCGGGACGGGATCCACATTATGGATATTGATGAGGCAATGACCCAGCTGAAAGCGGACGGAATTCGAAATGTCGTTGTACAGCCAACCTATGTGATCACCGGATTTGAGAGTGATGCTATGAAAGAAAAAGTTCTTGCACATAAAAAGGATTTCGATTCTGTCATTATCTGTGATTCTCTGATGGTTACAAAACAGGACAAAGAAGAGGTCTGTCAGGCTATGGCACAGGAATATCACCCTGATTCTGATGAAATTCTCTTATTTATGGGACATGGAACAGAGCATGTTGCCAATGAACTTTATCCTGAGATGGACGAACTGTTTAAGCATTTCGGCTATTCCAATATGCATATGGGAACGGTTGAAGGGGATTTCTCCATTGAAAG
>ENA-OPZD01000434-OPZD01000434.1-human-gut-metagenome-genome-assembly--contig:-NODE-434-length-10270-cov-2.289855_pt1 | contig 10270 bp, 9 predicted proteins | sample MGYA00242479_ERZ504495 | MGnify/ENA primary metagenome ERZ504495 (study PRJEB26092, sample SAMD00036286) | human gut metagenome | host: Homo sapiens | study: EMG produced TPA metagenomics assembly of... | reverse complement strand
TTTTAGTGACAACGGATATCCAGTTCTATTTCTGCCTTTCCGTCCTCCGGATGATAGATTGCACGTATCCACTAGATCTTCATATCAATTGAACTGCCCGGAATTCCATTACAGACTTTACAATCCCGGAAAAATTCCAAAAAACGAAAGAAATCCTGATCCTCCAAAAATGCAGCCGTACTTCTCTTGTGTACCTCTACTGCCAGCAAATTGTCTTTTTCTTTTACATACGGTGTGATATCAAATTCCGACACTGTAAAGCTGTCTTCTGCATAACCGGCAAATTCTCCATTCACCCATACATAAAAGGCCTGTTCTACACCTTCAAAGCTTAATATGATCCTTTTTCCCCTTAATCCATCCTGCAGATCAAACTTTCGGATATAAGAACCTACCGGATTATACTCTGCCTGGCTGAACATACCTTTTCCTTTTTCTTTTCCTGTTCCCGCCGGTCTTCTGTAGATATGACCTTCCCACGGATACATTGTATTGATGTAATGAATCTTATCATAACCTGCCAGTTCAATATGCTGCGGAACTTTCATTTCATCAAAACTCCTGCACTGAAACCACTTCTGATAAAAATCAGCCGGACGCTCCATTGCATTCTCGGAATAACGGAACTTCCAGATTCCATTTAACGATTGCTTCAACCGCTGTTCTTTCTTTTCATAATCTTCTTTATTCTCATAAAACTTATGATCACTGTGTGCATCCAGACGATTCACCCGGAATACCTGCGGATCGTCTAACCATCTGATGTCTGCTTTCATTTGTCTCTTGCACCTCCATTTTTTTCTTTTCTGCCGGTCAGATATCAATAACTAAGAGCCTCTTTCCTCTCCATCCAGAAATGAATCCCTGTCGTGGAATCCATCCATCTGTCCTCATTAAAAATCTTTTCACCTCGACCCACTGTCCTTTTTCTGTATACAAAATTTTCATCGACCAGCGACCAGGCTTCTTCAAATTCTTCCGTCTCATCAAAAACTTTTTTATCGAAAAGCACCTTTGCCTTACTGCAACGGCAGGATGGACGTGTTGCCGAAGTACGCTTTGCATCAGCAGGAATCAGAAGCTGTACCACCCTGTCATTCACACATTTCTTATATCCCAGGATTGGTCCGGTCTCCGGGCAGTGCATACGGAACCACTGGGTTGTATGATCGGACTGAATGCCGTCTAACTTTGCATGCTCAAGTACTGCTCCATAAAGGTTTGCTCCCCTGATATTGCATTCACGCATATCGCATTCACGAAATGCTGCTGTCTTCATATTCGCATTCTGAAAATCTGCACCATGCAGGGAATTCCCGTCAAACAATGCATTTTCCACACTGCTGTTTTTCAAATTCACATACTCCAGATTTACATTCTGAAACGAACTTAATGTGAAGTCCATATTATGCAGATCTGCTCCGCTCAGATCCATGTCTTTGAATTCACATTCCCGGAACGCCGGACGTTCTCCGGTATCTCTTAATTTTAAAGCTTCCAGAAGTGCTTCTTTTGTTATCTCTTTCATATGATCACGCCTCTTCACTCCCATTATTATCTATACAATTTTCATTTTTTACTGATAGTTTTATTATACAACAATTTCCAATAAAAGAAATCCTCAAAATACCAGGTATCGTCTGATATTTCGAGGATTCTATAATAGCTCTGCTATTCTTAATTCAGGAAATCTGCATCATCAAAATAGTTGATTCTCATAGCAGCCTTTACATCCTGCAGTGTCTCTGCTGCTTTGCCTCGGCTGCTTTGCTTCCTTCTTTCAGTATTGCGAATACTTCCGGAAGCTTCTGCTCCCATTCTTTTCTTCTCGCACGGATTGGTGCCAGCTCCGCCTGAAGTACCTTGTTCAGGAACTTCTTAACTTTGACATCACCAAGACCTCCTCGCTGATAGTGTGCTTTTAACTCATCCAGATTCTTATATTCCGGCCAGAATTCTTCAAAATATTCATCTTTGCAGAATGCATCGAGATAAATGAATACCGGATTACCTTCTACCTGTCCCGGATCTTCTACACGAAGATGGTTCGGATCTGTAAACATAGACATCACTTTCTTCTTCACAACATCTTCTTCGTCAGAAAGATAGATACAGTTGCCAAGTGATTTACTCATCTTGGCCTTTCCATCGATTCCCGGAAGTCTTAAGCATGACTTGTTAGATGGAAGTACGATTTCCGGATCTGTTAATGTCTCACCGTATACACTGTTGAACTTGTGCACGATCTCTTTACACTGCTCGATCATCGGCATCTGGTCTTCTCCAACCGGAACTGTTGTTGCACGGAATGCTGTAATATCGGCAGCCTGGCTGATCGGGTAACAGAAGAAGCCTACCGGGATACTTGCTTCAAAGTTTCTCTGCTGGATCTCTGCTTTTACCGTAGGGTTTCTCTGCACTCTGGATACTGTAACCAGATTCATATAATAGAATGTTAATTCTGTAAGCTCAGGAACCATTGACTGGATAAAAATGTGACATTTCTCAGGATCGATTCCACAAGCCAGATAATCCAGTGCTACGTTCATGATGTTCTGACGTACTTTTTCCGGATGTTCGGCGTTATCTGTCAGTGCCTGCGCATCTGCGATCATAATATAGATCTCATCATATTCTCCTGAATTCTGTAATTTTACACGTTCTTTTAATGAACCTACATAATGACCAACATGAAGACGTCCTGTCGGGCGGTCACCTGTTAAAATAATCTTGCTCATCTTACTTATCTCCTTAGCATATATTTTCATAACCTGTATGGAAATACAGATTCTTTTTCCTAATTATTTTATTATAATTCTTTCTAAAGAGAGCGTCAATACAGAAAAAAATGCATCCTTCTACCTTTCCGGATCCAAGCTGGATTCTTCTGATAAAACAATGCATTTATTCTATATTTATATGAAAATTTATGCTGCTCCCCGGCTTCCGTTCCTGCATGCAGCTTCAAATTCTTTTAATTTTCTCTTAGCTTCGTTACTGAGATTCTTTGGTACATCTATCTGAACAGTCACATACTGATCTCCATATCTTCCTGCATCCTTCATAGACACGATTCCTTTGCCTTTTAACCGGATCTTCGTTCCGGACTGCGTTCCCGGATTGATCTTGCAGACCACTCTTCCGGTAAGTGTCTGTACCACTGCTTCTCCTCCCAGCACTGCTGTAGTAAACGGAATCGTGACTTTTTGAATATACATCCATATCTTTTTCGTTCGAATCCCGGACGTTTGCCGACTCTGACTTTTAATAACAGATCTCCTGCTTTACCTCCGGACACTCCCGGCATTCCTTTTCCTCTCAGACGGATGCTTTTTCCGTCGCTGATACCTGCCGGAATATGCACTTTCAATGATTTTCCTGCCACATTGCTGCCCTGTGCATCTGACAGCCGGATAACTTTATCTCCACCGAATGCAGCCTCATCAAATGTTACATCTATTTCAGCTGTCACATCGGAACCATCCTGCCGGAAATTTCGCCACCGCTAAATCCTTTTCCGAATCCTCCAAAATCCGTGAAAGCCGCTTCCTGCTCCTTCCGAGAATCCACCGCCGAATATATTCTTCAGGATGTCATCCATATCGCCGCCTTCAAAATGATATTCATGAAAGCTCCCATTCGGTCCGTTATAGCTATAGGTGCCGCCTCCAGGTTCACTTCCATAACCGTAGGCTCCACTGCCCCCGGCACTGCCGTCAAAAGCTGCGTGGCCAAACTGATCATACAATTTCTTTTTTTCCGGATCACTCAGCACATTATAGGCTTCCGTTGCTTCCTTGAACTTCTCTTCCGCCTGTGCATTTCCGGCATTGGTATCCGGGTGGTATTTCTTGGCCAGTTTACGATATGCTCTTTTGATCGTTCCCTTGTCTGCACTCCTGCTGATTCCAAGAACATCATAATAATCTCTTTTTGCCGCCATTGTTCTCCCTCCCGTCATTTGCTTTTCTATATGTGTTTTTATTGATATGATACCCCACAGGCTCAATACCTGTGGGGTACCATCACTCTTTTTTATGTCTATGAGCTTTCATTAACCTTCAATTGAAATGTAATGTTTCTTCTCTTCTACCGGTTTTGCTTCCTCTTTCGGAACACTGAATGAAAGGATTCCACTTTCATATTTCGGGTGTACATCCTCTACCGTTACATGTTTTCCTACATAGAAGCTTCTGCTCATGCTGCCCGCATAACGTTCTTTTCTGATATAGTTACCTTTCTTATCTTCCTCATCTTTATCCAGTCCTTTAGCTGCACTGACGGTAAGTACACCGTCTTTCAGTTCCATCTGGATCTCATCTTTCTTAAATCCCGGAAGATCAATATCAATCTCGTATGCATTTTCGGTCTCTTTTACATCTGTCTTCATCAGATTCTTAGCATGTTTTCCATACAGTTCTTTGTCGACATTCGGAAACGTCGGGAATGAAAAATCATCCATAAAGTCATCAAATAAGTTTTCTCCAAAAATACTAGGCATCATCATAAGTCATATCTCCTTCCAAATGATAAAAAATATATTATTTGCACGTTCGGAGAATTCCGAGGTGTTGTTTACTAAAACTTCAGGATTCCAGATTTCGAATCATCTATGAATGCTGTCTGCTTCATATCTTTGATTCTTTTTCTCTCTTCCTTTGTTCTATCTGTACTATAGCACCTAATATCAGCACTGTCAACACTTGAGTGCTAATTTTTTGTAAAAATTTGATTGAGCCCTTAATTTTATGGGCTTCACAGGGATTTTTCACTTGCTTTCGCACTCAATTTTCTTGATTTGACACCATTTTTACACCATTTCATTTGATTTTGGTGTAACACTCATTTTATTTACACCAAATTACACCATAGACTTACATTTACACCACAGCAGGTACAGTTTCCGGCAGATTCATTTTTGACATCTCATTTTCTGCATGAGTCATTTCAGCGATATGATTGTAGATATTCTTAGTGATCTTCGCATCAGAATGGTCTTCGCTCCGCTACGGTCGGTTCTTGTCTGCATCGATAAGGACAAGCTCTGTAAACAAGCCACTCTGCATCAGAGCAAATACCGATGCAGAACCAACAAAGCCACAGCCTATCATTACTGCTTTTTTTGAATTAATCACTTTCTTCTTCGTAATAATCTCATCCCCTTAATAATTCTCTTCATGTACTTCAAAATAGCTCTGTGGATGATTACATACCGGACATACTTCAGGTGCCTTAGTTCCTACCACAATATGTCCGCAGTTACGGCATTCCCATACTTTAACTTCACTCTTTTCAAAAACTTTAGCGGTTTCAATATTCTTAAGAAGTGCACGATATCTTTCCTCATGGTGCTTCTCAATCTCACCTACTGCCCTGAATTTTGCTGCAAGCTCAGGGAATCCTTCTTCCTCAGCTGTTTTAGCAAATCCGGTATTTCATCCATATCCACATCTGAAACTTCACCGCATTTTGCACACCTGACATGGTAATGATTTTTCAATGAAAAATGAACCTATTCGGTCCATCCGGAACTTCAACCTTCCTTAACGAACCCTCATCTACCAATATATCAAGATTTCTATATACAGTTCCTTTTCCGATTGTAACTATCCTTTTCGATTCTTTTATGTCTGGTTACTTTCCATTTGTCACTGTACAGTGACCTGCGGTTCGGTACCCCCCCCCGGATTTTATGCTTCTTATTGTCTTTTCCAGCACCTTCATCTCAACCGGTTTTGAAACATGTGCATTCATGCCGGCTGCCAGAGAATGCTGAATATCCTCTGAGAATGCATTGGCAGTCATGGCAATGATCGGAATCGTCTTTGCCAGTTTATGGGAACTTCTGCGGATTGCTTTCGTTGCCTCATAACCATTCATAACAGGCATCTGTATGTCCATCAGGATCATGTCATAATCACCTGGAGCAGACTGTTCAAATGTTTTCAAAATCTCTTCACCATTTTCACAGATGGTACATTCCGCACCTTCAATCTTTAACAGTTCTGTCAGGATTTCTGCATTTATCTCATTATCCTCTGCACACAGGAATCTCATTCCTTGAAGGATATTACCATCCTGCTCATCTGTTTCTTCTTGTGCCGCCAGAGCAACCGTTCTATCCTCTGCAATTTTCAGATCCAAGAGAACCTCAAAACAGCTTCCCTGTCCCAGGTCACTGTCCACATCAATGGTACCTCCCATTGCCTCAACCAGATTCTTAGTAATCGCCATTCCAAGTCCTGTTCCCTGTATTTTATTTGTAAGGGAACTTTCCGCACGGGTAAACGCATCAAAAATTGTATCCTTGAAATCTGCCGACATTCCCATACCATTATCGCTAACTAAGAAACGGTACTTTGCATAGACAGATGACTTTGTCTCACATTCTTCTACAAAGAACTGAATTTTCCCACCTTCCTGGGTATACTTCACTGCATTGGAAAGCAGGTTGCTGAAAATCTGCATCAGGTGAACCTGATCACCATTCACCCACTCATGCTGAATATTTTCTTTTATGACTGTAAGGGTCTGCTGCTTTTCATATATTTGAGTATGAAATATAGTGTTAAGTTCCTGTACAAGATCCAGAATAGAAAAGTCAGAATATTTGAAGACTGTTTTTCCTGCCTCAATCTTGCTCATATCCAGAACGTCATTGATAATTCCCAACAGATGCTGTGATGAACTATCTATTTTATCTGCATACTCTATAACTTTTGCTTTATTACCTGCATCATGTCTGATCAAAGATGTGATGCCAATGATTGCATTCATAGGAGTACGAATATCATGTGACATATTAGACAGGAAATCCGTTTTCGCCTTATTTGCATTTTCCGCTGTCTGTAAAGCCTCTGTTGCAACGTTCTTTGCCTTTTTCAGTTTTTGATTGACTACTTCCATTTCCTTCATTGTTTGTAAATGAAGTTCATTCTTTCTTTTTTCATATTCTGCTTTTTGATCTGCAAGACTGAGTCTGGAAATACTGTAGAATAATCCAGCAAAAAGTAAAGTATAAAACCTGCCATGAGTGTTGTTGTACACAGCACCGTTTTCTGGTAATCCCTCAGCACATTGTCAATAACTCCCTTTGCCACAATGCATACCAAAATGGTGTTGTTGCTTTCTATCGGGCAATACCCCAGATAATAGGGGGTTCTGTTTTCCCAAAAGTGCAGCTCCGGATTCTCCGTTATCAAACTTCTTTTTGAACAAATCAGCTTCCTCTTCTGTAATAGCCTGTTCCCCTTTTAAATGTTTTAACAAAGAATAATTACGCTGGTATTTATCACCACTCAGGTTCGTATACGTAATATTTCCTTCATGATCCAGCATGAACAAATATGCTTTCCCATCATAACCTTTCAGTTTTAACATGGAATCCAGTTTCGAATGATCATACACAGTTCCAATTGCCGTATAAGTTTCCCCATTGATAGTGTATTCCTGACATGGGATTGCAACCAGATAACCGTCTTTTTTCTCCTGATCATAATCAAGACGCACCAGTTTCCAATATTGTATCCATTCTTTAAGTCCAGCAGAAATTTACTTGGCATATCAATCCGCATTTTTGTTCCACCTGCTGATATTGCCTGACCATTTTCCTGAAGGAATATAAGTGTACTTTCCGATTCTTTTTCCCATGCTTCAAAGAAACTTTTGTTCGTATCCGTTTCAAGAGACAGCTCCCTCTCATGAAGTAAAAATTCCTCAACCAACTGCAGCTGGCTGTAGTACCCACTCACCTGAAGATCATAGGTCTGCTGTATCTGTTCAACAACAGCTCCCATACTGCTTTTCCGTTTTCGCTGATATACTTCTTAGACTTACTTATCAGATACTTGATACAACCTAAGCTTAAAAGAATCATAAGTAGTATAAGCAACAGCCTTGTTATTTTTTTTCTTTTATTTACCGTTTGTTCTATCTCCACTTTTACTGTTCAACCTCTATATAGTCTTCCGGTGCTGACGGCTGCTGTCCTTTTGACATTGCTTCGATCCATACACTTGATAATGTTGTCTCTTTAAGCTGCTCAATCTCACATTTCGGATTTATTTTTTCAATACAGACATGTGGTGTCTGTAAGAAGAATAGAGTATTCCTTTTCTTTGTCTATTTTCTTATCATTAACTGTTAATTTCTTTAACAAAAATCCACTTTCCGCTTGATTGACGATCATTTTCATACCGGATGCAATTGGTAATTCGTATTTATTGGTTACGTAAAAATTCTCATCAGCATCAGCGAGATAATTTTCCATCGAGTTCATAAACCTGTTTACCATTAATTTTTGCAAAATATAATGCTGTATCTGAACTCTTCGCTGTCATCATGCCAACCCGGCTATTAGTGCATTCTCCTTTGTACATAGAAGAAGTGAAATAATAATATGGTACCAGAGCCAGCTGTGCCTCATTTTCTTCTCTGATCGTAGTTAAAATGGAAGATGCTGCATCACGGCCATTTCTATCGTTCAGTGAAATGGAATATTCATTTTCAAAATTCACCGTTGCTTTTTCTTCTGGATCTTTACGATTCATTACACTGCGAAAAGTATCAAAAGCCTGTGTTTCATCCATCTCCCCTGACAGTAATCCGTGAACAGCCTCAAGACTTGCATCAAATGATTTTTGGGCGGAATATCGGATATAAACAGCATTATTATTAATTTCATCTTCCAGTCCAGGCACATCCTGCATCATGGTTGGGACATCTGTATTCAATGAAATAACACCGCTTCCATCCGCAATCAGCTTTTGCCCCTCTTCTGAAATCATACAATCCAGCACATCCAGTGCAGTATCCAGTTTCTCCCGGTCTTTTTCCCAGGTTTTGTTAAATGCAATGTTTAAGGATGGAGTCATGTACACATAGGATTCATCCGATGTCTGTGAAAAGTAAGGAATACGGATCAGCTCCGCATCCATCTGTTTCTGTAGCTGCTGCATAACCGTCGGATGTCCATGAAACATTGCCGATTTTCCCTCGACAAACATCTGGGTTCCTGTATCGATGTCAATATTGATATCTTCTTTACCAAAGTGCGAGTCCTTAAGAAACTGACTGGTTTCTGAAAAAATACGTTTCCATAATGTATCATCAAACTTCACTTCATCCGATGCAGTCTCTGCACCGTTTCGCCATTCAATACCATCCAGGCTTGTAAACTCACCGATTGCCGCCGCCTGGATGATCTCATTATTAGACCAGTCTTCACCAAGATCCATGGAATACGGTTTTATGCCATTATCATAAAACTGCTGACAAGCCTGTACATATTCCTCATAATTTTCTGGAATCTTTACGCCATACTGATCAAACAGTGTTTTGTTGGCAATGATCGTCTGCGGAATACCACAGATTGGCAGCCACTGGATTTCATCCTCCGCATTCTTATAATATTGCACCGCATAAGAATAGTACTTGGAAACAACATCATAAGAAGCAAAATCCATAAGATAAGGCTGTAAGTCCTGTGCATCCGTTCCAGAAAATCGACGTACTGTTATGATATCCGGTAATTCATCATGTTCTTTAAAATAACTGTATAAATCGGTATCATTGTTACCAATAATAAATTCAATATCCTGATCAGGAAACTGTTCATGGATATAGGGTGCAATATTCTTCATCAAACGATTTTCCCACAGATAAACGGTAAGATGATCATCGTTTTTAGATACTTCTTTCTTTGACTGTCCACATCCAGACAAGACAGCAGTTGCTACAAGTACACCTGACACCACTGCTATCAGACAACGTTTTTTTGCCTTTTTCATACTTTTATTTTCCTCATTCTTTCCTGATAAAATCATTATTGTTACGTCTGTGAAATAACACCGTAAAAAAGCACCGTCAGACAGACAGTGCACCTCATTTCATGCAACTGGCTGCCATTTTACAGGCCCTGTAGCTTTGCGTCCCAGACTTTCATCTGGTTTGCCGATCGTCCTTTTTAAGCTTTTAAACTTATGCAAAAACTGATTTTATTATACTATGGCACTCTACTGTACACAAGAAAAACATTACCATTTTAATCTTCAAAAGCAAAAAAAGAACAGCCGATACATATACTCGAACTGTTCTTCTACTTCCGAAGTCCACGCAGCATTGCTTTTAGTAGAAATCTATCACAATCATAAACGAGTTCCTCTTCAAGAACTTTACGAAAGGGCCATGGCAAAAGCTAAATGCCGCTCTGCTTGATTTTTCTGCCTGTCTGTATCATACTGAACTTATTAACAGACAGGGAGGAATTTAA
>ENA-OPZD01000432-OPZD01000432.1-human-gut-metagenome-genome-assembly--contig:-NODE-432-length-10289-cov-3.130683_pt1 | contig 10289 bp, 9 predicted proteins | sample MGYA00242479_ERZ504495 | MGnify/ENA primary metagenome ERZ504495 (study PRJEB26092, sample SAMD00036286) | human gut metagenome | host: Homo sapiens | study: EMG produced TPA metagenomics assembly of... | reverse complement strand
ACCCATGAATAATTTTCGATTGTTTTCCCAACTTTTTTCATATGTCCCATCCTCTCTCCGTATTTTATTTTGCGATTATACATATAATCCGTTACAGACAGTTATCCCCATATAACTGCCTGTAAACTCATGTTTTCCACATTTTTATATTAATAATGTGGATTTTCTTTCTTCATTTTCCAGATTATGAAATTCCTTTCATCGTAAGCTGGATCCGCTTCTTCTTAAGATCCACGCTCATCACTTTTACATCCACGATATCGCCAACACTTACCACTTCCAGCGGATGCTTGATAAATTTCTTATCCGTGATCTCGGAAATGTGCACCAGTCCATCCTGGTGCACTCCAATATCTACAAACACACCAAAGTCAATGACATTTCTTACGGTTCCTTTCAGGATCATGCCTTCCTTTAAGTCTTTCATATCTAAGACATCTGTTCTTAAGATCGGTTTCGGCATTTCGTCACGCGGGTCACGTCCCGGTTTTTCCAGTTCTTTCACAATATCCCGGAGGGTGATCTCTCCAATCTCCAGTTCCCCGGCAAGTCTTGCATAGTCTTTGATCGTGAGGGAAAGTCCGGTTAGCTTCCCTCCGCTGATGTCTTCCAATGAAAATCCCTGTTTCTTCAGCAGTTTTTCTGCAGCTTCATAGGACTCCGGATGTACACTGGTTCCGTCTAACGGATTCGTACCATTCTGGATTCTCATGAATCCGGCGCACTGCTCAAAGGCTTTTGGTCCGAGTTTTGCAACTTTCAAAAGCTGCTTTCTGTCTGTGAATCTTCCGTTCTCTTCTCTGTATGCCACAATATTCTTAGCAATTGCTCCGGATATTCCGGAAATATAAGAAAGGAGCGGTGCCGATGCCGTATTCAGATCAACTCCGACTTTATTTACACAGTCTTCCACAACACCGGATAAAGCTTCACTTAACTTTTTCTGGTTCATATCATGCTGATACTGTCCGACACCGATGGATTTAGGATCAATCTTCACAAGTTCTGCCAACGGATCCTGCAGTCTTCTTGCAATGGATGTCGCACTTCTCTGTCCAACGTCAAACTTCGGGAATTCTTCCGATGCAAGCTTACTTGCCGAATATACGGAAGCTCCTGCTTCATTTACAATTACGTACTGCACTTTCTGCGGAATCTCTTTTAATAATTCTACAATGAACTGCTCAGATTCTCTGGATGCGGTACCATTTCCAACAGAGATCAATGTAATGTTATATTTTTCAATAATCTTTTTCAGCAAATCTTTGGATGCCTGGATTTTCTTCGGTGTCGTCGGAGCAGTCGGATAGATAACCGTTGTTCCGATGACTTTACCGGTCGGATCTACAACTGCAAGTTTACAACCGGTACGGAATGCAGGATCCCATCCAAGTACAGTCTGTCCTACAATTGGCGGCTGCATCAGAAGCTGATGCAGATTCTTCTTGAATACGCTGATTGCCCCGTCTTCTGCCTTCTCGGTCAGATCACTTCGGATCTCACGTTCAATGGCCGGTGCAATGAGACGCTTATAGCTGTCCTCTGCCGCCTCTTTTAAGATTGGTGTGGTATGCGGATTATCACTGTGGATCATCTTCTTTTCCAGATATCTTAAGATGTCGTCCTGTGGTGCCTCAATCTTCACCGTAAGAAACTTTTCTTTTTCTCCACGGTTCAGTGCGAGCACTCTGTGCCCCGCAAGTTTTGTCACCGGCTCTTCAAAATCATAGTACATCTCGTATACGGACTCCGCTTTTCATCTTTTGCCTGTGAGATTACTTTCCCGTGCTGTATAGTTGCCTTGCGGATCCAGCTTCTGTAATCTGCCTCATCTGATACCGACTCGGCGATGATGTCTTTTGCTCCATCAATTGCTTCTTTTACGGATTTTACTTCTTTCTCCGGATTCACATATTCTTCTGCATACACTTCTATCGGTTTCTCCGCTTTTTGAAGCGTGATGACTACTGCAAGCGGCTCCAGTCCTTTTTCCTTTGCGATCATGGCACGTGTCCGGCGTTTTGGACGATACGGACGGTAGAGATCTTCTACCACAACCATCGTCTCTGCTGCCAGAATCTGCTTTTTTAATTCTCCGGTGAGTTTTCCCTGTTCCTCTATACTTGACAGAACCTGTTCTTTCTTTTCTTCCAGATTGCGCAGATATACCAGTCTCTCATACAATGTTCGCAGCTGAGCATCGTCCAATGTTCCCGTGACTTCTTTTCTATATCTTGCGATAAACGGGATCGTATTGCCTTCATCGATTAATTTTACCGCCGCATCGACCTGCCATCTTTTGACTCCAAGTTCCCCGGTAATCACCTGATTAATATCCATATGTTTTGTCTTTCCCTTTCTTGCCGTATTCAAAGAATTTGTACTTCTTTATTACGCGGATAATTATAACTGAATTCCCCACTGTATGCAATGGCGTCTATAATACAGAGTTCACTCTGTTTTCTTGAAAATATATTTTCTCTATGTTATACTGAAGCTACTTGAACTTATCAGAAAAACAGAAATACTTAAAGGGGCTTTTACTTATGAATCAGGAAATACAAGGACTCTCAAAACAACAACTCAAATCCAGGGAAACACGTGCCAAGATCTTTCAGGCAGCCAAACGGATCCTGCAAAAGCAGGGTTATGAGCAGCTGTCGATCAAGAATATCTGCGAAGAAGCCGGTGTCTCCAATGGAAGTTTTTATCATCATTTCAAGACAAAAGATGATCTTCTTTCTTATTATATTGAAGAACAGCCGAGTATGGATCCTGATCTTCTTGATCTTCCGTCCAGTGCTGCCGGGACAAAAGAGGCAATCATCTCGGTTTACTTGAATTATGTTCACTACTGCGAAGAGCTCGGAGTTGAATTTATGGCCAATTACTATACACCTAAGAATCAGTCCCTGAACCCTTTGATCCGTACAGAAAGACCATATCCGATCATCACCGTTCACGATTATCTGAAACGCGTAATTGATGCCGGAATCATTTCCCCTCCTGCCGATCTGGAGGATATCACAACCGACATCCGTATGATCGTAATCGGAAATGTATTTGAGTGGTGTTTAAAGAGCGGCGATGCTGATTTCGAAGGCAATATGCGCCGTTCCCTTACTACTTATCTGAACGGATTGTTCTGATCATTTTGAAATCTATGAATTTGCAAAGGATGAATACGGTATGTACACGTTTATTGCCAATCCCAATGCCAGATCCGGCAGAGGGATTCTTCTCTGGAAACAGATTGAAAAAATTTTGCTGGAAAAAGAAATCGCATACAATGTTTTATTTACGAAATATCAGCATCATGCCACCCGCCTGGTGCATGATCTGACTTCCGACGGTGCTCCTCATACGATTGTTGTCCTCGGAGGAGATGGTACTTTAAACGAAGTAATCAATGGAATCAGATACCTGGACAAAGTAACACTTGGATATATCCCGCTTGGTTCAGGCAATGACTTTGCCAGAGGTCTGGGACTTCCGACGGACATCCACAGTGCTCTGGAACAGATTCTTTCTCCTTCGCATTACACTGCCATGAATGTCGGTGTACTGGATTATGAAAATAAACACCGGCGTTTTGCCGTAAGTACCGGTATCGGCTTTGATGCCGCAGTCTGCCATCAGGTAATGGTCACGCCGCTCAAAGCTTTTCTGAACCGTCTGAAACTTGGGAAACTTACCTATCTCGGTGTTGCACTTCATAAACTGCTTACATTAAAGCCGGTCACAATGACTGTCACAACCGAAACCGGTGAAACAAAAACCTATCACAAAGTCTATTTTACAGCAGTTATGAATCTGAAATATGAAGGCGGCGGATTCAACTTCTGTCCTGCCGCCAGCGGGACCGATGACAGACTGGATATCATCACTGTCTCAGAACTGACACGGCTTAAGGTTCTCTGCCTGCTTCCGACAGCATTCAAAGGATGGCATACCCGTTTCCGTGGAATCACTCTGGACACCTGCACAGAAGTCACGATCACCAGTGACCGCGCACTGCCTGTACATACCGACGGCGAGCCGGTCTTTCTGCAGTCTGACATCCATGTACATCTGGAAAAAGAGAAGTTACGTATTATTACGCCTTGTAAATAATTCTGTACACAGGGAGGTTATTTTATGCGTTTACTAATTGCCGGAATTATTATATTTTTCACATCGTTCTACTTTTATCTGATCTGGCCGAGGCTGTCCCACAAACAACAGATCCGCCCATTTCTCCATACTATGTTCGCACACCGCGGATACCACTGTATTGAAAAGGGAATTCCGGAAAATTCCCTTTCTTCTTTCCGGGCTGCAATCTCACACGGATACGGAATTGAACTGGATGTACATCTGTCAACCGACGGAAAACTTGTCGTATTTCACGATGATGATCTGTCACGTATCTGCGGACGCCCGGAAGCAGTTGAGGTACTTCCGTCAAAAGAACTGCAGCGCTGCCGGTTACAGGATACCACTGAAACCATCCCTCTTTTTCTGAGGTACTTTCTCTGGTAGACGGGCAGGTGCCGCTTCTGATCGAACTTAAGATTCCGAAATCTTCTCTCAGTATCTGCGAAAAGACATGGGAAGCCCTGAAAAACTATAACGGTCCTTATATGGTGCAGTCCTTTAACACACTTGGCATCTGGTGGTTCCGCCGCCATGCGCCACATGTCCTGAGAGGTCAGCTTTCTTCCAATCTGACTGCAGACAATCTTCCGGAACCATGGATACTGACTTTTATTGTAAAACATCTGCTCGGCAATGTACTCGGACGTCCTGATTTTATCTCGTATAAACTCGCAGACCTTCCGAGATTTGAAGTATGGTTTTTAAAGCACATTCTGCATCTTCCGATTGCTGTATGGACACTTCGTACACCAGATGCGTTAAAGAAAGGAACACTTTCTTACGACATGCAGATATTTGAGAAAAAGAAAATGTATTATTAATTTTGTTAATATTCCATGAACATTATTGTTGATTCATTTTTTCATGTTATAATGCGCTTTGAAACGAGATAAGATAATAACAAAGGCTTAAAAAGGGGTAGTTCATATGAAAGCCATTGATAAAGCAAAGAGTTTTTTGAAGAAGTACCGTCATGCATGGGTATTATCATACTTTCTGATCTATATGCCATGGTTTGTTTACCTTGAAAAGCGCACAGATGTACGACATTATATGATACACTCTCCAATTGATAATCATATTCCGTTTATTGAATATTTTATTATCCCTTATTTGTTGTGGTTCATATTCATTGCTGTGACTGTGGCTTATTTCCTGATTAAGGATAAATGGGGATTTTACAGACTATGTGCTTTTTTATTTTCAGGTATGACAATCTTCCTGATCATATGTACGGTCTTTCCAAATGCATTAAATTTAAGACCAACTGTATTTCCACGAGACAATATGTTTACCGATATGGTAAAAGTTCTGTATAAAACAGATACACCGACGAACGTGCTTCCAAGCATCCATGTATTCAACTCTATCGGTGCAGGCATTGCCATCTCACATAGTAATGATCTGAAAAAGCACAGATGGATCCAGATCAGTGCCTATATTCTGGCAACGCTCATTATCCTGTCCACAATGTTCTTAAAACAGCATTCCGTGACGGACGTGATCGCAGCGGTTACGATGGCATGTATTATTTATCCATTCGTGTATGTGACAGCGGATAAGACGGCACCGAAGCTTTCTCAGCAGCCGACGTAATATGAATAATTATGAATCATATAGAAAGATGCAGGTAACTGTTATATAACTGACAGTTATCTGCATCTTTTTAATTTTCCATTGTTTTTCCGATCACTACCGTTCAATCCCCGCATACCCTGTATACTTTTCAAACGCCGACGGAATCGAATACTCCTTCCTGATCTCCTCCGGATGAATAAACAGGAATCCTTTCTCATTCGTCTTCTCCAGCTCATCTACGATCACCTCATATCCTGTCATATGCCATTCGATATGACTGAAGATATGCTTTGCTTCCGGAAGTTCCTGCACACGGACCGGCATCAGACCGATCGTCTTGCTGTACTCCGTAACTTCGTCCATCGAAAGCTTACCTTCCACATTCGGAAATTCATACAGTCCTGCCAGCAGACCTTTTGCCGGGCGCTTCCGGATTGCAATCCGCTTACCGTCTTTAAATATCAGAATGGTTCTTTCTTCAATCTTTCTGGTTTTTGCCTTTTTCTTTACCGGTATCTCTGTCGTTAGATTCTCCTTGCACGCAATACAATATTCTTTTACCGGACATTCCTCACATTTCGGTTCTCCGTTCGGCACACACACGATTGCTCCCAGCTCGATCAGTCCCTGATTGAAATCACTGGCAGCATCGGATGGTATCACCTGTTCCAGTGTGTTTTCAATCTTCTTACGGACACTCTGCTTCATGATATCTTCATAACTTCCGGTGATCCTGGAAATCACCCGGAGTACGTTACCATCCACTGCCGGCTTCGGGATTCCGTATGCAAATGCGCTGATAGCCCCCGCCGTGTAATTGCCGATTCCTTTCAATTGCAGAATTTCTTCATAAGCATCCGGAAATATGCCTTCATGATCAACCATGATCTGCTGTGCTGCCTTCTGCATATTCCTGACACGGTTATAATATCCAAGACCTTCCCATAACTTCAGGAGTTTATCCTCTTCTGCTTCTGCGAGATCCTTCACTGTCGGAAGTGCTTTTAAAAAGCGGTCATAATATCCTTTTACAGCTTCCACCCTTGTCTGCTGCAGCATAATCTCGGATATCCACACCCGGTATGCGTCCGGGTTATGGCGCCACGGAAGATCTCTTTTATTCTCGCGGTACCAGTCCACCAGCGGTTGTACGATTTTAACAAGGTCTTCATTCTTTTTCTGTTATTTTCATTTTCTGTTGCTTCCCCATTTATTTTACTTTCTCGAACATATGATTCATTATAACTTATCATTCTATACAACGTCAAAGCCCTTTTCCTGGAAATGTCGTCCCGATATCGACATCCTCAGGAAAAGGGCTTTAAGAGAAGGGAATGTGGCTGATCCCTGCCACTAACAATATTATCGTTTGATATTATTATATTCCTGTTTCCTTTATATTTCCAATTGGTTATTCTCATATACTTATAGAAAGATTCTATATACTTTTTAAGCTGATTCTTATTTCTTTGTTCTATAGAGATTATCTATTCCAGTTGTCTTTCATCGGAAAAAGCAATTGGAAAATTTAATTAGAAAAGTCTATACTATTCATAGAAAATAAATATGAATATTTAGGAGGTATTCGGTATGTCAATTACAGCTGAAACAGCGAAAGCGCATGCAAATGATCCTGCCGTATTATGCTGTAGAGCAGAAGGCGGAATTACAATTGAACCGGCAAACTTAGAGGATCCTGCAATCTTCGATGAATTAGTAGATTCAGGTCTTTTAAATCTTGACGGATGTCTGAAGATCGGACAGGTTCTTGGGGCAAAATTAACAAAACAAGTGATTCCCTCTGTCCACTGACAGCAGATAACGTAGAAGGATTCAAATCAGATGACGATTTAGCAGCAGAAGAAGCTCCTGCTGAAGAGGAAGCTCCTGCCGAAGCCGCACCTGTTGCAAGTGTTCAAGGTGCTGTTACTACAATTAAACATGGTAAAGTAGTCATCTCTATCAAAGAAGGAAAAGATATTTATCTTGAACTTCCTATCTAATTTGAAGAGAACCTATGAAAGTATACGAATAGCAAAGGGCAGATATCATTATACAGATATCTGCCCTTTTTATTTCCGCTCCCAGACAGGATACTCTCTATTCTTCTCTGTCCGCTGCTTCTTCAACTTCTTCCATCCAGTTCATTCTTCCGTAACGCAATGTCACTGCATAGATCTCTTTCTGTAATTTCACAGATAACTGGTTCTTGCGGATTCTCCATTTCCAGTTGGTTCCGACCGTTGACGGTGTATTCATACGGCACTTGTTATCAAGACCCAGGTAATCCTGCATCGGGATCACGCACCATTTTGCGGCACTTCTCATGATCAGGCTGATCAACGGCTTATTCAGTTCTGCTTCCGGTGTGTACGTATCACAGAGATACTCGCGGGTCAGCTTCTGCTCATCCTTACTGATGCTTCCCCACCAGCCTGCAAGCGTCTCATTGTCATGTGTTCCTGTATAAGCAACACTGTTCACCGGATAGTTGTGTGGCAGATAGTCATTCGCACATCCCGAATCTCTCGAGTCAAATGCAAATTCCAGAACCTTCATACCCGGGAATCCGCTGTCCCTTACCAGCTCACGTACACTGTCCGTAACATATCCAAGGTCTTCTGCGATGACTGGTTTTTCACCCAGTGTTTCTCTTACTTTCCAGAACAGATCCATGCCCGGTCCTTTTTCCCAGTGTCCGTCTACCGCCGTCTCTGCCCCATATGGAATAGAGAAATACTCATCAAATCCACGGAAATGATCGATTCTTACCACATCGTACAGGCGGAACACATATGCCAGACGAGATATCCACCACTGATATCCTGTTTCTTTATGATATCCCCAGCGGTAGAGTGGATTTCCCCATAACTGTCCGGTTGCGGAGAATCCATCCGGCGGACATCCTGCAACAGCAACCGGTACATTTTCCTCATCTAACTGGAACAATTCCGGATGTGCCCAGGTATCTGCGCTGTCCATTGCAACATAGATCGGGATATCACCGATGATCTGAATGCCTTTTTTGTTCGCATAGGTTTTTAACTGCATCCACTGTTCATAGAACTTGAACTGCATATACTGATGGAATTCGATATCAAAATACAGTTCTTCACGGTAATAATCCATCGCAGGTCCCCAGCGCAGCTTGATGTCATCTGCCCACAATTTCCATTCCACGCCGTCAAATCTGTCTTTTACTGCCATGAATAATGCATAATCCGACAGCCACCAGCTGTTCTCTTTTACGAACTGCTGATACGCTTCATTCTCATGTACATTACTTCTTTCGTAAGCTTTTCGAAGAAGCGGATAACGTCCTTCGTAAATCTTTTTATAATCAATACTCCCTTTTACTTTTCCCCAGTCTACAGCTTCACATTCTGCTTTTGTCAGAACGCCTTCTTCCACCAGTGCCTCCAGACTGATGAAATATGGATTGCCCGCAAATGTTGAAAACGACTGATACGGAGAATCTCCGTAGCTTGTAGGACCAAGCGGCAGAATCTGCCAGTAACTCTGTCCTGCTTTTTTTAGCCAGTCCACAAATTCATATGCACTCTTTGAAAAACAGCCGATTCCGTATTCCGATGGAAGGCTGCTGATCGGCATGAGTATGCCTGCTGCTCTTTCGCTCATCTTTTTTCCCTCTTCTTTTCTGTTTATTTTGATTTTCATACCGTCATCTTTTTCTTCTGCCAGCAGATAGGTATCTTTCCGTCTACCGGACTTACAATCTTACCGTCTGCCGGAATAATTGCGACTCCGTCACCTAAGACTTTCTCAGAAAATACCGAATCCGGGACTTCACTTAACGGCACTGCCTTTCCGGTTAACGGTGCAAGAATCACTTGTGGTATATTTTTACCCTTATTCTCGTTCCCAACGAAACCTCCTCATGTTTTCTTATTACATTTATTTATGCAACCGTTTGCGTTAATTATAGTCAGATTTCGCATGATTTTCAATGTATTTTCGTTTATAAAATGTAATTCTACCTTTTTCACAATTTAATCTTTCCTTTTTTGTGCAATCCCTCTATATACCAATGCATACGTTTGCATTGCATTTCCGCAATTCAATTGCAATATTGATTTGTTTGCTGTAAAATATAAGAAAAATCCAAAAGCTACGAAAATATAATTCTAACGGAGGTTACTTACATGGCAGTAACAATTAAAGATGTGGCTGCGCTGGCAGGTGTATCCCCTTCCACCGTATCCAGAACCTGCAAAATAATCCTTCTATCAGCGAAGAGACAAAAGAACGTGTCAGAAAAGCTATGATAGAACTTGGATATGAACCGAATTTTCAGGCAAGCAATCTTGCTTCACAGAATTCACGTACGATCGGCATCATTCTCCCTGCTTCTGCCAAAGAAGTCTACGAGAACTCCTTCTATCTGGAGGCAGTCCAGGGAATCAGCCATTACTGTAACGGCAGACAGTATATGACGACAATTGTAACCGGCCAGGATGAAGCTGAGATCCTTGAAGCAGTCCGCTCTATGTCCCGAAGCGGCAAAGTAGACGGTTTCATCGTACTGTATTCCAAGAAAGAAGACCCTGTTATCG
>ENA-OPZD01000431-OPZD01000431.1-human-gut-metagenome-genome-assembly--contig:-NODE-431-length-10311-cov-2.419874_pt1 | contig 10311 bp, 12 predicted proteins | sample MGYA00242479_ERZ504495 | MGnify/ENA primary metagenome ERZ504495 (study PRJEB26092, sample SAMD00036286) | human gut metagenome | host: Homo sapiens | study: EMG produced TPA metagenomics assembly of... | reverse complement strand
GCACAACGCATGCGCGGAGTGATGATGTGGAGGGCCGAAACATGGGCACAAGCGAGTAGGAGGCGGTGACTAGCCGCCGTCCTCTCACACCACCGTGCGTACCGTTCGGTACACGGCGGTTTCAACAGTTGACGTGCATAGACTGATAAGCTGTGGCAAGATCATAAAAGGCCCAGTTTGTAGACCTAAAACAGAATACCGTTCCTTACATAGCAGTCATGCGCTTCGGTGCCTGGCTGCTAATTTTTTTGCGAAAGGAGCAGTATCGAATGAAGCTTGTATTAGCGGAAAAGCCCTCGGTTGCCATGAGTCTCTCGAAAGTGATCGGGGCAGATCAGCGCGGGGACGGTTATATGGAGGGCAATGGCTACCTTGTCAGTTGGTGTGTGGGGCATCTGGTGGAACTTTCCCAGCCGGAAGCCTATGATGAAAAGTATGCAAAGTGGAAGTATGATGATCTTCCGATTTTGCCGGAACATTGGCAGTATCAGGTGTCCGCCAGCACGAAAAAGCAGTTCGGAATCCTGAAAAAGCTCATGCAGCGGAAAGATGTGGAGAGTCTGATCTGTGCAACCGATGCAGGGCGTGAGGGCGAACTGATTTTCCGACTGGTTTACCATCAGTGCGGCTGCAAAAAGCCGGTGGAACGGCTTTGGATTTCATCAATGGAGGACAGTGCTATCCGGGAAGGCTTTCAGAAGCTCAGACCGGGAACAGAATATGATGCCTTATATGAGGCGGCTTTATGCCGGGAGCGAGCCGACTGGATTGTCGGAATCAACGCCACCCGGCTTTTTTCATGTCTGTATGGGCAGACCCTGAATGTGGGGCGCGTGATGACACCAACGCTTGCGATGGTGGTTATGCGAGATGCAGCAATCCGGGCGTTCAAGCCGGAGCCGTTCTACTCGGCAGAATTAAAATTTCGGGATTTTCAAGCGGGCGGTGAGCGAATGAAAGAAAAGCAGAAGCAGAAAAACTGGTGGCAGAGTGTTGCCAGGCAGGAAGTGCCATCATTACCAAGGTAGAGCAGAAAGAAAAATCAGAGAAGCCCCCGGCCTTGTTTGATCTGACATCGCTTCAGAGAGAAGCAAATCGGCAGCTGGGATTCACTGCCCAGCAGACCCTGGATTACACACAGGCTCTGTACGAGAAGAAACTCGTGACATATCCCCGTACCGACAGCCGGTATCTGACGGATGATATGGCACCGCTGGTGCCGGAACTTGTTTCTGTGATCCAGCAGAGCTTTCAGATTCAGGCGGATGTACCGGCACCGGTGAATGCAGCGCAGGTCATCAATTCTAAGAAAGTCACCGATCACCATGCCATTATCCCTACAAAAACAGCGGCGGGTTATGACATTTCCTCGCTTCCCAGTGGAGAACAAGCGATTCTTACTCTGCTGGCGGTGCGGCTGATTTGTGCGGTCGGAACACCCTGCCACTATGCAGAAACCATAGTAGAAGCGGAGTGTGCCGGTCAGAAGTTCCGCACGAAAGGCAAAACAGTCACGGATATGGGCTGGAGGCAATATGCAGGAAAGCCGGTTGAAGATGCTGAGAAGAATGCGGAGGCAGGTGATCTTCCGGAGCTTTCGGAAGGCATGACATTGGAACTTGCCGGTGTCGATCTGAAAGAAGGCAAGACCAGCCCACCCAAGAGGTTTACCGAAGATCTTCTGCTTTCAGCGATGGAAAGTGCCAGCTCGGATGAATTTCCGGCTGGTGTAGAGCGAAAAGGCATCGGCACACCAGCTACACGCGCTGCCATCATCGAAAAACTGGTACAGAAAGGCTTTATCGAGCGCAGGGGGCGATAAGAAAAACGAAAATACCTTTGTTCTACGGACAAGGGAAATGCGCTGGTGACGGTGGTGCCGGAACAGATTCAGTCTCCATCCATGACGGCAGACTGGGAGGTAAAACTGCTGAAAATAGAACACGGCGAGTATGACAGCGATGCTTTATGGGAGAAATCAGCAGCATGGTCAGCGGACTTGTAAAAACCTACGAGGCTGTGAAAGGTGCCAATGTCCTGATGCAGCCGGAATGCAAAGTCATTGGTTCCTGCCCCGCCTGCGGCAGTGATGTTTGTGAAACGGCAAATGGATGGTTTTGCAGGGATAAGAACTGTAAATTTGCACTCTGGAAGGAAAACAGGTTCTTTCAGACACTGGGAAAGCAGATGACAGAGGAACTGGCAAAGCAACTGGTAAATCAGGGAAAAGCACGGCTTACCCACTGCTATTCCAAGAAGTCTGGACGTTACTATGACACAACCGTTCATGTAGAGACTGGCGAGGACGGTGCAGCAGCATTTAAGCTGGAGTTTGGAGGTAAAAAATGAGCATGAAAATGATGAATGCAGCTTATTTGGTGGATAATGCTGCGCTGCTTTCCTTGCAGGAAAAGCAGGACGGCGTGGAATTCCATTGCTTTGATATGGACAGCAAGGTGCAGACCACCGAGGGACACATTGGCTGGGATGTGTTGGATAAACAGCCGTCTTCTACGCTGGAAGAAAGCGCAAGGGTGGTAGCACTTCAGAAGATTTCCCAGCTTGACGGTCTTGCCGTTGCGCCGGTAGCTCCGGAGATGCTGGAGCAGGTACGCGGCGGCAGAAAGGTTCTCTGGCAGATGAAAAAGGCTGATCCTGAGCTGGAGAATGCAAAAAATATCCGGTTTATCACCAGCAACTACGAGGATCGGTTCAAAATTCCGGATGGCAGTGCAGTGGAGATCGAGTATCCGAACCGGAAGTTCTCAGCTCGCTGCGAATATATGGACGAATATCATTTGCGCCTGGGGTATGATGTTTTGCACATCTGTCAGCTGGCAGAAATGCTGGAACGCGGCGGTGGTACATGCCGCCCGGAGCCGCTGATTACGGAAGAACGCAGTGCATGGGATTTGGGAGGCAAGGGCTTTCTTGCCATTCAGACCTGTGAGGACGGTTACGACTATACCTTATATCATAAGGACTTTACGGAAATTGACGGTGGACAGATCGACAACCCGGAAATCAGCATGAATGCAGCCAGAGACCAGATTCTTTCGGATTATGGGTTCGGTGGCCGCACCATGACGCGGATTGACTATGATGAACTTTGTGATCGTGCAGAGGAAGCGGAAATCAGCAGACGGGAATCTGTGCTGGGTAAACTCTCGGATTTGTCTTCCAGAACGGATACGCCGGTGAAAGCTGCCAAGGCGAAGGAGGCAGAGCGATGAAATACAAGCTTACGAAGGCAGAGCAGGAAACCGTCATCAATTTTGATAATGAACTGGATACCGCCAGCATTTATACCCATGACAGCCGCCTGATTAAGAAGCTTCGGGAACTGCGAAAACAGTATCCGGAGCAGTTTATTTTGGAGCACCGGGAGCATGGGTCGGTCACTTATACGATTCCGAAACGCTGCGTCGGTATCCGACCGCCTTATAGTGAAAAGCGGCGGGAACAGCAGCGGCAGGAAGCAAAGGAAAACGGCCTGCCGTTTATGGAGAAGGGAGAAATGAACGATGGCAAGAATTGAAAATGGGATGAAGTGCATGGAACGCAGGCACCGGACGAAAGAATGATGGCATTTCTCGACAGTACTACCGACCAGTATGCGATTTTGCAGCTTCGCCGCAGCGAGGATACGGTATATGAACGCTTTTCGTCTATGCGCGAACTGGAACGGATGGGGCTGGAACCGGATATTGACCATTATGAGGTGGTTTATACGGCTCCGCTTCTTCCCTACAAGGATCAGAATACGATGTTAGAGGAACTGTATGCGAAATTCAATGTTTCCCGCCCTGATGATTTTACTGGTCATAGTCTTTCTGTGTCTGACATCGTGGCTTTACGGCAGAATGGTGTTGTAAGCTGTCACTATGTGGATTCCATCGGCTTCCAGGAACTGCCCGGATTTTTGAAACCGGAGAACTACCTGAAAGCCGCAGAATGGCGATGGAGGACGATTACGGCATGATTGACGGCGTAATCAATAACGGAAAGAAGGAAGAACCGGTGGAGAAAGCATCGGTTCTGGATCAGCTGAAGGAAAAGCAGGAGCTGTGCCGCCTGCGCCGCCTCGCAGGTGCTGCGAAGAAAAGGAGTTATAAATGCGTTTTACGGATGACGAATGGATGCTCATGATGCTTTACAGCCCTGGCACACGGACAGGGCTGATCGAAGAGCTTCAAAAGATGCAAAAAGTCTGACGGGCAGAGACAGAAACCTGCGCAGGTGGACGGCCTCGCTGCTTGCAAAACTGGCAGAGATGACGGATGCAGAATATGAGGCACTGGATTTGTATCCGGACGAATAAAGGAGAGGAGGAAAAAGACAGATGATGACGAAAACGGCTTATTATATGCAGATGGCGCAGGAAGCTGCGGCACAGATCACTGGCAGCAAAGAGCAGTGGACAGCGTTTCTGACCACATCCGCACGGCTTTATAAGTATCCTTTTGCGGAGCAGCTGATGATCTATAAGCAGAGACCAGAAGCGACGGCCTGTGCAGAGTACGATCTCTGGAATGATCGGATGAACCGCTATGTGAAGCGTGGCTCCAAGGGCATTGCTCTTTTGGACATGCGCGGCGAGCAGCCGAAACTGCGGTATGTATTTGATGTGGCAGATACCGGAGAACGGAAGAATTCCCGACCGGTACAGCTCTGGAAAATGAATGCGGAGCATGAGCAGCCAATCATTCGCGCACTGGATGCAGCATTTGATGTTTCTGCCGGTGCTGGGTCTCTGGAAAATCATATCATGGAAGCGGCAGAACGCCTTGCAAGGGATTACTGGGAGGAAAACCGCAGGCAGATCAGTGACATCGTTGCAGATTCCTATCTGGAAGGATATGATGAACTCAACATCGGAGCTTCCTTTAAGAGAGCTGCCGCTGTCAGCATCGCATATTCCGTCTTTACCCGGACGGTGGGCAATGCAGATGACTATTTTGAGCACGAGGATTTTCTGGACATCTTTGATTTTAATACGCAGGCTGCCGCCAATGTGCTGGGAACTGCGGTCAGCGAAATGTCCAGCCAGATCTTCCGGGAAATTGAACGCACGATCCGAACCTATGAAAGAGATAAGCAGGCAGAAAGGAGCCAAAACTATGATGGAGCTGAATTACACGAAGAACGGCGATTACCTGATTCCGGACATCCAGTTGTCGGTGCAGGAACAGAAGCCCCTGGGCAAGTACGGGAGGATGCGCAGAGCGTTTCTGCAGGAGAACAACACGCTGCTGTACAATCACCTGATCCTGACCGAGAAGCTGTACCCGCACCTGTGGGAGATTCAGGAGACCGCGACCGCACGGATGGAGCAGATGATGGCGGATCTTCTGAAAGCGAATCCGGCACCGGACAAGAAATTGAACCAGATGGCCTGGGTGCAGCACATGAACATGCTGAAAGCGCAGGCAGAGGAAGTCATTCTGACGGAACTTATCAACAGTTAAACTTCATGAGTCTGTTTCAGTCCGAAGCAGAGCAGATTCAGAAAATTGATGCGGCGGCAGAAAATGCAGCCAAAGAAGCGGAGAGCGAAAAGCCCTCCGCTTTTGTTATTTCTGAGGATGAAATCGACCGGATGCTGCGGACAGGCTCCAATTTTGAAGGCGGAAAGATCCGTATTTATGCGCTGTATCAGCAGCAAGGGGACGCAAAAGAACGAGCTGCATTCTTGAAAGCGGAATACGGTCTCGGTGGCCACAGCTATACCTTTATGGATGGCAGTCGCGGTTTTGCCGATTATAACGGAAGAGGTATTCTGCTTCGCAATTATGACCATGACCGGGAAGTGCGACTCACATGGTCGGCGGTGGATAAGCGGTTAGACCGGCTTGTGGAAAATGATCAGTACCTGACCGCGCTGGAAATGGAAGAGTATCGGAAGCTGGAGCAGGAATACGGCGCGCCGCTTCCTATGCCGACTGCCGCCCATGTGTTTCCGCCAACGCCACCGGAACGCTACGATACCGGAAATGAGCATGTGGACAACATGCTGAATACGGCTGCGGATGTATATGCCCGGAGTGAACTGGCGGCACCACAGCGGTTTACCGTGATGGAGACAGACGATGGTTATGCGGTCTGGGATGATATTCAGGACGGCATTCATGTGGAGCCGGATGGTGTCAGCGAAGAGTTTACCAGCGAATGGGAGGCAGAGACCTACCGCCAGCAGTTGATTGAAAAAGTTCAGGAACGGGAAGCAAAAGACTGGCTCTATGTTGAACAGAGCAAGCAGAATTTGCAGCAGGACATTCCATTCCCAGATGTGGAATCCGAAGAAGTACAGGAATCGGCTCACGCAGAGACAGATCCTCTGGTACTGGAAATGCGGGAACACGCCAGCGAACTTTCCAGAGAGTCTGGCTATGCACCGGATGAACGGTTTGTGGTCACAATGACCGGCGAGAACTTTCCGGATTCTAAAGATGCGTTTGCCATCTGGGATTATGTCAAAGAAGAGTATTACGGATATTCGGACGGAAAAGTGCAGACATTTGCCGATTATGTGAGTGCATCAGAGGCGTTGCAGGAGATTCGCGGCAGGAACATGGAGGCTGAAAAAAGAGCCTGCAACTGTGCAGCCAGAACCCGCAGCTCCGGTGCAGCCGGATTATCGCGTTGGAGATACGCTGTATCTGGACGGAAAGGCATTTACGATTGAAAAAGTCGGGCTTTTCGATGTGGAACTTCGGGACCCGGATTCCGTGTATCCGATCTTCCGCTCGGAAAGCAAGGAAAATCTGGCAAGAATTTTGGGGCATGAGGAAAATGTTCACCTGCACAATCTGGTGGTTGATCTGAATTCTGGAAAAGAAGAAGCGTTCCGGGCAGGGCATGAAGCAAAACATGCGGAGAACTACCGCATCAACAGCTTTCACCTCGGCGAAGGCAGTCCTAAGCAGAAATTCCGTGCCAACATGGATGCCATCTACACGCTGAAAGCCTTAGAAAATCAGCATAGGGATGCGACACCGGAAGAACAGGAAACGCTGGCCAATTATGTCGGCTGGGGTGGGCTGGCAGATGCCTTTGACGCAGAGAAAACTGCCTGGACAGGCGAATATAAGGAGCTGAAAGCAGCTCTTACGGAAGAAGAATATGCCGCAGCCAGGGCTTCGACTCTGAATGCGCATTACACCAGCCCTACCGTGATCCGTGCAATCTATGAGGCATTGGACAGTATGGGATTTGAGAAAGGCAATATTCTGGAACCGTCGATGGGTGTCGGCAACTTCTTCGGTATGCTGCCGGATTCCATGCTGGGGAGCAGGCTCTATGGTGTGGAACTGGATTCCATCACCGGGCGTATTGCGCAAAAGCTGTATCCGCAGGCAGAAATCAAGGTGGCAGGCTTTGAGACCACCGACCGGCGTGATTTTTATGATCTGGCCGTGGGCAATGTGCCTTTTGGCAACTACCGTGTCAGCGATAAGCCATATGATAAACTCGGATTTTCTATCCACAACTATTTCTTTGCCAAGCACTGGATCAGGTTCGGCCCGGTGGTATCGTGGCCTTTGTTACCAGCCGCTATACGATGGATTCCAAAAATCCGGACGCACGAAAGTATCTGGCGCAGCGGGCAGAATTGCTGGGAGCTATCCGACTTCCCAACAACGCATTCCGTGCCAATGCCGGTACGGATGTGGTGTCGGATATCATTTTCCTGCAAAAGAGAGACCATCCCATTGATATCGAACCGGATTGGGTGCATCTGGGGCTGACATCGGAGGGTATTACCCTCAACGGCTACTTTGTTGACCACCCGGAAATGGTGCTGGGTGAGATTACAACGGAAAGTACCCAGTACGGCAAGGAAGAATGTACGGTCATTCCGATTCCAGGTGCGGATCTGGGAGACCAGCTGCATGAGGCGGTGCAGCACATCGGCGGTCATTATGAAGCACAGGAGCTGGCACCGGAGGAGGAGTTGTCCTTGCAGGGCGAAACTATTCCGGCAGACCCCAATGTCAAGAACTTCTCCTATGCCGTAGTGGATGGGGATGTCTACTTCCGTGAGAACAGCATCATGCGGAAGGCTGACCTTTCTGCGACAGCCACCGGCAGGATCAAAGGCATGGTGGAGCTTCGCACCATTGTGCAGGAACTGATCGACTATCAGTTGAACGATTACCAGGAGGAAGCGATTGCCCAGAAACAGCGGGAACTGAATGTAGCCTATGACCGATTCGCCGATCAGTATGGGCTTATCAATTCCCGTGCAAATGCACAGGCTTTTTCGGAAGATTCGTCTTATTATCTGCTCTGCTCTCTGGAAAATGTGGATGAAAACGGCAGGCTGGAATCCAAGGCGGATATGTTCACCAAACGGACGATTCGACCGGAACGGGCTGTTACCAGCGTGGATACTCCGGCTGAAGCTCTGGCAATCTCCATTGGAGAGCGCGGCAGAGTGGATTTGCCCTATATGTCGGAGCTTTTAGGTACACCAGGGGAATATGAAAAAATCCAGCAGGAACTGCATGGTGTCATTTTCAAAGACCCGATGACGCAGGGCAGCGAGGAAACCGGCTGGGTAACAGCTGATGAATATCTGTCCGGCAATGTCCGGGAAAAGCTCCGTGTGGCAGAGTTGGCTGCGGCCTCTGACCCTGCCTTTGCGGTGAACGCGGAATATTTGAAGAAGGCACAGCCAAAAGACCTGGATGCTTCGGAGATTGATGTGCGTCTTGGTGCCACATGGGTCAATCGGGATTATATCCAGCAGTTTATGGAAGAAACCTTTGAACCGCCGTTCTATCTGCGCCGAAATATTGAAGTGAAATTCTCTCCCATGACGGCAGAATGGCAGATTACCGGCAAGAGTACACCGAGCCGGAACGATGTCCATGCCTATATGACCTACGGCACCAGCCGTGCCAATGCCTACCGGATTTTAGAGGATACGCTAAATCTGCGGGATATTCGTATCTACGATACCGTGGAGGATGCAGACGGTAAGCAAAAGCGAGTTCTGAATAAAAAGGAGACCACCCTCGCCCAGCAGAAACAGCAGGCCATTAAGGATGCGTTCCAGAATTGGGTGTGGAAAGACCCTTATCGCCGTGCGGAACTGGTGGAAAAGTATAACGAGCTGTTCAACAGTACCCGTCCTCGTGAGTACGATGGTTCTCATATCCGCTTTGGCGGTATGAATCCGGAGATCCGGCTGCGTGAACATCAGCAGAATGCCATTGCTCATGTGCTGTACGGCGGCAATACGCTGCTGGCCCACGAGGTAGGTGCCGGTAAGACCTTCGAGATGGCAGCTTCTGCTATGGAGGCAAAGCGGCTGGGACTGTGCCAGAAATCCATGTTTGTCGTTCCGAATCATTTGACCCTTCAGTGGGCAAACGAGTTCCTACGCCTGTATCCGAGTGCAAAACTGCTGGTGGCAAGCAAAAAGGACTTGAGACTGCCCGCAGAAAAAAGTTCTGCGCACGAATTGCCACTGGCGATTACGATGCAGTTATCATCGGGCATTCTCAGTTTGAGAAAATCCCGGTGTCCGCAGAACGGCAGGAGCGGATTTTGACTGCCCAGATTGATGAAATCGAAAATGCTATTGCTGAGATGAAATCCCAGAATGGCGAGCGTTTCTCCATCAAACAGATGGAAAAGACCCGGAAAGGATTGGAGGCGAGATTGGAGAAACTCCGGGCAACCGACCGAAAAGACGATGTGATTACCTTTGAGCAGCTGGGCGTAGACCGGCTGTTCGTAGACGAGGCACACGCGTCAAGAACCTGTTCCTCTACACAAAATGCGCAATGTTGCGGGCTTGTCCACATCGGAAGCGCAGAAATCTTCGGATATGTTTATGAAGTGCCAATATATGGACGAGCTGACAGGCGGGCGCGGCATCATTTTTGCGACCGGCACCCCGGTCAGCAACAGCATGACGGAGCTTTACACCATGATGCGGTATCTCCAGTACGGCACGTTGCAGCAGAAAGGGCTGACCCATTTCGACAGCTGGGCTTCTACCTTTGGTGAGACCACCACGGCCATTGAGGCTGGCACCAGAAGGAACCGGATACCGGGCAAGAACAAGATTTGCAAAATTCTTCAACCTGCCGGAGCTGATGAACATGTTCAAGGAAGTGGCGGATATCAAGACTTCCGATCAGCTGCATCTGCCGGTACCGGAGGCGAAGTTTGAAACCGTCGGTAGTGCAGCCTTCGGAGCATCAGCAGGCGATGGTGGCGGAGCTTTCGGAACGGGCGGCGGCTGGACATTCCGGCGTGGTACGACCGTCGGTCGATAACGATGCTGAAATCACTCGG
>ENA-OPZD01000428-OPZD01000428.1-human-gut-metagenome-genome-assembly--contig:-NODE-428-length-10364-cov-1.781088_pt1 | contig 10364 bp, 11 predicted proteins | sample MGYA00242479_ERZ504495 | MGnify/ENA primary metagenome ERZ504495 (study PRJEB26092, sample SAMD00036286) | human gut metagenome | host: Homo sapiens | study: EMG produced TPA metagenomics assembly of... | reverse complement strand
GACAGTTACAATACTTTCGCTTGACTGCATGATAAAAGCAGCAAGTCCCAGCGCGATACAGGGAAGAACGACCTTTGCCTCCAGGTGGAGATGCTTTTCCTGAGGTGAAGCAGTGTCTTTTTGCCGCAGAGGAATGAAACTACCCAGAGTGTGGAATCGCCTGTGAGATAACAGTTGCCAGTGCAGCACCGCGTACTCCATATGAAACAAAGATAAATACAGGGTCTAAACAATATTGCAGACAGCACCGATCAGGACGGAAACCATGGAAAATGTGGTAAATCCCTGTGCAGTGATGAATGCATTCATACCAAGGGTTAATTGTACGAACAAGGTACCGAAAGCGTAAATATGCATATAATCTGTTGCATAACTGATGGTGTTTTCACTGGCGCCAAAAGCCAGTAATAAATCTCTGCCCCAGATCAGTAAAATGGCAGTGAGGATAACAGAGATAATAATCTGAAGAATAAAACAGTTGCCTAATATATTCTCAGCAGATTTATTATCCTGTTTTCCCATGTAAATAGAAGCCCTTGGTGCGCCGCCGGAACTGACCAGTGCCGCAAATGCGGAGACGATCATGATGATGGGCATACAGACTCCCACACCGGTAAGTGCCAGGCTGCCTTCCCCCGGGATGTGGCCGATGTAAATACGGTCTACAATGTTATAAAGCATGTTGATGAGCTGGGCGATCACTGTTGGAATGGATAGCTTTAAAAGAAGCTTTCCAACAGGTTCTGTGCCCAGAAAATTTTTGTTATCCTGCATGGATGATAACCCCTTTCTTAAAAATGTTTTTGAATGAATAATATTTAATGATACGATATAAAGAAAGGAAAGTCAACTCAGGATAGAGAATTTTGGCTACGTTACTGTGAACGGAGTAGAACAGTAACGAACGAGTGAACAGTAACAGTTCCGGGACATCTGGCAGATACAGATACCCGGAACTTTTTGGATTAAGATGCGTTATTTTAGAGGATTACTATAAATCAGGTAGCGAAGCGTATAGTTTTATCTGCCTGATATGTCAGAAAATGTCCGGATGAGATCAGATTGTAATTACATACGCCCTGTTTCCTCTATAATAGGGACGTCCGTCTACACCGCTGAGGTCATAACTCATACGGTAATATCTTTCGATATGTCCTGTGCCTTTTGCCCAGTTCGGATCGCAGACTTCTCCTTTGATCTCAGCCCATCCATGACCGCCTGATGAGATAACCTTGGCTTCAAATCCGACTGCGTTAGCCAGGTAAGCAAATGCAGATGCAAAAGCGAAACAGTCGCCATGCCCCCGGTAGAACATATCCTCCGCATAGCTGACATCCCAGTTTGAGTAATAGTAACGGAAATCGTAGTCATTGCCGGTGCCACCGTATCCGTAGCTGACTGCCTTCAGATAACATCTCCATAATTTCTCTGGTTTGGACATATTTCTTTTGGTCACACGACGCATGACCTGGTTAGCTGTGACCATAAGGTTCAGTTTTCTTTTTTCTTCACTGTTATAGCGTGCTTCTCCACTTTTGGTAAGATAAATACCATTTACACGCCGGGAAGTTACCATGGAGGCATAACAGCCGTTGCGGATCTGGAAGAAATAATAATCTCCCTTGATCTTCTGCCAGCCGTTCTGCTGGATTCCCTTTTCATTAAAATAATATTTCTTTCCGCGGATCGTGACAAGTCCCTTTACAGTATGTCCGTTTTCATCATAGTAATAAATGTTTCCGCGTGGTTGTAGTTCAATTGTACGTTTTTTGATGCTGCGGATACTGAAGCTGAAAATAAAAAAGAGCAACAGATAGCAATAAGAATTGCTGAGATAGAAAATACTTTTAATTTTTTCATAGAGCACCTCCGTTCTTTATGAGCAGATATTTATTTCTGATAAATAATGTACAATTGAAGAAATTATCTGCTCTAATCATAAGATATATTTTTATTATATAAGACAATTTAACTGTGCGCAATATTCAATTAAGGAGAAAAAGCGTTACTGTTCACACACCACTATCCCGCGAGGTGTTTTGGCATGAATATGCCAAAATCCCGAGACATACAAGCAAAATTCCATTGCCGCAGGCAATCTGGAATGAATTTTGGCTACGTTACTGAGAACGGAGTGAACAGTAACGAAAAAAGCTGAAGAGCGGATTGTTGCGCGGATGCGTTTTTGTGGTGTATAATTAAACGCAATAGGCTTGTGAACAGTAGCTCTGTAATTTAAGCAAGGATATAAGGTGAACAATTTTGAAAAAGACGATAGAAGAACTATTAAGTGGAAATTTCAGACATGAACATCCGCAGCTCCTTTTTCGCAGGACAAAATAGAAGTGACTCTGAAAGCAGGTGATGTGTACAAAGGGGAACTGTATTTGGAACAGAGGATAATCAGAAAATACGTGGATATATTACATCTTCCAACAGGCGCGTGGTACCGGGAACGAGAAATTTTCGGGAACTACGGTGAGACTGCAGTATGGAATTGACGGTGCGGGGATGCACCCGGGTGAGAGACATGAGGGATGGCTTTGTTTCACCACAGACATTGGAGAATATAAGCTGCCATTTCTCATTCAGACAGAGAAAGCAGAACTGAAAAGTGCAGCCGGAGATGTGCCGGATATGGATACCTTTGTGAATATTGCAAAGGACGATTTTAAAGAAGCATATCGTGTTTTTACAGACCGCAGATTTGAACTTCTGTTAAGAAATGCCGGACAGAAAGAGAAAGCTCTTTATAAGGGACTCTCAAAACAGCCCGTGACATTTCAGCATGTAGAAGAGTTTCTGATCGGAACGGGAAAAAAGGATCCTGTAAAAAATTGAACTGAAGGCAGATCAGAACAGCTTTTATGATATCAGTGAATCTGTCCGCGAAACTTTGCAGTTCAGAGGAGCGGATGGGGACATCTCAGGCTGGAGGTAGAGGCGAAAGGCGATTTTCTGGAAGTTTCCAGGCATGTGGTCACAGATGAGGATTTTATAGGAAGCTATTATCAGGTGGAATATGTAATCCGTAAAGAAAAGCTGAAAAAAGGACGTCAGTTTGGTGAGATCACTGTGAAGAGTCCCTATCAGCAGCTGACTTATCAGATCACTGCATCCATGGAATCGAAAGTGCAGCTCAAAACAGAAATTCATGTGAAACGGCATAAGCTGGAACTGTTACGTGACCTTGCAGAATACTCCTGCAAAAGAATGGACAGTAAGACATGGATCGGCAGCAGCAGATTTGTCCTTAATCAGTTAAGGGAAGAAGGCTGTGATTATCCGGAATATCAGATGTATGAAGCATACATTCTTCATATGGAAGAAAAGGATGAGCAGGCAAGAGAAATTCTGAAGAAATTTAAACATCAGAACTTTGTCAGAGAGAATCTGGAACTGGCAGGTGCTTACCTTTATCTCTGCGTTCTTACAGGATTGCACAAAGACAGAGAACAGGCGATAAGACGTCTGTACAATTTCTTTCTGCAGAAGGAAGATAGTTTTCTGTTGTTTAAACTCTGGCTGGAGATGAATCCGGAGGATAAGGGTTCCCCTTCAAGGCTGGTATTTATGATGGAGGAACTTTTTGAGAAAGGCTGCAGGAGTCCGTTTCTGTATCTGGAAGCATGGAATTATATAAGCAGTGATACACACTTCTTCACAGAATGAGCAGTTTCTGGACACAGGTATTTTTATTTGCGGGAGAGAAAGGTCTTCTGACAGAAGAGCTGGTGATGAGATTTGCCTATCTTACAGGGTATGAGAGAGAATTTTGTACCAGTATGTACAGAGCACTGGCAATGGGATACGATGCTTTTGAATCCGATGATACGCTGGAAGCAATCTGCAGATATATCATGCTTGGAAATCCGAGAAAACCGGAATATTTCAGATGGTTTTCCCTGGCAGTGGAGAAAGGAATCCGTCTGACAAGGATATATGAATATTATGTGGAAACAATGGATACATCTTATCAGAGAGAACTTCCAAAGCCCCTTCTGATGTATTTACCTATAATAATACTTCTCTTGCAGATGATAAAAAGGCATTTATTTATGCAAGTATTGTGGGAAACAGAGGCCGTCAGCCACAGACATATGCGGATTACAGGGATCATATGAAGATTTTTGCCATGCGCAAGGCGAAAGAAGGACGGATGAATGAGAATTATGCGGTCCTTTATCAGGAATTTTTAAGCAATCCCAAACAGAAGGACAGGCAAAACTGCTCGCGCAGAAGCTGTTTACACACAGACTGTACTGTGATGATAAGAAGATACGCTATGTGATCGTGCGCCATGAACAGCTCAGGGAAGAAGAAAATTTACCCATGTATCCAGGGCGTAGCTTATCCAAGAATTTATACAGATGATGCGGTGATCCTGTTTCAGGATGGGAAGCAGAGAAGATATGTATCAACAGTAGATTATAATATCAAGAAATTATTTGATGAGCGTGAACTGACAGATAAGGTTCTTGGTTTTCATATTGAAGAGCCGGGGCTGGTACTTCACTGCAGTGAGCATACAGAACTGAAACCGGAGAATCTTCAGGCATTCCAGAGGATCCCGGAGTCAGAGGAATTTTCAGATGAATATCAGAAATGTATCAGAGAGAAGCTGCTTTCTTATTATTCCGAACACACCAGAGCAGAAGAAGCAGATAATTATCTGAGACAGATGGATTATAAGAAATATGCGGCTGTAGACAGAACAGCTCTTCTGGAAGTACTGATCTCCAGAGGAATGTATCAGCAGGCAATGTCCATTGTTTCCCAATTCGGATATGAAGGAATCCGCATAGAGAGCCAGCTGAAGCTGACCAGCAGAATGCTGACAAGATGTGAGATGGAGGAGGATGACGAATTGCTTGCCCTTGCATCGGATGTATACAGACGCGGAAAATATGATGAAGTGATCCTGAAGTATCTTATGGAATACAGATTTGGTCCTGTAGATGAACTGATATCTGTATGGAAAAGTGCGCAGGGCTTTGAGATGGATACTTATGAACTGGAAGAGAAGCTTCTTGGCCTTCTGATGTTTACTTCTGATTACAGGAAAGAGGGAGAGAAGATCCTGGAGGATTATGTTCATCACAGCGGAAAGGAACGTATTACAGGAGCATATCTTACGCAGACTGCATATGGTGCATTTGTAAAAGAATATCCGATGAGTGTTTTTGTAAGAAGTCTGCTGGAGCGGGCTTATGATGAGAAATGGCCGGTTGATTTTGTATGCAGTCTTGCTCTTCTGGAAGCGTATTCCAAAGAAAAAACTGGAGAAAAAACAGCTTTGCAATGCAGAGGAGATTCTTCAGAAATGTGTGAAACAGGGAATGTACTTTGCGTTCTTCGGGAAACTTCCGGTATCTGTCTTAAGTCCTTATCAGTTGGATGATAAAACCTTTGTGGAATACCATGCAGATCCGTCTGCAAAGGTGACACTCTATTATGCACTGGATGCAGGCCTCGGAAATCAGGTGAAATATCAGACAGAGCCTTTGCGTGATTTATATGAAGGTATTTTTGCAAAATCATTTACATTGTTCTACGGGGAGACATTGCGGTATTATTTTGAATCAGTAACAGGAGAGCGGGTAAATCGGACACAGGAGAGGGTACTTACAATGAATAAGATTGAGGGTACACCTGTAAGCAAATATCATATGATCAATCAGATGCTCTCTGCACGCAGACTGGATAAAAAGAAAGAAGTGTTTTCACAGGTGAAGAAGTATCTTCGCCAGGAACAGTATGTGAAGAAGATGTTTGTGATCGAGAAAGAAGAGCAGGAACAGATTGTCCTGAAACCGGGAGGAACAAATGAACGAAATTCGTGATTTGATCGTGGGAATTGATTTTGGCAAAGAGTATTCTCAGATATGTTATTATGACAGAAAAGGAGACGAGGCACGTTCTCTTTCTATGAAAGCGGGTGGAAATCAGTATGAGGCTCCCTGTATTCTGTGCTGGAGACCGGAGCAGAAAGACTATTGCGTAGGACTGGAAGCAGATTACTTTGTCCGGGAAAAGGGCGGAGTCATGATCGATGATGTCTATGGAATCTGTGAAAAAAGTGATTCTGTGCTGGTGGAAGGACAGGAACTTGCACCATGGGAGATCCTGGCTCAGTTTCTGCAGGGAATGCTTAAATTTCTGGGAGTGGCAGAACTGGTCAAAAATACTAAATGTGTGGCGGTGACACTGCCCGGGCTGACGGAAATTCAGGTTGAGAATTTCCAGAAAGCATTTGAGATAATTGGATTTCCACATGAGAAATATATGCTGCTGGATTATGGGGAAAGCTTCTATTATTATGTGCTCTCACAGAAAAGAGAAACCTGGAACCGTAGTGTGGGATGGTATGCCTTTACACCGGAGAACGTGTCTTTTCGCAAGATGACAATGAACGGTGCAACAAAGCCTGTCACTGTAAAACTGGAAGAAGCTGTGGAGACAGAACTTCCTGCTGAGGGACAGGAGAGAGATTCGGAATTCAGTAAGTTTGTCCAGAAAACACTTGGCAGAGATCTGTTTTCCAGCATTCAGATCACAGGAGATGGATTTTCACAGGACTGGGCAGAGCAGTCTGTAAGGTTACTCTGTTATCAGAAAAGAAAGGTTTTCTATGGAAATAATCTTTTTGCAAAGGGTGCCTGCGCTGCAGGAAAAGAGAAAACAGAGAACAAGGCATTAAAGGGATATCGCTTTTTAAGCGATTCTCTGGTTATGGCTGATGTGGGGATGGAAATGAGAGTGATGGGTTCTCCTACCTATTATCCGCTGATCGAGGCAGGAAATAACTGGTATGACAGTAAGGCATCCTGTGAATTTATTCTTGATGATACAGAGGAGCTTGTGTTTATTGTAAGCACGTACCACAGACCGGAGAAAAGAAGGGTAGGAATGATGCTGCCCGGTATTCCGTTGCGTCCGGACAAGACTACCAGATTACGGCTGGAATTACAGTATGTCTCATCTGCAGAATGTAAAGTGACGGTTACAGATCTGGGATTCGGAGAAATGTTCCCTTCCAGTGGGAAAACCTGGACAGAGACAGTAGAATGGTAAAGGAGATGGAGCAATGAGCGGATATATTTTATGTCAGACAAAAAAGCACAGCGTCCTTATTTTATAGAGAATATCAGTATGAATATTTATTCTATAGAAGAACTCTGTTATTATCTGTACCACAATCTTTACCTTGCTGATCATACTGTTTTTAATGAAGAATTATGCAACTGGCTCAGAGATGAGCTTGAACTTGTGCATCTGGCTGCAAAGCTGAAACAGAATCTGGAGAGAAATGTAAGTGTGGAAGAGATGATCTATCCTGTTTTCAAGGAGATCAATTACCTTACCTATGAGGAGATGAAAGGCTTTAACAGCAGGATTGTGACTTATGGAAAAGAAAAAGCGGCAGTCCGTCAGAAGAGAAAGGGAGATGCACTGACAGAAAACGGAATGTATGTGAACGCCATCCGGGTATACCAGAAACTCCTGGAAAGAGAGGATCTGTCTGAGCAGAGAAAAGGATTCGCAGCTTCAGTGCGCTATAATCTTGGCTGTGCATACAGTTATCTTTTTCAGATGGAAAAAGCACAGGAATGTTTTCTGGAAGCATACAGAGAAGCACATTCAAAAGATGCCTTAAAAGCTTATATCATAGCATACAGCAGTGTTCATGATAAGACAGATTATGATAAGGTTATGGAAGAACTTGAAGTAGATGAAGAACTGAAGAAAGATATAAAAGAAGAAATCAGGCAGTCTCTGAAAGCTTTCGAGTCTGTACCGGAAGAGAAAACAGATGAAAAAATCTGGATGCCCTTCTGGAGAGACTTATGAAAGATTATCACAGAAGTACAGGTTCATAACTTACTCTTGACAGAGGCGGAGGTGTGTGATAGGATTAACACATACTTTCACATGGTAGAGTGGCTGTGTGATAAATAACAAAACAGATAAAGAGGAGATATTTATCATGAAAAAGAGATCTTTAGCAGTACTCATGGCAGGAGTTATGGCAGCTTCTATGATGACGGGTGTTGTTTCTGTATATGCAGATGCTGACAGTAAGACATTTAACTGTAGGATTTGATGCACAGTATCCTCCTTTCGGATATAAAGACGATAATGGAGAGTATGTTGGTTTTGACCTTGACCTTGCACAGGAAGTATGCGACAATCTCGGATGGGAGCTTGTGAAGAAACCGATCAACTGGGATTCCAAGGATATGGAACTGAATTCCGGTTCTATCGACTGTATCTGGAACGGATTTACCATTAACGGACGTGAGGATGACTATACATGGTCAGATCCATATCTGAACAATGAGCAGGTGATGGTTGTTGCAGCCGATTCAGGGATTGAGAAGTGGATGACCTGGCAGGCAAGAATGTAGTAGTTCAGGCCGCTTCCGCAGCACTGGATGCATTAAACAGCGATGATAATAAGGATCTTACAGCAAGCTTTGCATCACTGACAGAGAATCCTGATTACAATACAGCATTCATGAATCTGGATTCCGGCGCTGCAGATGCCATCGCAGTAGATATCGGTGTTGCCAAATATCAGCTTTCCCAGAGAGAAGAAGGCAAATATGTGATCCTCGACGAGCCAATCCAGAGCGAAGAGTATGGAATCGGCTTTAAGAAGGGTAACGATGAGCTGAAAGATACTGTATGGGAAGAAGTTCTGAAACTTTATGATGCAGGTGAAGTTGATAAACTTGCTGAGAAGTATGAAGTAGCAGATATGCTCTGCATTGGAGATGATGAGAAATCTGATGATAAAAAAGATGATGCAGCAGAGGATGATGCTTCCGATGCAGACACAGCAAAAGAAGATACAGCTGATACAGCGAAAGATGCTGAATAGTCAGCCGGAACAAAACAGTTATGATACAAGAGGACAGATCTGTGCAGGCTGTCCGCATTATAAAGGAATGGAGGGTACATTTTGTGCACCCTCTTTTCTTACTGTACAGGAGAAATTTTTCAGGAGGAAAGCTTATGTCTTTAAGTGTAATGCTGCAGCAGCTTGCCAGTGGTATGGTAGTTTCTGTAGAGATTTTTGTAGTGACATTACTTTTTTTCACTTCCGCTGGGACTTCTGATCTGCTTTGGCAGAATGTCCAAGAATCCGGCGATACGTGGAATTGTGTCTGCCTACATATCAGTTATGCGTGGAACCCCGTTAATGCTGCAATTGATGGTTGTGTATTTCGGACCATACTTTATTTTTTGGAATCCGTATTTCCATGGGATACAGCCTGATCGCTGTGTTTATTGCATTCAGTATTAACTATGCTGCATATTTTGCGGAGATTTACAGAGGAGGAATCGAATCTATTTCAGCGGGACAGTATGAGGCTGCAAAGATCCTGGGATACAGCAAAGCCCAGACATTTTTCAGAATCATCCTGCCGCAGGTGATCAAGAGAATCCTTCCATCTGTGACAAATGAGGTTATCACACTGGTAAAGGATACGTCACTGGCATTTGTTGTTGCTGTTTCGGAGATGTTTACAATTGCAAAACAGATTGCAAGTGCACAGACGACTATGATGCCTTTTGTGATCGCTGCTGTTTTCTATTTTGTGTTCAATCTTCTTGTTGCGATTGTAATGGATAAGATTGAGAAAAAACTGAATTATTATCGCTGACAGGCGGCTGGGGTTATAAAATATTTTTTGACTCTGACATCATTTTAATTTAAGAGGAATATTTGCTATGGTATTATTTGAAATGAAAAAACATAAAGAAGAGCTTCGGCAGCCTTGAAGTATTAAAAGACATTTCACTTCAGGTAGAGGAGGGTGAGGTTCTTAGTATTATCGGACCTTCCGGTTCCGGTAAATCCACACTTCTCCGCTGTGCCACCGGTCTTGAGACACCGGACAGCGGTGAGATCATCAAGCAGGGGATGTGGGACTGGTATTTCAGAACTTTAATCTTTCCCCCATTTTCCGTACTGAAAAATATCACAGATGCTCCGATTAGAGTGCAGAAGAGAAAGAAAGAAGAGGTTTATGCACAGGCAAGAACTCTGTTAAAGCAGATGGGACTTGCAGACAGAGAGAATGCATATCCGTTTCAGCTTTCCGGCGGTCAACAGCAGCGTGTCTCTATTGCCAGAGCATTATGTATGAATCCGAAGATCCTGTTTTTTGATGAGCCTACTTCCGCCCTTGATCCGGAGCTTACGAGTGAAATTCTTAAGGTAATCAAAGATCTGGCAGCAGAACACATCACTATGGTGATCGTTACTCATGAGATGACATTTGCAAGAGATATCTCTGATCATATTATTTTTATGGATAAGGGACTGATCGCAGTTGAGGGGAGTCCAAAAAGAG
>ENA-OPZD01000427-OPZD01000427.1-human-gut-metagenome-genome-assembly--contig:-NODE-427-length-10483-cov-2.692642_pt1 | contig 10483 bp, 9 predicted proteins | sample MGYA00242479_ERZ504495 | MGnify/ENA primary metagenome ERZ504495 (study PRJEB26092, sample SAMD00036286) | human gut metagenome | host: Homo sapiens | study: EMG produced TPA metagenomics assembly of... | reverse complement strand
TTTTTATTTATTTTTGCTTTTCTGAAAATAGATTCCTTTTTATAATATTATTCAATAAATATCATCATCAAAAGTTCAAAGGGTTGAAGACAAAAAGTCAGAAAGTCACTGACTGTAAGACAAAAAACGGAACTGTTGCATTAATGAAATTCATTTTCAACTGCTGCAACAGTCCCATTTATAACATTTACAATCCGTTATTATTCTTTCTCGTCCTTTGCCTCTACATATCCACATGTCTCCTGGCTGCAGACAAGCTTATTCCCCTTTTCCACCATATAGCTTCCACATTTCGGGCATTTCTTTGCTGATGGTTTCTGCCAGGACATGAAATCACAATCCGGATTATCCTCACATCCGTAGTACTTACGTCCTTTTTTGGTTTTCTTAAGCACAATCTCTTTTCCACATTTCGGACAAGCCACCCCGATCTTCTCAAAATATGGTTTGGTATTTTTGCATTCCGGAAATCCCGGACATGCAAGGAATCGTCCATGAGGACCATATTTGATCACCATATGTCTGCCACAGTTTTCGCAGATCACATCTGTCACTTCATCCTGAATATCAACCTTTTCAAGTTCTTCCTCTGCAGCATCTACATCCTTCTTCAGATCCGGATAGAAGTTGCTTACTACTGTCTTCCACTTTACAGTTCCTGCTGCCACACAGTCCAGAAGCCCTTCCATAGTCGCAGTAAAGTTTACATCTACAATACTCGGGAAAGCCTGTTTCATAATATTATTGACAACTTCTCCCAGCTCTGTAACATACAGGTTCTTCTGTTCTTTTGCAACATAACGGCGGCTGATGATCGTTGTGATCGTCGGCGCATAGGTACTTGGACGTCCAATCCCCAGTTCTTCCATAGTCTTGACCAGCGATGCCTCTGTATAATGTGCAGGAGGCTGTGTGAAATGCTGCTCCGGTTTCAATTCCCTAAGACTAAGCTTCATTCCTTTCTCAAGGCTCTGGTTCAGCACATTTCCTTTTTTTCTGGTCCTCTTCATCTGTGTATACAGACATAAATCCGTCAAATATGATCTTAGAGGCAGAGACTGTAAAAAATATACTGGTCTGCACCAATCTTTACGGATGTAGTCTCATATTTTGCAGGAGCCATTCTGCTGGCTGCAAAACGTCTCCAGATAAGCTGATACAGTCTGAACTGATCTCTTGAAAGAGATTCCTTCAGTACAGCCGGTGTACGGCTGATGTCTGTAGGACGGATCGCTTCGTGAGCATCCTGGATCTTCTGTCCCTTTTTTCACAGCTTTCTCAGACTTTGAAACATAATCCGCTCCGTACTGAGCAGTGATATATTCTCTTGCAGCAGCATCTGCTTCCTCTGAGATTCGGGTGGAATCTGTACGCAGATAAGAGATCACACCTACCGTTCCATTTCCTTTGATATCAATTCCTTCATACAGCTGCTGTGCCAGACGCATTGTCTTCTGTGTGGAGAAGTTTAAAGTCTTGGCAGCTTCCTGCTGTAAGGTACTTGTAGTAAAGGGAAGCGGTGCATTCTTGATTCTCTCGCCTTTCTTTACTTCAGTAATCTCATATTCTTTATCTTTCAGAGAAGCCAGGAGTTTATCCATTTCCTCTTTGCTGTGGATATCCATCTTCTTATCTGTTCCATAGAACTTCGCCTGCAGCGGTTTCTTCTCACCCTTCACCTGAAAATCTCCCTCCAGGCTCCAGTATTCTTCCGGAATAAACGCATTGATCTCATCTTCTCTGTCACAGATGATACGAAGCGCAACAGACTGTACGCGCCCCGCACTTAAGCCTCTCTTGACTTTTGCCCAGAGAAGCGGGCTGATGGTATAGCCTACCATACGGTCAAGCATACGTCTTGCCTGCTGTGCATCTACCAGATCCATATCCAGATCTCTGGCCTGTTTGATCGATGATTTTACTGCTGTCTTGGTAATCTCATTAAAGGTAATCCTGTGCATCTTCTTAGGATCTTCTTTTAATGCCTGCATCAGATGCCAGGAAATCGCCTCTCCCTCGCGGTCAGGGTCAGTTGCAAGATAAATCTTATCAGCTTTCTTTGCAGCCTTGCGAAGCTTCGCAAGCAGTTCTCCCTTTCCTCTGATCGTTATATATTTGGGTTCAAAATCATGCTCAACATCAATTCCGAACTGACTCTTCGGGAAATCACGGACATGTCCGTTAGAAGCTTCCACATCGTAATTTGCACCGAGAAATTTCTTTATTGTTTCACTTTTGCAGGTGATTCTACTATCACCAGATATTTCGCCATGCTACCTCTCCTAGTCGTAATCTGTTATTCTTCACAGTGTCCATGAACGGGCACATTGCCTGACAGCCATATTGTTACATATGAAAATCGCCCTGCGCCGCAGAAACGTGAAGCACAATAATCATAAATCGTCAACTGTCTTTTACATAATAATGTCTCCCGCTCTCTCTTATGAGCCCCGCAGTGTCAGTTCCACAAGACAGTTGCTTACATGTGCCGGGGAAAAGCCTGTTTTTCTCACAATGTAGTCGGGATTTTTTGGTCGTAAATCGAGACAACTATACACCATATTCAAATCTCTTGCAAGTTCCCAAGTTATTTTTTCACTGTTTTGTGTTACTTTTTCTGCCGAAATTCCAAGTTCTTCCAGCATAATTTCCGGACAGTATGCAATCCCTGCGCCGTCGTAGATCAGCTTATGGCAGCCTCTGCTGAGTTCATCTGTCACTGCCCCCGGAATCGCATAGACCATCTTTCCCTGTTCCAGTGCAAATCCCGCAGTAATCAGCGAACCGCTGTTTTCTTTTGCTTCCACTACCAGAACCGCGTCTGACAAAGCACTGATGATCCGGTTTCGCGCCGGGAAATGCCAGGAAACAGGTCCTGAACCCAGTGGACATTCACTGATGATCCCCCCATTCTCCCAGAGGATCCTCTCATACAGCTTTCTGTTTGATTTCGGATAACATACATCAACACCACTTCCAAGCACCGCAAATGTAGGCATCTTTCCTTCCAGTGCACCTTTATGACCTTCTGAATCAATGCCAAGTGCCATACCGCTGATAATCTGGGCTCCAGCTACACTTAACGCTTTCGCATACCGGAATGCCTGCATTCTTCCATAAGGACTGCACATTCTGGCACCGATCACTGCCACCGTTCTGCTCTTAGGATCAGGAAGTCTGCCTTTTACATAAAGCTTTGCCGGCATGGTGGAATACTGCTTCATTATCTGGGGATATTCCGGATCTGATTTCTCAATACATCGTATCTGACCTGTACTGTATTCTTCTGTGCGATTATTTTTTACATCAGTTCTTTCCATATAAAATACCTCACTGACCTTTATTTTATGACTGAATCTTTGTCATATGTCCTGTACGAAAGTGCTTCTCCGATATGATGACCGGCAATCATTTCTTCCCCTTCCATATCCGCAATTGTTCTGGATACCTTCAGGATTCTGTGATAGGATCTGGCACTGAATGCGATTTTTTCAAAGGCTCTTGCCAGAAGTCGGGATGCGCTGTCTGTAAGAGGGCAGAATTTATCGATCAGACTGCTCTTCAGCTGCCCGTTAAAATTTATCTTCTCATCTTTATACCGTTCTTCCTGGATTCGCTGTACTTTTTCCACTCTTTTCCTGATAACAGCGGAGTTTTCTCCCTTTCTTCCACAGTGCAGCTGTGAAAAAGAAACCGGCGGTACCTCAGTGCTGATATCAATTCTGTCCAGAAGAGGGCGGCTGATCTTTCCCATATAATGTGTGATCTCGCCTGCAGTACAGGTACATCTGTTTAAATCCGGATAATAGCCACAGGGACAGGGGTTCATTGCGGCACATAACATAAAGTCCGCCGGAAAGCTGTAGGTTCCGCTTGCTCTGGCTATCTGGATCACTTTATCCTCCATGGGCTGTCGCAGAAGTTCCAGACTTGCTCTGGAAAATTCCGGCATTTCATCCAGAAAGAGTACGCCTTTATGCGCAAGAGTTATTTCACCGGGTCTGGGGTTACGCCCGCCTCCGGCAATTGCCTGCGGAGTACTTGTATGATGGGGACTGCGAAATGGTCTCTCATCAATCAGTGGATGTTCGCTTGAGAGAAGTCCTGCGATACTGTAAATTCTGGTAAGCTCCAGCTTTTCTTCAAAGCCAAGCCCAGGCATGATCGTCGGCAGTCTTCTGGCAAGCATGGTTTTGCCCGTTCCCGGAGGTCCGATAAGGAGAAGATTGTGAAATCCGCTTACTGCAATTTCCGCCGCTCTTTTTGCCCCTTCCTGTCCTTCAATGTCTGAAAAATCCATTCCCATATCTGTATTTATAATAGAAGGAATTTCTTCCTGTATTTCCCTCTTCAGATAGGGTTCCGGATTCTTAAGACACTCGACCAGTTCCCGTAAATTTTTTACTCCTGCTACCGGCACATCCCTGATCAGTCTTCCTTCTTTCAGATTCTCATAGGGAACTACGCAAAAACGACTGCCCAAACTTCTTGCACACAACACAATCGGCAGGATTCCGGATATCCCATGGATTTCTCCGTCCAGACCGATCTCCCCTGCCATCATAACTCTGCTGACAACCTGAGGGCTGATCATCTCAAAAGCAGCCAACACTGCTGCTGCCACCGGTACATCAAAACCGGCGCCCTCTTTCTTCATGTCTGCAGGAGCAAAATTGACGGTAATTCTCTTTGGTGGAAACTCATAACCATTATTCTTGAGTGCTGTGCGTACCCGTTCCTGCGCTTCCTTTACCTGCGCAGAAGGAAATCCTACCATGATAAAGGAAGGAAGTCCGTTACTTACATCAGCTTCTACCTGCACAGGGCATACTTCCACCCAAAATTGCAGCTGATAATACACTTGCAAACAAATATAAACTCCTTTCTTCCGGCATAAATCTCCCCCGATATTTATGCTCACCAAAAATATATAACAATTCGTTACTGTTCACTCCGTTCACAGTAACGTAGCCAAATTCATTCCAGATTGCCTGCGGCAATGGAATTTTGCTTGTATGTCTCGCCAAACAGCGGACGACTGAATAGTTACATCACTTAACTTGTATTGGAAATTATTTCAGAAATCAGATTAGAAAAAGATTATTTTTATAATAGACCATTTTGCTCTGTTTTGCAACCGTTTATTTTGTTCTGTTTTATACTTTTTTCAGTACATAATCTGCGAAGGCTTTTCACAGATCATGTTTGGGAGTACACTACAAAACAGAGAGGTGAACTATATGAAATTTCAGCGTATTCAGGATTTACGTACAGATGCTGACATGTCACAGAAACAGCTCAGCGAAATTCTTCACATCAGCCAGCGTTCCTACTCTCACTATGAGACAGGTTCACGCAATATCCCGGTTGAAATGCTTATCAGACTGGCAAATTATTACGATATAAGTGTTGATTATCTGGTAGGACGCACTGATAAAAAGAGATGAATAAATAAGTAAAATCACTTTTTTTAATATAAAAGGATTCCTGTAACTGTTTATGTTACTGAATCCTTTTATATTTTTGTATCTTTTATTCTTTTATCATAACAGTATCCACAGAAGGATGGACTTTTGCACCCTCCGCTTTTGTTTTTGTCTTAATATTCACATAAAGACGACCATTATCAAAGGTAAGATAACCCTTTGCTACATTTCCCAGCGAGTCTGTAAACGAGAATCTGGTTGCATTTCCTGCGACGGATTTCTTTACTTTTGCCTTGCAGGTGGCTGTCTTTTTCTTATTTGTCTGTGAATAAGTAAAGGTAACCGACTTCTGACTGAGTTTCTTAATTTTGATCTTAACCCTGCCGTTCTTACTGCGCCAGGTTCCCAGATAATCCTCCGGGTTAAAAAACATAAGCCCGTTCCAGAACCGGTGTTGGCGTTGCCGTAGGAATCGGTGTTGGGGTAGGTGTGGGCGTAGCTGCAGGTGTCGGTGTTACAGTGGGAACTCTTTCCAGTGCCGCGATCGCTTCTGCTTTTCTCTGCTCTCTGTCCACATTCTTTCTGTGTTGAAGCAGCAGAGTGCCTGCCAGCATAAGCAGGATAAACAGGATAATTACAATTATCAGAAGTTTTATAAGTCTTTTTTTCTTTTATTCCGTTTCTGTTTCCCGTTGTTTGTTACCGACAAATCTGCATCTCCTCTTCTGTTTCTTGTTCGTTACTATCCGACAGTCAGACTCCTTATTCTTTTCCATCCCAGCAATAGGTACAGAGTTTACATGGTGAAATTCCAATGGAAGCTTTCAGATCATCAAGTCTGTGGAATTTCAGTGATGTGAAATTCAGCTCCTTACGGATTTCTTCCAGCATTTCTTTATAATTTGTTGAATTTGGATCTGCATAGTCTGCCAGGACTTTATCACTGACATTCTCTCCCTCGCGTTTGGCGATCACACGTCTTGTGATCAGATCCATCTCCGATTTAGAACGTGAGAAATTCAGATATTTGCATCCATAAAGTAAAGGCGGACACGCAGGACGGATATGTACTTCTTTCGCACCATTTCTGTAAAGAAATTCCGTTGTTTCTCTCAACTGTGTTCCACGTACAATAGAATCATCGATCATCAAAAGGCTCTTATCCTTGATCAGACGATGTACAGGAATCAGCTTCATTCTTGCGATAAGATTTCTCTGGCTCTGCTGTGTAGGCATAAATGATCTTGGCCAAGTTGGTGTATATTTGATAAACGGACGGGCAAAAGGCACACCGGACTGGTTCGCATATCCGATCGCATGGGCAATACCGGAATCCGGAACACCGGCTACAATATCGGGATTTACTTCTCCCCTGTCTCTCCTGGCCAGCATATCACCGCAATGATAACGCATTTCTTCTACATTCACACCCTCGTATGCCGAAGTAGGATATCCGTAATATACCCAGAGGAAAGAACAGATTCGCATCTCTTCCCCTGGTTTCTGCAGGGTTTCCACACCGTCCGGAGTCACTGCAACAATTTCTCCGGGGCCCAGTTCTTTCAGGTCTTCATATCCAAGATTCAGGTATGCAAAGCTTTCAAAAGATACACAACAGGCATCTTCTTTCTTTCCCACAATCAGTGGAGTCCTTCCCAGACGGTCACGTGCTGCCAGAATCCCCTTTGGTGTCAAGATCAGCATGGTCATGGAACCTTCTATCACTTCCTGCGCATAACGGATTCCCTCAATCATGTTGTCTTTCTGATTGATCAGTGCAGCTACCATTTCTGTGGGATTTACGCTTCCTCCACTCATTTCCAGAAAATGAGTGCATCCGTTTTTAAAACAGTTGGCAATCAGTTCATCCATGTTATTGATCTTTCCAACTGTGGTAATTGCAAAGTTGCCAAGATGAGAGCGCACCAGAAGAGGCTGAGGTTCATTATCTGAAATACATCCAATTCCCAGATTTCCCTCCATCTCACCAATGTCACCATCAAATTTGGTCCTGAACGGCGCATTTTCAATGTTATGAATCACGCGGTCAAAACCACGTTTCTTATCATACACTGCCATTCCGCCTCTGCGTGTTCCCAGATGGGAATGATAATCAATTCCGAAGAAAAGGTCCAGAACGCAACTGGACTTTGATGCTACTCCAAAAATTCCACCCATTATCGTATTCTCCTTTGTTCATCATCTTCAGGCAACTTTTATCATAATCCTCTTCGATAATCCATTTAAAAAGATTACTATAGCCCGTTTCATAACGTTTTCCTTCACTATAACAGTTCTTATCCTGCCAAATTGCTGTAAAAACAGTTATATCACACAACACTCCCATTATATAGAATGAAAATTTAGAAGTAAAGAGTTTTAATCTTATTTCTTTTTCCTTGATGATACCTGTTCTGTATGCATCCAGCAGCTGGATCAATTCCTGTATTCTCTCTTTCAGCGCATGACCTGTATCTGTATCACCCACAAGCTGGCGTCTGGACATGTAGCTGACTGCCACTCGGTTCGATACAATATCAGTCTCTCTTGCCACAGCATCTGCTTTGGACGTAAACGGTTCATGAGCAGTAAGATTCAGTCCATAGGAATTATAGATCAGCGTATATCCGGCAATTCCCGTTACTTTCTGATATGGCTTGGAAAACCACCGTCAATCACGATAACCTTTCCATCACATTTTATAGGACTTTCTCCTTCACTCTGGTGTACCGGAACATGGCCATTGATGATATGCCCTTTTTCCGGATCCAGACCAAATTCACGAAGCATATTATCTACCACTTCTTCATTCTCCCAGAGGCGGTAATAAGCATTCTTCTTCTCTTCATGTGTAGAAGGATCCTCTATGAAATATCTTTCAAAAGTACTCATCTTGCTCTTGCCAAACAATGGTGAATTCGGAGCTGCCCAGATATACCACATAATATCTCTGCCCTTCTTCTGTTCTTCTTTTCCTACAGAATAGAATGCTCTGCGCACATAGGTTTCCAGTACATCGTACAGTTCTTTTCCCTTGTAGCTTTTCCATAAATCTGTACTTCCCGGAATGTTCCATCTTCATTCAGAGGAATGCTTCCGTGAAACAGAAGATTTCCGTTATATACTGTATAAAGCCCACCTTTGTCAAGTAGGAGACGGATGTGGTTTGCAGTTTTTCACAGTTTCTGAATGCAGAGGACAGTTTGTCCATAACTTCTTTTTCTCCGGCTGTAAGTTCATATGGATGTTTCCAGTCAATAGTCGGAAAATTATTGTCGCGAAGCGGATATTCTTTTCCGTCAGGCAGTGTGATCGTCCCTTTTTCCGGATTGATCCGATGAAGAAGTGCTCTGTCTTCCATCTGGAATTCTTTATGTCTGCGCACCAGTTTACCTTCTAATTTAAACTGGATCACAGCAATAGCCTTGTGCATTTTTTTGCCCAGTTCTTCCTCAAGAACATTATAATTGGAAGCACCTTTCCTAGCAAAAATCTCGCAGGGATCATCCTTATACGCCTCCATCACAAAGGTCGCCAGAGGAAGCATATTGATTCCGTATCCATCCTCAAGAATATCCAGATTTCCGTAACGGATACTGTTTCTTACCACTGTTGCAATACAGGCTTTCTGTCCTGCTGCCGCACCCATCCAGACAACATCATGGTTTCCCCACTGAATATCCAGGGAGTGATACTGCATCAGGCGATCCATAATGAAATGTGGAGCAGGACCTCTGTCATAAATATCCCCCAGAATATGTAAATGATCCACGACCAGACGCTGGATCAGTTCTGCAAGCGCAATGATAAAATTCTCCGCACTGCCGATCTCAATGATCGTATTTACAATGGAATCATAATATGCCTCTTTGTCGAGAACCTCCGCTTTCTCTGTGATCAGTTCTTCGATCACATAGGCATAATCTGCGGGAAGAGCTTTTCGTACTTTGGATCTGGTATATTTAGAGGCTGTTGTCTTACAGATTTCAATAAGACGGTAGAGAGTGATCTTATACCAGTTTTCCATATCTTCTTCTGTATCTTTGACAAGATCCATCTTCTCTTTCGGATAATAGATCAGAGTTGCCAGAGAACGCTTATCATTGTTACTTAATGTATGTCCAAACACATCATCAATCTTCTTCCTCACTGCACCGGAACCATTTCTGAGCACATGTGAAAACGCCTGATACTCCCCATGAAGGTCTGACATAAAGTGTTCCGTTCCCTTCGGCAGATTCAGGATTGACTGAAGATTGATAATCTCCGTAGATGCCTTTCCGATTGTAGGATAAATTTCTGCAAGTCTCTGTAAATATCTAAGTTCGTCTTTCTTCATATCCATCTCCTGTTATCATATATTATGATGTCAGGGCATTTTATGTTGCTGTCTGCACCATGCCCTGCAACACACTTTGCGGTCACAGAATTTATGCTCATCCTGTAAAGTCAAATAATGACATCTGGTTCGACTGCGGGATATCTCCGAATAATTTCAGATCATCCATCAGATCAATAACCGTTTTGCTGACCTTTGTTCTGTCGCGGAAGTCGTCTTTTGACAAGAATTTTCCCTGTTTGCAGCATCAACCACTGCATCTGCCGCCTTATCTCCCAGTCCGTCAATAGTTGCAAGTGACGGCATCAGTTTCCCATCCACGATCTGAAATCTCTGTGCCTTGGCAGTATAAAGATCAATCGGTACAAATTCAAATCCAGTGCGTACATTTTCCTGTACAATACGCATATCCTTCAGGGGTATCCAGTTCTTTTTTAGATGCTGAATCGCCTTTTTTTGCGAATTTCTGCCATATAATACTCCAGGCGTTCCTTTCCCATACACATCATCTCATAGGAGAACGCTGTGGCGCGGATACTGAAATATGCCGCATAGTATGCCAGTGGCTGAAACACCTTATACCACGCAATTCTGTACGCCATCATAACGTATGCCGCTGCATGGGCCTTCGGGAACATATACTTAATCAGCTTACAGGACCAGATATACCAGTCCGGAACTCCATGCTCTTTCATGGTCTCGATCCACTCATCACGAA
>ENA-OPZD01000426-OPZD01000426.1-human-gut-metagenome-genome-assembly--contig:-NODE-426-length-10501-cov-2.305475_pt1 | contig 10501 bp, 11 predicted proteins | sample MGYA00242479_ERZ504495 | MGnify/ENA primary metagenome ERZ504495 (study PRJEB26092, sample SAMD00036286) | human gut metagenome | host: Homo sapiens | study: EMG produced TPA metagenomics assembly of... | reverse complement strand
GCGGCCTGCTACAGCAGCTCCTCCGGCAAGCCCGGTAAGGCCAAGCGCAGCACAGATGGCGGCAGATGAGATAGGAAGTGTCAGTGCAATACCCACGAATACAGAAACAAGGATTCCCATCAGGAACGGCTGCAGGTTGGTTGCCCACATAATAATATTTCCTACTTTCATCGCTGCACTTCCAAGTGCCGGAGCCCACCACGCGGACAGGGCAACACCTACACCGATCGTGACAAGTGGAGTGACCAGAATATCAATTTTTGGTTTCCTTAGATACTGCTTTTCCGATTTCGGAAGCGAAGATGGCAACAATAATACAGCCAGTGGTCCGCCTGCACCGCCTAATGCGTTAGATGCAAAGCCAACAGTGATCAGTGAAAACAACACCAACGGTGGACAATGCAGCGCATAGCCGATGGCAACAGCCATGGCAGGACCGCTCATTGCAGATGCCAGAGAGCCTACGGTATACTGTGTGTCGTTTACAGTTGCCACAGCAGTGGTCAGAAATGAAATATGAAACTGTGTTCCAAGTGTGTTGATGATCGTGCCAATCAGCAGGGAGCAGAAAAGACCCTGCGCCATGGCACCAAGGGCATCGATTCCATAACGTTTTATGGAGATTTCGATGTCTTTGCGTCTGAGAAATGCTTTTAACTTTTCCATAGATTATATTTTCTCCTGTTTTTATTATGTATAGAAGGGTGTATATACACCTATATACGCTTTTCTCATTATAGTCACATTCATGGAGTAAATCAAGTAGTTTTGTAACTGTTCACACACCACGATCCTGCGAGGTGTTTTGGCATAGAATATGCCAAAATCACAATAAAATAGTGGAAAACAATTTACAGAAAGAATATTGTAAAGTATTTTACTGTCTGATATGATAGAAAGAGTTAATTTTACGGAGGAAAAAGAGATGAGTGAATGGATCAGAAAAATAAACTGGAAGTATGTGGTCGTAATGTTGATTGGAAATATAATCCTTGGTTTGGGAATTGCGATATTTAAACTTTCCGGACTTGGAAATGACCCTTTCAGCGGAATGGTAATGGCACTGGCAGAAATGTGTGGGAATTGAATATGCCCGTTTTTAATTCTTCTGAATCTGGGATTTTTTGTAATAGAAATTATCTGGGGAAGAAAGCTTATCGGATTGGGAACGATCATAAATGCGTTATTTCTTGGATATTTTGTTACATTTTTCTATAACTTGATCACATCTGTGATCGATGCACCGGATCAGATGGCAATGCAGGTGGTTACCGTATTTATTGGAGTTATCATAACAAGCCTTGGAATTTCCATGTACCAGCTTCCGAAACAGGGAGTTGCACCATATGACAGTATTTCTCTGATCATGACAGAGAAATGGCCGAAAATTCCGTATTTCTGGTGCAGAGTATCTAATGATGCGATCAGTGCACTGGTGTGTTGGCTTGCAGGGGGAATCGTCGGACTGGGAACACTGGTCAGTGCATTTGGATTCGGACCTTTTGTTCAGTTTTTCGATACACATTTTACATCAAAAGTGCTGGCAAAGCTGGAAAAATAATAAAAACTAGTCCTGTATATGCACATTATACGTAGAAAATAGATGCACTACAGAGACAGTTTTTTTATTTGTCAGCCTGTTAACTGCATATATGGCATGCTTCACATGCAGATGGCGTAGTAGCGCATCCTCCCATAGCAGTTTCACGCAGTTCTGCAGGAAGCTTTTTACCCACGGTAAACATCGTCTGGATCATTTCGTCCAGAGGAATCAACTGCGGGATTCCTGCGAGAGCCATTTCTGCGGCAATTATAGCGTTTGCCACACCTGCAGCATTTCTGTTCTGACATGGATATTCTACCAGACCGCCGACCGGATCGCATACCAGACCAAGCATGTTCATAAGAACAGTAGATGCAGCAAAAGTACATTCTTTCGGTGAACCTCCCATCAGCTCTACAGCAGCAGATGCAGCCATTGCAGATGCAACCCCTACCTCGGCCTGGCATCCGCCTACCGCACCTGCAACAGTTGCATTTCGCATTGCCAGATAACCAATGGCACTTGCGTTAAATAATGCCCGTATAATCTCTTCATCAGAGAATTGATAATGTTCCTGCATTGCCAGCATCAGCCCCGGTACGATTCCGGCAGAACCGGCAGTAGGAGAGGCCACGATCAGCCCCATGGAGGCATTCGTTTCCAGTGTAGCCATAGCATAAGTAATTGCCTTCTGAAGCAGATTTCCGCAGAGACCTTTTTTCTCCTGAGCGTGGAGACTCAGCTTTCTGGCTTCGCCGCCGATCAGACCACCCATAGATTTTACCGGCTGTCTGATTGGTGAGAAAGCAGCATCTTTCATAATTCCCAGTACTCGTGTCATTTTTTTATTTACAATCTCAGAGGCTGTTTCGCCAAGCTCAATTTCACGGATACGCATAATCTCTGAGATAGGAAGATTTTTTTCTTCACAGAGTGCTAAGAGTTCATTTGCATTTTTAAAATCCATGATAAAAATCCTCCTTCTTACTATCTGTACGATCATAACTTCATGAATATTCGGGTTCTCGCGAATCGCAGGAACGATATTCTCAGGAAGTTTGCCGTCAGATTCTACGATTGTATAAGCAATCTCTCCCTTGCTTTCACGGAACAGACGCATAAATGCAATATTGATATTGCGGTCACTCAGGCATTTGGTAATATAGGCCACAACGCCGGGAGTGTCCTGATGAATCACGATCACTGCACTGTACTCGCCTGTAAAGTCTACCTGTACGTGATTGATATCTACAATACGGACCTTGCCTCCTCCAAGGGATTCGCCGCGTACGGTCATTTTCTGGCCTTTTTCATTTTCCATGCAGATATCTACGGTGTTCGGATGAATATCTGTTTCCTGCTCATTTGGAGTGAAAGAGAATTTCAGACCTTTTTCATGAGCAATATCAAAAGAATTTCGGATGCGCATATCATCAGTAGAGAATCCCATAATACCACCCAGCAGAGCTCGGTCAGTACCGTGACCATGGTAAGTTTTTGCAAAAGAGCCGTACAGGATGAAGTCGGCTCTCTTTAATGGGCCTTCGATCATTTTCTGGGCAAGATAGGAAATACGCGCCGCACCTGCGGTATGTGAACTTGAAGGACCGATCATGTTCGGCCCCATAACATCAAATACACTGATAAATGACATATTTTTTCTCCTGTGAATATCAATTATAGTCTTGCATGTTTATGGCAATAATCTTATTATTTGCAAATTTCTGATTATATTCTATCATTTAGGAATAAAAGAAGCAAACTTATCGTTAACATTAACAAAAATTAATGTAAAAAATGAGAAAACAGGGTTGCTTTTTCTCTACTGGGCGGTTACAATAACTGTGCAAATTGAAAATAATTTTAAAAATGCTGTTTCAAAATAGGGAACAGCATAAAATTTGCTGTTAGAAATCAGATTCCCGAAAACAGGGTCTGATATCCGAAATCGTAAATTTTAAAGAAAAGGCAGGTGGAACAGAATGGATAATTGCGATTCTCATGGGCGAAGTAGTAGCACAGGATCTGAATTAAAAAGAGTATATGAGTATAGCAGCCGTTTTTGTTCTGCTGTAGTCATATATTTTCAGGATTTTCCATGTATGCATATAAAATAGAAGTTTTTTACTGTCTGTGATCTGACAGTTTCTGTATGTGGAAGATCGGATGTCTTTTTCATTTCTTATCCTGTATTTATGAAATTCCCCCGAATCATGCAATTACATATTGAGCAGTAATGATCCGGCGAAGATGCCGGACAGTTACGGACAGCGGATGAATAGCAGGTTATGGCATAATACCCTGCAGTTTATTGTGCTGGAAAAAGCATGGAAGAAATAGCAGTAAAATGTAATAAATAACAGACTGCTTTCTTTTGGTGTGCTTTTATGCAAAAAACAGGAGGATGAAAGAATGGAGAAAAGAGTACAGGATTATTCCAAAGAAATTCTGAAGATCATCCGCAGCAACACCTCTCCGGCCGTTATGGGAGAAAGGCTGCAGGATTATCATGAGAATGATCTGGCAGATGTAATGCCGAAACTGACTGTACAGGAGCGGTGCAAGCTGTACCGTATCCTGGATACAGATATGCTCTCTGATATTTTTGAATATACAGATGAGGAGAATGCAGCAGAGTATCTGAATGAAATGGATGTAAGAAAAGCAGCAGCCATTTTATCCAGAATGGAGACAGATGCTCTTGCAGATGTATTAAAATAAAGTTGAAAAACAAAGAAAAAATACTGATCGATCTGCTTGAACCTGAGGTTCGACGTGATGTGGAGATGATCGCATCCTTTGATGAGGATGAGATCGGAAGTCGCATGACAACAAATTATATTGTGATCACAGATAAACTGACAGTTAAGCAGGCAATGAGCAGTTTGATCGAACAGGCTGCAAAAAATGACAATATCTCCACTATTTTTGTAGTGACAGAGCAGCAGAAATTTTATGGGGCCATTAATCTGAAAGAACTGATCATTGCCAGACGGGATGATCTGCTTGAGAATCTGGTGGTGACTTCCTATCCATATGTATATGCGGAAGAGAATATTGATGAATGTATCGAAGAACTGAAAGATTATTCTGAGGATTCTATTCCGGTTCTTGACAACGATAATCAGCTTTTGGGTGTTATCACATCTGCCAGTATCATTGACCTGGTTGATGATGAGATGGGTGATGACTATGCGAAGCTGGCCGGTCTGACTGCAGAAGAGGATTTAAAGGAGCCACTGAAAGAAAGTATGAAGAAACGTCTGCCCTGGCTGATCATTCTTCTGGGACTTGGCATGGTAGTTTCCTCAGTGGTAGGAATTTTTGAGAAGGTGGTGACTGCACTTCCAATCATTATGTGCTTCCAGTCTTTGATCCTTGATATGGCAGGTAATGTGGGTACCCAGTCTCTGGCTGTGACGATTCGTGTGCTGATGGATGAATCTCTGACAGGTAAGCAGAAACTGGAACTTGTGTGGAAGGAAATGAGAATTGGTCTGTGTAATGGCGGACTTCTTGGAATTCTGTCTTTTGCGCTGATTGGATTGTATATTTATCTGTTTAAAGGAAAAACACTTTTGTTTTCCTATGCAGTATCCGGATGTATCGGTGTGGCACTGTTGCTGGCTATGTTGATCTCCAGTGCAGTAGGCACCTGTATTCCATTGTTCTTTAAGAAAATCAATATTGACCCGGCAGTAGCATCAGGTCCGCTGATCACAACAGTGAATGACCTTGTTGCAGTAATTACCTATTATGGCCTGAGCTGGCTGTTCTTATTAAAAATGCTGAATTTTGCAGGCTGAATTTCAGATAATAAAACAGAAAGAGGGATAAAATCTTTATGGATTTAAAACAATTACAGTATTTCGTAGTATGTGCGCAGACAGGTTCATTCAGTGATGCTGCGAAAAATCTGTATTCTACACAGCCCAGCGTCAGCAAGGTGATCAAGGGACTGGAAGATACGCTGGGAATGCAGCTTTTTGAACGGCTTCCAAGAGGAATCAGACTGACAGTACAGGGGCACAAGATTTATGAATATGCGTCGAAAATTATAAATGAAGTAAATGTTCTGGAAAATATGGCTTCCAGCGGAATGACAAAATGGATCCGGATATCTTTAAATCCCAGTTCCTGGTTTGCCAATCAGTTTGTAGACTTTTATAATGAAACCTATGAAAAAAAGTACCATTTCCAGGTAACAACAGCAGGCGTACAAAGCGTAATGGAAAGAGTACGGGATTATATGGATGACATTGGTTTTGTATATATCCTCAGTCAGCAGAAGGAAAATTTCCTGTATGAACTGTCAAAAAACAAAATGTATTTCGAACCCATCTATGAAACAGATGTAATGCTGTATCCGGGACGGCTGACAGAACTTTACAATTCCGGCAAAGAGAGGGCAGAACTGGAAGACCTGGAAGGAATCCGTTTTATACAGAATTATCAGGATGAATTTTTTGACATCGGTGCTGTAAAAGAAGATGCATTCCAATGGAAGGACATTGATATTTCCGTGCTGACCAACAGTGATTATATTATGGAAAAATGCTGAAGAACAGTAAGGTGGCAAATATAAGCGGAAGTTACCTGTCAGAAAACAAAGAAGGAACTACACCGGGAATCCCTCTGGATCTTGGAGACAGTAAAGTGATCTTTGGCTTTATACTCCACAAAGGAGAAGAAATGGATGAGAGTGTGGCAGAGCTTGTGGAGTTTTTAAAGAGCAGACTGCCGAAGCATTAATAAAAATTGCAGTTGACTTTTTAACTTATTTTGCATATACTAATAGTAGCTAAGAAATGAAGTGAAATTTCCATGAAGCGAAACGAAAGCCCTCAGAGTTGCCGCTCTGAGGGCTTTCTTGCTCGTTACGGGGAGCTGTTCCGTTTAGACTGTTGCTGTCTAATGTCCGCTGTCCAGCCATTTGCATATGTAGTAGCTAACTACGCCTGCTATGACAGAGACAAGAAATGAAGTAAAAATTGCTTCCATGAAACTCACCTCCTTCCTGCTGGAGGTTCGACAGCTCTTGTAGTATAACATAGTTAGAACAAAATGGGATGGTTGTTTTAAATTATTGCTGATATTAAAAAACCTATTCCAAAAATGACGATAGATATTCAAATTAAGAATAGCTTATAACCCCCAGGGTGGGTTGTGGGCTATTTTTGCTTTTGTTAAACTGAATGGTGGCTAATTAGGAGTACAATTTTGAAAAATTATAAAATGGAGATAATCAAATGAGAAAATATGCATTCAGACGACTGCTCCAGCTGATTCCCATTTTTGTTTGCGATTACTTTTTCTCTCCTATGGCATGATGCGGATTGCGGGAAGTGATGTAGTGACACAAAAAAATGGAAAATACAGGACAGATTCTGTCAGAAGATAAGTTAAATGCAGCCAGAGAACAGCTGGGACTGGACAAACCATTTCTGACCCAGTATTTTGTGTGGCTTGGGAAACTGCTTCATGGAGATATGGGAAACAGCTATGTATCCAGTCTTCCGGTTTTTGATACGTTCATATCGAAGCTTCCGGCAACGCTGCTTCTTACAGTGACATCTATTTTGCTGACCATCATCATATCAATCCCTCTGGGGATTCTGTCAGCAGTGAAACAGAATACGATTACGGATTATCTGATCCGTTTATGCAGCTTTATAGAAACAGTCTTCCTATTTTTGTATCATTGCTGTTGATGTATTTTCTTGCGATCAGGTTGCGGATTTTTCCGGTTATATCCAAAGATGTAAGTTTAAAGAGTGTGGCAATGCCGGCAATCACTCTGGCAATTGCCATGTCGGCCAAGTATCTTCGCCAGGTCCGTGCAACTGTGCTGGATGAACTGAGTAAAGATTATGTGGCAGGAGCGAAAGCAAGAGGAGTAAAGTTTTCTGTCACTCTTTGGAAAAGTATTATGAAGGCTTCGCTGGTAACCATCATTACCTTGCTGATGCTGTCAGTGGGAAATCTGCTGGGAGGAACTGCAATCGTAGAATCAATCTTTATGTGGGATGGAGTTGGAAAGATGGCAGTAGATGCTATCTCCATGCGTGATTATCCTATTATTCAGGCATATGTTATGTGGATGGCGATCATCTATGTTGTAGTAAATCTGCTTACAGATCTGTCATACCGGTTCCTGGATCCGAGAATCCGTCTGGGAGGTGTGAAACAATGAGTGAAAAGCAGAATAAAAATGTGACAGTGCGTGTACAGAAGATTAAGAAAACCATATAAAACAAAAGCTGGTCTTTTTTCTTATTCTGGCAATAGGGCTTGTGATACTTGCAGTTTTTCAGAGCATCTCTGTCCATATGACCCTTATGCACAGGATCTGGCAAGTGCACTTCAGCCCCCCAGTCTTCAGCATCCTATGGGAACAGATACATATGGGAGAGATATGCTGTCCAGAGTTATAAGTGGTGCAAGAGCCAGTATTTTTTCGACCTTTATCCTGGTTGCTGTGATTTTTGTGTTAGGAACAGCTGTGGGTGTATGCTGCGGATATTTTGGCGGAGCTGCAGATACTGTTATGATGAGAATCTCAGATATATGTCTTGCTTTCCCTGGGCTTGTATTTGCCATGGCGATTGCGGCTATTCTTGGGGGAGGCATTCAGAATGCTGTTATAGCACTGGCAGTAGTAAGCTGGCCGAAATATTCACGTATTGCCAGAGGGCAGACTCTGGCATTAAAAGAGGAACCCTATATTCATGCTGCCATACTGGCAGGTGACAGCTCAGGTCAGATTATGCTCAGACATATTCTTCCAAATATGCTGGGCCCTGTTCTGGTAACAGCCATGCTTGATATCGGTACCATGATGATGGAACTTGCAGGTCTGTCATTTCTTGGACTGGGAGCACAGATTCCCATGGCTGAATGGGGAAGTATGATGAGCAGCGGACGAAGTATGATCCAAACATATCCATGGGTAGTATTATCACCTGGAATTGCAATTTTTATATCTGTGGCAATTTTCAATCTGTTAGGTGATACAGTTCGTGACTATCTGGATCCTAAGAACAGCCGTTCATGATAAGTAATATGAAACAAACGAGGAGGAAAGAAATGAGAACAAAGAAATTTCTGGCAATGGAATTGCCCTGGGGCTGGCAGTAGGAATGACAGCTATGCCAACACTGGCAGCAGAAAAAAAGACATTGGTATTTGGCGATACCACCTTTAATGCGGAAAATGAGGAGGCAGATATTAATCCTCAGAATACCTATGCAGGATGGGCTTGCATCCGTTATGGAGTAGGGGAAACTCTTTTCCGTTATTCTGATACAATGGAAATAGAGCCATGGATCGCAAAAGAGTATGAAAATATTGACGAGCTGACCTGGAAGATCACACTGAACGACGGAGTTGTGTTTTCCAATGGACGTGCCTGTGACGGAGAAGCAGTAAAGGAAAGCCTGGAGGCTTTGGTTGCCAATCATGAGCGTGCAGCAGGAGATCTTTGCATTGATACTATCGAGGCAGATGGAAATACTGTTACCATAAAGACTACAGAACCGAAGCCTGCACTGATCAATTATCTCAGTGATCCTTATGGATGTATTATTGATATGCAGGCAGGTATCAGTGATGATGGTATAGTGATCGGTACAGGTCCTTATGTGGCAACTGAACTGGTGACAGATGATCATGTTAATCTTGTAAAGAATGAAAACTACTGGAACGGAGATGTGAATGTGGATGAGATCACTGTCCGTACAATCTCTGACGGTGATACACTGGCAATGGCTCTTCAGGCAGGGGAGATTAATGCTGCCTATGGTATGGCATATGCAAGCTATCCTTTATTTGAAAATGATGACTTTACATTTACCAGTACAGCTACAAGCCGTGCATTCTATGCGTGGATGAACTTTGAAAGTCCTGTAACATCTGACCCGGCAGTGCGTAAAGCAATTGCATGGGTATTGATAAGGACAGCTTTGTGTCTGTGCTTCTGAATGGATATGGATATCCTGCAGTCGGTGTTTTCCCGGATACCTTCTCTTTTGGAGGGCAGAATCTGACAACAGAGAGCTATGATCCTGATGGGGCAAAGAAGGTTCTGGAGGAAGCAGGATGGGTGGATTCTGATGGTGACGGTATCCGTGAAAAAGACGGACAGAAACTGGAGATCCGCTGGCTTACTTATCCCAGCCGTCAGGAGCTTCCGCTTCTTGCAGAGTCTGCACAGGCAACCTTAAAAGAAATCGGTATGGATGTTCAGATAAATTGTACCTCTGATAATAATACTATCCGTAAAGACCCTGCATTATGGGATGTATATGCAAGTGCCATGGTAACTGCACCTACAGGAGATCCGGAGTATTTCTTCACTTCCTGCACACTGGATGAATCTGCAAGCAATAACGGACATTATCACAGTGATAAACTGGAAGATCTGGAAAAACAGATGAAGCAAGAATTCGACGCAGATAAGCGTTCAGATCTGGCGATTCAGATGCAGCAGACAATCCTGGATGACAATGCCTATGTATTCTGCTCTTACCTGAGAATGAGTATGATCATGCAGTCTAATGTAACAGGACTGACTGCACATCCATGTGATTATTATGAACTGACAGCGGATTTGGATATCAACTAAACTGTAACAATAAATGAAGAATATGTGAACGATGATATTTCAGGGGCAAAAGATATTTTGCCCCTGATTTGGTAAGTATTAACAAGGATGGTTTACAGAAATGGATAGAAAAATACTGACCTACGATTCCGTAGAGATATCATTTGGCGGGAAAGCGGTGGTTCATGATGTGAGCTTCTCTCTTGAACATGGAGAGATACTTGGCCTTGTGGGAGAATCCGGCAGTGGGAAAAGCACCCTGATCAAAGCCGCAATGGGAACTTCTGGGACCGGATGGTCTTGTGACAAGAGGAGATATCCGATATATGAATCAGAATATTCATGGATATACCGGA
>ENA-OPZD01000425-OPZD01000425.1-human-gut-metagenome-genome-assembly--contig:-NODE-425-length-10531-cov-4.473856_pt1 | contig 10531 bp, 14 predicted proteins | sample MGYA00242479_ERZ504495 | MGnify/ENA primary metagenome ERZ504495 (study PRJEB26092, sample SAMD00036286) | human gut metagenome | host: Homo sapiens | study: EMG produced TPA metagenomics assembly of... | reverse complement strand
AATCACCACATTTTTTTATATTCGACCAATAAGATTATCTCATAAAACATATATCCAGTCAATCTCCTAAGGAGCAATTCATCTCACTACCTTAGAGGTAGGAGACTTCTTGCTCAGTATGGTTAAAATTAAACCCATAGCACTAAGAGCTAAAACTTTTTTCCATCTTTTCATATTTATCGCCTCACTTTGAATAATTATTAGTTATATTATATCATATTTTTATATAAATTTATTTGTTTTCAATAGCATCAATAGCGTCAATCACTGCACTTCTAAAGCCTTTACGTTCTAAAGTTGCTACACCTACAATAGTAGTACCATCTGGAGAACATACTGCATCTTTCATTGCACCTGGATGATTATTTGTAGCTAATTGCAATTTACCAGTCCCTACTATCATTTGACTTGCTAATTTATAAGCTACAGGGCGAGCAAGTCCATGCATTACACCAGCATCAGCTAAGCTCGATAAACATACTAGCAAAAGCAGGGCCACAACCTGCTACAGTTCCGCCAATGGATAATTGTTTAGTTTCCACAAATTGAACTATAGAAATTGTGGAGAATAATTTTGTAAATAAATCCAATTCTTCATCACTCAAAGAATGTGTATTTTCACAAATAAAAATACCTTCACCTATGGCTACTGGCGTATTTGGTATTGTACTTAAATGATGTGTATTTGGTAAAAGAATTTGTTCATATTTAGCAAAAGGAAAATTTGCTGCAATAGAAATAACAATTTTTTCTTGTAATTCTTTTTTTATCGGTGTGATAACTTCTTCTATCATATATGGTTTCACAGCTATGATGACCATATCTACATTATCAACAACTTCTTTTGCACTTTTACAAGGATTGATTTGTTTTTCTTTCGTATTTTTACAAAGCTTATCCCAATTCTTAGCACAAGCAAAAATTTGATTTCCCTGTATAGCTCCTTGATTAATTAAACCTGTAGCTATAGCTTGTCCCATATTGCCAAAACCAATAAAACCTAATTTTAAATTATCAAACATATAAATACCTTCTTTATTTATTTTTTACATTATTTAACTTATATTTTATCATAACAATTAATTATAAAAAACTCCTATCAGCATCAAAACTAATAGGAGTTTTTCTATCATTTATTCATTTTTTCTTCAATTGTATCTAAAATCAATTTAGCAAGTTCTACTTTTTTCATAAGTGGGGCTTGTTTTATTTCTCCATCACGAGTGATGATTTTAGCTATATTAGTATCCACATTAAATCCGGCACCAGCCTGACTTACATCATTTGCTACGATCATATCAAGATTTTTGCGTTGCAATTTGCCCTTAGCATATTCTTCAACATTTTGTGTTTCAGCAGCAAAGCCAACTAAATACTGTTTATCTGATTTTTTCTCGCCTAAACCTTTCAAAATATCTGGGTTTTTCACAAGTTCAATAGTCATGACTTCATCAGATTTTTTTATTTTTGTACTAGCTACTTCTTTTACACGATAATCAGAAACAGCTGCTGACATTATCGTAATATCACAATCTGCAAAATGTTCTTCAATATGTTTTTGCATTTCACATGCAGACTCTACTTTTATTAATTTTACATTTTCAGGTGCTTTAATATTTGTAATACCTGAAACTAAAATTACTTCAGCACCTCTGCTAGCAGCTTCTGTAGCAATAGCATATCCCATTTTTCCACTAGAACGATTGCTAATATAACGAACAGGATCAATAGGTTCTCTTGTACCTGCTGCACTTACAATCACTTTTTTACCTTTTAAAGACTGATTATTTTGTTTTTCAACATAATCTTTTATAGTCTCTACTAAAGTAATAGGTTCAGGAAGTCTACCTATACCATTTACACCACAAGCTAAATGACCACTTGCTGGTTCAATAATATGATAATTATATTCACGAAGAGTATTTATATTTTTTGTGTTATTGGGTTTTGATACATATTACTATTCATTGCAGGAGCGACAAAAACAGGTGCTTTAGTCGCCATAATCACAGTGGATAACATATCATCAGCAATACCATTTGCTATTTTACCAATAATATTTGCTGTTGCAGGTGCAATCAAAACTAAATCCGCCAAATTAGCAAGAGTAATATGTTCTACATTCCAATTTGTAACTTTATCCCACATAGAAACATTTACAGGATTTCCACTGATTTCTTGAAATGTAAGTGGTGTAACAAAATTTGTAGCTTCTTTAGTCATTACTACATGTACATTAGCGCCTAATTTTCTTAATCTGCTAGCTACATCTACAACTTTATAAACTGCAATACCACCACAAACTGCTAATAAGATATTTTTGCCTTTTAACATAATAAACCTCTTATATAAAATAAATTAATATTTACCGTCTTAATTAGCAAAAAAGGCAAGTATTAGCTTGCCTTTCATTTTAAATTAAATGCTTTTTTTCACACGTGCAAAAGTAATTTTATCTTCTGCAACTTCTTCTAAAGCATTTGTAACATCTTTATGAGATTGAAGTACGGATTTTACAGGAGAACCTGCCAAAATTTGTCTAGCTCTTTTAGCTGCTAAAACTACTAAAGTATATTTGCTATCAACTTTTGGTAAAAGTTGGTCCATAGAAGGATGTACTATATCCATTATAAATCGCTCCTTTGCAATATTTTAATTTAAACTTTTTCATTTTCAAGTTGAACAAGTTTATCTAAATTATTATACACTGCACAGCGTTCAGCTTCAATAATATGCAAAATTTTATTTACAACATCACTGACAACTTCATTAGTGATGATATAATCATAATTATTTCCGCGTGGAATTTCTTCAATAGCAGCGCTGAGGCGACGTTTTATTGCTTCTTCAGTTTCAGTACCACGTCCGCGAATGCGTTTTTCAAGTTCTGCAAGAGAAGGAGGTAATAAAAAGATAAATGTACCTTCTTTTAAAAACATTTTCTGTACATTTAAAGCACCTTGAGTATCGATTTCAAGTAATACATCTTTACCACTTTCCAATACTTCACGTACTTTATCTGCTGGAGTTCCATAATAATTTCCATAAACTTCAGCCCATTCTAACAAACGATTTTCTGCTATCATTTGCTGAAATTCTTCTTTAGATAAGAACCAATAATCCTTACCATTCACTTCGCCTGGTCTAGGTTTACGTGTTGTTGCTGATATGGAAAATACAATTTCTGGCTGTGCTTTTAATAATTCTTTGCAAACAGTCCCTTTTCCTGTACCAGATGGTCCAGAAATAACGATTAAATTACCCTTATTCTTCATTTACTCTACCCTTTTCTTTTATAATATCCATATTTACTCTATTTGTTATTGTTTCTGGCTGTACAGCCGATAAAACAACAGTCGAATTATCCATGATAATCACTGAACGTGTACGACGTCCATAAGTGGCATCGATTAAAATTTTTAACTCTTTTGCCTCTTGGACTATACGCTTTATTGGTGCTGATTCTGGAGCGACAACTGCGATAATTCTATCTACAGCTATAATTGTACCATAACCAATATTAACTAATCTTGCCTGCATAACTTCTTTACCTATTCAATATTTTGGATTTGTTCACGAATTTTTTCTAATTCACCTTTAATCTCTACTACTAAATTAGCAATTTCAGCATTATTAGCTTTAGAAGCCATTGTATTTGTTTCACGGTTCATTTCTTGGACAATAAAATCTAATTTACGACCAATATTGCCTTCCATTTCCAAACTAGCCTTAAACTGCTGTAAATGACTTCCCATGCGTACAATTTCTTCTGTAATATCCATTTTATCTGCCATTATCGCACATTCTTGGATTATTCTATTCTCATCAATATTTTGCTCACTCAATAAAGATTTAAGTGTTTCTATCAATTGAGTTCGATAATTTACTAAGCGTTCAGGAGCTATTACTTTTATTTTTTCTGTATGCTTAGCAATGATATCTAAACGGCGAAGTAAATCTTTTTTTAGATTTTCACCTTCAATACATTTCATTTTAACAAATTCTTCTGCAGCTTCTTCTACAGTAGCCACTAATAATGGTTTTATCGCTTCTAAATCTAAACTATCATCAGCTAAATTTATCACGCCTTGAAAATTTGCCAAATCTATTAAAGATATATTTTTTAATTTTGCTTTTTTATCTACACTTTTAATAGTTGTATTGATTTCCTGTAAGCTTTTATAATAAGCAATCAATAAATCTTTGTCAATGGCTAACTTTTTATTTTCTTCATTGTTATTTACAAAATTAATGTAAATATCTATTTTTCCACGAAGAGCATATTTATTTAAAGCCTCAACTATACTTGCTTCTAAAGCACGTAGTCCACTTGGCATACGAATGGAAATATCGCGATATCTATTGTTTACCGCTTTCATTTCTACGCCGATTTTATACATTCCATTATCAAAAGTTGCTGAGCCAAAGCCCGTCATACTTCTTATCAAAAAAATACCTCCCTAAATCTATTTAAAATTATCAATCAGCCCATGTTGCTGTGAAAACTTTCGTAGCAGGACCAGTCATATAAATTCGATTATTATCAGCCCACTGTATTGTTAAAATACCACCATCTAATTCAATTTGAGCTGTTCTTTGTGTACGTTTATTTAATACACAAGCTACTAATGTAGCACAAGAACCAGTACCACAAGCCCAAGTGATACCTGCACCACGTTCCCAAACACGCATGCGAACATATTTATCATTTTTACTTCTACAAATTCTGTATTTGTTTTCTTAGGAAATACTGGATTAGTTTCAAATTTTGGACCAATTTTTTCAAGTTCTACACTATTAATATCATCAACAAAAACGATACAATGAGGATTTCCCATAGATACACAAGTCATTTTATAAGTTTGACCATCTACTTCGATATCTTCATTTACTACTTGATTATTACCAAAGCCAGATACTGGAATTTTATCGCCTTCTAAAATAGGTTCACCCATATCTACATGAACAGTGCCATCTGCCATAATTTCAGGTACGATTATACCAGCACCAGTTTCTACAGTGAATTTATTTTTATCTGTAAGTTTAGCTTCTTTTACACATTTTGCAAAGCAACGTATACCATTACCACACATTTCAGCTTCACTGCCATCACTATTGATGATTTGCATACGAAAATCTGCTATTTTAGATGGCAAAATAAATATAACACCATCGGCGCCTACACCAAAATGACGATCACAAATTTTTTTCTGCATTTGCGATTATTTCACCGATATCTTCATTATTAAAAGCATTTACTAATACAAAATCATTTCCACAAGCTTGCCATTTAGAAAAATTAAATTCCATGATAAAATCCTCCTTAAACACATTATTGAAACAATGTATTTATTTTTACAAATTTAAAATCTATTCAGGCTCATTATAGATAATAACTAAATTATTATATTATAACTATAACTAATATTAATTCGCTATTAAATATCAACAATCCTGCTCATACTATTATAATTATTCATCTTTTTGAAGAAAATACTAATTAATGACAAAAAACTTGGCAAAAACTGCTCAATTAATAATTTATCAAATAAAAATACCTATGATATAATATTTTAGATATTAATTTCTTAACCCAAGAAATTAACGAAAGGAATGAATTAAACTATGAGCTTAGATGGATTTTCATTAAATCCTTTAATAAACGAACTAAACGACAAATTAGCAGGCGGTAGAATAGATAAAATCTGCCAACCAAATAAGCAAGATATTTATTTATATATTCGTCAACCTGGACAGACATATATTTTATATCTTTCTATAAATCCTCAAAATCCTATGGCAAATATAACTGAATTTCAACCAGATAATCCACCTGAACCACCAGTTTTCTGCATGGTTTTACGTAAGCAATTAGAAGGTGGTCGCATCGCCTCTATTTCTCAATATGGTTTAGACCGCATGATTTTAATAGATATTGATACCTTAGGGCCAAAAAGTCTTATCATTACAAAAACATTAATAGCTGAACTTATGGGAAAATATAGCAATCTTATTTTAATGCAAGACGGAACTATTATTGAAGCCTTTCGCCGTGTAGGTGAAAATAGCAATCGCGTGCGTACTGTCTTACCTGGTCAAAATTATGAAGTTCCACCTATTCAAGACAAAATAAATATTTTAATCACTGATACAAATTCATTTATTGAACGCTTAAAAACATATCAAGAAGCGACATTATATCAAGCAATCATCGCTAGTGGATTGGGCTTTGGACCAATAACAGCAAAAGAAATCATTTTTTTAGCTGGCTTTAGCAACGATTTATTGATAAAAGATATGGACGAAATGGATTTTTCTTCTATAACTAATATCATTGATGAATTAAAACTCATGTATCAAGAAAAAAACTTTTCACCAACATTAGTCTTAGATAAAAAACGTAAAATTAAAGCTATGGCACCATTTGCTTTGCATATTTTCAACGAAAAAGATTTCACCCTCAAAACATATGCAGATATTAATGCTCTATTAGAAGACTCCAAAAACTATACTAACAGTTATTATAATTTGCCAGAAAAAGATTTCTATCGTAAAACAATCCATAATGAAATTAATCGTTTAACTAAAAAAGAAAAAATTCTTACAGAAGAATTAGCTAAAGCGCAAAAAGCTGAAAAATATAAAATAAAAGCTGATAACTTAATGACTTATCAATACCAATTTAAAGACCATCAAGACAAAGAAATTTCTGTAGCTAATATTTATGATGAAAATTATGCACCTATAACTATTGCGTTGGATACGAAATTAACTCTAATTCAAAATATGCAAGCTTATTATAAAAAATACGATAAGTTAAAACGCTCTACACAAATGTTAGAAATCCAAATAAAACGTTGCCAAAAAGATAGAGAATATGCTCTAACCATAGAAACTGCTATAGATGCTTGTACTACTATAGCCGATATTGAAGATATCAAAGCTGAAATGATTAAAGCCGGATTTTTACCACCTGAAAATAAGAAAAAAGCTTCTATTGCTCCATCTAAACCATTTAAATTTGCTCTACCTAATGGAATGTTTTTATTCGTCGGCAAAAACAATTATCAAAATGATAAACTCACTTTTAAAACAGCACATAGCGATGATATTTGGTTGCATACAAAAGATATCCCTGGTTCTCATGTCATCATTGATACTAAAGGTGATGAAGTAGATGAGGATACTCTATTTTTAGCTGCCCAAATCGCAGGATATTTCAGCAAAGCTCGTGGTTCTTCTAAAATTCCTGTTGATTATGTAGAATGTAGATATCTAAAAAACCATCAGGAGCTAAACCTGGTTTTGTCATCTTTACAAATAATAAAACTTTATATGTAACACCTGATGAAGATGAAATCATGCCAATCATCAATAAAGATTTAAATAAAAAATAAGTAAAAAAAAGACTACCATATTTATTTTTGGTATGTCTTTTCTTCATTAATTAAAATTATCGCCATTAAATTTATTTATTGCCTAAAAACTTTAAAATCATATTTATAATTTTTCTACAAAAACCAATTTCTTCTCAGTCTTCAAGTCTTGGTCCAGCATTTAAAATTTCTTCTGGCATTTCACCTGCGAAGCGTTTAACATTTTCAGCGAACAATCTTACTAATTTTTCAGCTTGATTTTTATATGCTTTTTTATCCATCCAAGTATTTTCTGGATTTAATACTTCACTTGGTACACCTGGGCAACTATCTGGAATATTTAATTGGAAATATTCATGTTTAGTCCAAGTAACATCATCTAATTTACCATCTAAAGCAGCAGAAATCATAGCTCTAGTGTATTTTAATTCCATACGTTTACCAACGCCATATGGACCGCCAGTCCAACCAGTATTAACAAGATATACGCTAGTATTATATTGATTAATTTTTTCACCTAATAATCTAGCATATTGTAATGGTGGTAATGGGAAGAATGGTTCACCAAAACCAATGGAGAATGTTGCTTGTGGTTCTGTAATACCACGTTCAGTACCAGCAACTTTACTTGTATAACCGGATAAGAAGTGATACATAGCTTGTTCTTTAGTGAGTTTTGCAATAGGAGGTAATACACCAAAAGCATCTGCAGTTAAGAAGATAATTGCATTTGGATGACCTGCCATACTTGGTACGATGGCATTTGGAATATTTTCTATTGGATAAGCTGTACGCGCATTTTGTGTAAATCTAGCATCAAAGAAATCTGGTTCACGAGTATATGGATTGATATAAACATTTTCCAAAACAGTCCCATACTGAATTGCATTATAAATTTCTGGTTCACTTTCAGGTGTGATTTTTATAGTTTTTGCATAGCAACCACCTTCAACATTGAAGATACCATGTTCACTCCAACCATGTTCATCATCACCAATTAAGGAACGATTAGGATCAGCAGATAAAGTTGTTTTACCTGTACCACTTAAACCAAAGAATAATGCAGAATTTCCATCTTTACCCACATTTGCAGAGCAGTGCATGGATAAAACACCACGTTGAGGAAGAATGAAGTTCATAACAGAGAAAATAGCTTTTTTCATTTCACCTGCATAAGCACCGCCACCGATTAATACCATTTTTTGCTGAAATTAACAATAATAAAAGTTTCAGAATGTGTACCATCTTCAATTGGATTAGCTTTTACACTAGGCATACAAATAAGTGTAAATTCAGCAGGTGTAGTAAGTTTAGTTTTTGGTCTAATGAATAATTGTTTTAAGAATAAATGATGCCAAGCATGCTCATTAATGCATTTTATTTGTAATTTGTATGCAGGGTCTGCACCAACTAAAGCATCAGTTACAAATAATTGATGGTCTTTAGCATAATCTTTCATTTTTTCATAAAGACGATTAAATGTATTTTCCGAACATGGTTGATTTGTATTTGACCAATGTATTAAATCATGAATATCTGGAGTATCAACAATAAATCTATCTTTAGGTGAACGACCTGTATGTTTACCAGTAGTTACACAAATCGCACCTTTGTCAGATAAACGTCCTCATGATTTCTAACCGCTTCTTCAAGTAACTCTGGAATTGTTGCATCATAAGTAATTCTTCTTGCAACTGATAAAAAGTCCTGGCTAGAATAGTTGTTCATCATTGTAATCAACCTCACTTTTATTTATGTTTATTTGTCATAAAATTTATTACCTAAAATTACTATATGAATATATATTTCTCCAAAAAATTCACTATTCCTCCCAAAAATTTTTAAAAAATTTTTTATATTTTAACATAAAAGCAATATAATAGATAAAACTTATGGCAAAAACATTTATAATAAATAAAATATTGGATATATGCTATTTTTATGCTATAATATCTATGTGTTAATTAATAAAATTTATTATACATAAGATATTTTCAATAGGAGGATTATATGGAACTTAAACAACTAGAATACTTTCAAATGACTAGCCGTTTGAAAAATATTACTAGAGCAGCCAAACGGCTTTCTGTTTCTCAACCAAATATTACAGTTGCTATAAAAAAATTAGAAGCAGAACTTGGCATACAACTTTTTGAACGTAGCCAAAAACAATTATCACTCACACCAGAAGGAGCTGTATTTTTAAATCGCATTGAACTTGCTTTGCGTAACATTCAAGATGCCGTTTTAGAAGTTAATGACTATAAACAACTTCAAAAAGGCACTATCAAAAATTGGTATTCCTTCTATGATCGGAGCATATCTTTTCCCAAAAATTTTCTCTGGTTTCCAGAAAAAAATTCGCTCATTTAGATATTTATCTTTATGAAAAAGGCTCTATGTCTATTCGTGAATCCTTAGAACGTGATGAATTAGATTTTGGTATTGTCATCATCTCCAATGCTTCTCCTAGTTTACAGTTATTACCAATGTCTACTAACCAAGTAGTAGCTTGTGTTCCTGAAGATAGCCCACTTGCTCAAAAAGATTCTTTATCTTGGAGCGATGTAAGTAATATTGATTTAATTATGTTAAAAGAAGGTTCTTTTATTCGTAATTTAATTCAACAAAAACTCAAAGAACACAATATTCAACCAAATATTATCTTAGAATCAAACCAAATTGAAACGATAAAAGGTCTTATTTCCAGTAATGTTGGTATGGCATTTCTCTTAGACTTCGTAGTTCAAGATACACCACATATTAAAACATTACCAATAGAAGACCCTATATTTGTAGATGTTGGACTTGCATGGAAAAAAGATAGATATATCTCCAAAGCTGCTCAATCTTTTATCAATTTCTGTCAAGATACATTAAATAAATAATTTATAAAATTAAAGCCATCAGTTTATTCAAATTTGCTAATGGCTTTTTATTTTATTGATAACAAAAGGATAATCCACTTATTTTAGGATTGAACTGCACCCCAAAAGTTGGACACAAAACAACTTTTGAGGTGCAGTTTTTTTTTTATGACTAAATACTCAAATGAATTTAAAGTTAAAGCAATTAAAATGCTTTTAAAAGGAAATTCTATTTCTCATGTAGCTAAAATTCTAAACATGCCAGATATAGCTCCTCTTTGCAGATGG
>ENA-OPZD01000423-OPZD01000423.1-human-gut-metagenome-genome-assembly--contig:-NODE-423-length-10566-cov-2.259795_pt1 | contig 10566 bp, 13 predicted proteins | sample MGYA00242479_ERZ504495 | MGnify/ENA primary metagenome ERZ504495 (study PRJEB26092, sample SAMD00036286) | human gut metagenome | host: Homo sapiens | study: EMG produced TPA metagenomics assembly of... | reverse complement strand
CTACCAACGGAACCGGCATCGCACAAAGGGTAAAAAAAGGTGTACAAGGTAAAAAAAGGTGATCTTCTGGTATCGGGACAGATCCCCATCTGCAATGATGCAAAAGAAATCACAGGGTACTCACCCTGTAGATCGGATGCTGACATATCCGGCGAAACCTGTATTCCGTATCAAAAGACGCTCTCAAAAAACTATTTCGAAAAAGAAATATTACAAATCAAGATATCATTTTATCCAGAAAAAAAGAATATGCAGTCCGGGCAGGAAGATATATGATCCGAATCGGTTCTGTAAAAAAACACATATCCTTAATTTTGAAAAAGCACGTTCTTCCAAGTGGCAGTTCAGGCCGTTGAATATATTCCCTCTTACCTTCGAAGAAATCACAGTAACTCCTTACCGGAAAAGACAAAAGAATTATACAAAAACGCAAATCCGGAAGATATTATCCGGAGATTTTCAGAATTACTGTAAAGAAATGAAGAAAAAGGGGTAGAAATTATCCAGAAATGATGTTAAAATATACACAGGGTCTGAGACGTACTCTGCAAAAGGAACACTGAAGGTCAGATGCTCCGTTGGAAAGCAGGTTCCGTCCACACCGCTTCCGCCGGACTATATTGCGGAAGACGACACAAAGAATGGAGACTAATGCATGGGATTAATGGAGACAGTCATCGATATACCTGCAGAACACGAAGCCAATGTGTTCGGACAGTTCGATGCATATGCAAAAATAGAACGCGCTCTTCATGTAACACTGATCGCAAGAGGTGAAAGCGTCAAGATCATGGGAGATGCTTTGAAAGTAGAAAAAGCAAAAAAAAAGTGCTGGATCAGCTTGTAGAACTTTCAAAGAGAGGCAACACGATCCAGGAACAGAATGTAGATTACACGCTGGCACTGGTTATGGAAGACAGCGAAGAAAATGTACTGGAGATCGATAAAGATATTATCTGCCATACCTTACAGGGAAAACCGATCAAGCCGAAGACACTCGGTCAGAAAAAATACGTCGATGCAATCCGTAAACAGATGATCGTATTCGGACTCGGACCAGCCGGTACCGGTAAGACTTACCTTGCGATGGCAATGGCAATCACTGCATTCAAAAACAATGAAGTAGGACGTATCATACTGACACGTCCGGCAATCGAAGCAGGAGAGAAGCTGGATTCCTTCCAGGCGACCTTCAGAGTAAGATCGATCCTTATTTGCGTCCCCTCTATGATGCACTGTATCAGATCATGGGTGCAGAAAGCATTATAAGAATTGGAAAAAGGTCTGATCGAGGTTGCTCCGCTTGCTTACATGCGTGGCCGTACATTAGATAATGCCTTTATTATTCTGGATGAAGCACAGAACACAACACCGGCACAGATGAAGATGTTTCTTACCCGAATCGGTTTCGGCTCAAAAGTCGTGATCACTGGTGACGCAACACAAAAAGACCTTCCGTCCGGACAGGTGTCCGGTCTTGATGTGGCGGCAAAAGTTATAAAAGATATCGAAGATATCAGTATCTGTCACCTTACCAGCAAGGACGTTGTACGTCATCCACTGGTACAAAAAATCGTAAAAGCATACGAAGATTACGAAAGCAGACAAAATCGTCGCGGTAATGACGCAAAATACAAAGGAAAAGATAAGAGGCGAAAATCATGACATTATACTTTGAAGAAGAAGGCGAAATAAAGCTTCCTCTGGAATGCGAAACACTTGCAAAGAAAGTAGTAGAAGAAGCATTGGATTATGTAAATTGTCCGTACGAAGCACAGGTGAATCTGCTACTGACAGAAAATGAACAGATTCATGAAATGAACAGAGAATTCAGAGGCATTGACCGTGCGACCGATGTACTGTCTTTTCCGATGATCGACTATCCGGAACCCGGAACATTTTGATTTTCTGGAAGAGGGAGAAGATTGCTTTGATCCGGAAAGCGGAGAACTGACGCTTGGGGATATCGTGATATCAAAAGAAAAAAGTTCTTTCGCAGGCAGAAGAGTACGGGCATAGTCCAAAGAGAGAATATGCTTTTCTTATTGCCCATTCTGTGTTACACTTAACAGGTTATGACCATATGGAAGAGGAAGAACGTCAGGTAATGGAACAGAAACAGCGTGAGATCATGGAACGCCTGGACATTCTGAGATAATCATTGATCTTAATAAATTTTTACAAAACGATGGAGTTAAAGCTGTATGTCGGAACAACATAAAAAAATATGAAAAAAATTTCCTGATACAGGGATCGATTCTTGCAATTGCCGGAGTTATCACAAAGCTGATTGGAGCCTTTTACCGGATTCCGCTTTTGAATATTATCGGAACAGAAGGAAACGGATATTATTCGGTTGCATTTTCAATTTATTCAGTTGCATTGATGCTGACTTCGTACAGTCTGCCGTTAGCTGTGTCAAAGCTTGTATCGGCAAGAGTGGCTGTCGGCGAATATAAAAATGCAAACAAAATCTTCCGGGGTGCTATGACCTTTGCACTTCTTGCCGGTGGAATTGTCTCTCTTCTGGTATTTTTCGGAGCAGATTTTATTGCAACAACCATTATGCATCTTGACATGAGTGCCTATGCGCTCCGTGTTCTCGCTCCGTGTATCCTGATCGTAGCACTTCTCGGGGTGTTACGCGGATTTTTCCAGGGAATGGGATCTATGATCCCGACAGCAATCTCACAGGTGATCGAGCAGATTGTAAATGCTGTTGTATCGATCGCAGGTGCATATTTATTATTCAATGCAGGAAGAGCTGTCGGAAAGACCAGAGGCGACAAATCCTTCGGTCCTGCCTATGCGGCAGCAGGCGGAACACTCGGAACAGTCCTTGGTGCATTGAGCGCCTTGATATTTGTCGGATTCATTTTTCTCGCATACCACAAAGTATTCAAAAAGAAAATGAAACGCGATCATTCAGGGAAAAGAGAAAGTTACAGAACCGTATACAAAGTGTTGTTTGTGACCATCGCACCTGTCATTTTAAGTGCAACGGTATATAATATCAGTGATTTTGTAGATACTGCACTTTTTAACAATGTCATGGCTGCCCGGGGATTCAGCAAAAAAGAATACGCAAGTCTTCTTGGAATCTTTCAGGGACAGTACAGTACAATGATCAATGTGCCGCTCTCTATCTCAAGTGCACTTGCCGCCTCACTGGTGCCGAGTCTGGTTGCCACTGTACAGACCGGTAACCGTAAGCAGGTACATAACAAGATTAATACCGTAAGCCGTTTCAACATGTTGATCGCAATCCCATGTGCAGTTGGATTTATCACACTTGCAAAACCGATCCTGAATTTATTATATTTTACACAGGATAATACTACAGCAGCACGGATGCTTCAGATGGGGGCGCTTTCAGTTGTCTTTTTCTGTCTGTCAACAGTGACCAACTCTGTATTACAGGGACTGGATGATATGATGACACCGGTAAAAAATGCGGCAATTTCACTGGTGATCCATATCGTGACATTATTCCTGATGCTGGTAGTACTAAAATGGAACATTTATGCGGTTGTATTAAGTAAGATCATATTCTCCGGAGCAATCTGCATACTGAACGCGAAAGCACTTCGTGACAGAATCGGTTATGTTCAGGAGAAAAAGAAAACATTCTTAATCCCGACACTTGCTTCCCTGATCATGGGTGTGATCGCAATTGTGATTCATCTGATCTTCGAATTATTCGCCGGTCCGTATATCGCAACAATCATTGCACTTCTGGCATCAGTTGCAGCATATGGAGTATCTATCGTTGCACTTGGCGGGATTACGGAAGAAGAATTACTTGGCATGCCAAAAGGAGCAGCCCTTGTGACAATATGCCGGAGACTACATTTGATAAGAGGGGAATACAAGTAAGTATGAGACCAGTAAAGAAAATTGCTCTGTTACACGATATCTGCGGTGTCGGCAAGGCAGCCATGATGAATATGACACCGATCTTAAGCATGATGGGAATCGAGGTATGTCCGGTACCGACAGTACTGTTATCAACACATACCGGTGGCTATGGCACTCCGGCGGTCTGCCATGTACCCGGAGACTATATACGTGCATGTGCAGATCATTACAAGAAAGAACATATTACATTTGATGCTATTTTTGTCGGATACCTTGGAAAAGCTGATGTAATTGATGCCGTCATCTATTTCATTAGTCAATTTCCGGACACAAAGGTTATTTTAGATCCTATCATGGGTGATCACGGAGTTTATTATACAAATTTTGACGAATCTTATGGTGCTGCAATGCGGAAAATCCTTCCGTATGCAGACGTAATTCTGCCAAATCTGACAGAAATGTATCTGCTCGCCGGAAAAGAATATCAGCTCACAGGCAATCACAGAAATGTACTGCATTTGTGTGAAATCCTCCGTGAATTGGGAGCGAAAAACATGATCATTACCAGCGTTCCAAAAGACGACTGTAAAAAGGGTATCGTGTTATACGAAGATAATGCATTTCTTTATATCGGAAATGGTGAAAACCTGAAAGAATTTCATGGAGCCGGAGACGCATTTGACGGAATGTTCCTGGCAAAGCTTCTGCAGGGAAATTCCCTTTTGGAAAGTGTACAGGCTTCGCATGCGTTTGTTTGTGCCTGTATCAGAGAAAGCGAAAAGTATGACTATCCGGAACGGGAAGGCCTTTTAATTGAAAGAACATTGAAGAAAATTGTATAAATAGGGTGAGTTGAGCGAATACTGTACTCAAAAAGGAGTCTTCATTATGAAAAACAAGTATGGTATTGGCTTTTTACTGTTTCTGATCCTCATCGTATTCGGAATCACCTGTGCTTATCAGCTTAGCTTAAACAGGGGAAAACGTGAAATTCAGGCAGAGAAAACAGCAGAAAAGCAAAAAACACAAGATCTTTCTATTGCCGCAGATGGACAGGCTTTAAAAGAAGACTGTTACTATCTGAAATCTCTGAATGGCTATGTAGTCGTATATCTGAATGATAAAAAACGGTATATGAATACACAGATATTCCACTGGATGGCCTTCCTGAGACACTGCAGCAAGAGATCCATAATGGAAAATACGTTGAGACATCAGCAGCCCTATACGGATTTCTCGAGAATTATTCGAGTTAAATCTGAGTATATTAAGGAAGGACAAAAGATAATGGATGATAAGAAAGTAGCAAGAATCAATGAATTATATCACAAGTCTAAAGCCGAAGGTCTGACACCGGAGGAATTAAAAGAACAGCAGATATTGAGAAAAGAATACATTGATTCTTTCAAAAGAAATCTGCGCGGACAGCTAAACAACATTTCTATAAAGGAAAAAGACGGAAGTATTACGAATTTGGGTGAGAAATTTGGAAACAAAAAGGAAATTAGACATAAGATCATCCGTCTCAGAAAAGAGATGGATCCGCTTGTGTGGCAACAGGCCACCAATACTATCACGGAAACAGTGATTAATCATCCACTGTTTTTAGAAGCGACTGACATCTACTGTTATGCGAATTACAATGGCGAAACCGGAACCTTGGCAATCATGGAGGAAGCCTGGAAACTGGGTAAAAGTGTATGGTTTCCAAGAGTCGAGGGCAGCGAGATGAATTTTTATCTGGTAGAACAAAAAGAGGATCTGCAGCCTGGTGCATATGGAATTCTGGAACCGACAGGTGAATACAAAGCCGACGGATATGACGGACTTCTGATCATGCCGGGTGTCGCTTTTGACGAAGAATGTCACCGAATCGGATATGGCGGCGGTTTTTATGACAAATATCTGGAAAAACATCCGGATCTGCATACGATTGCAGTTGCTTTTGAATTGCAGATGTACAGAGAACTGCCTTTTGAGGAACATGATATAAAACCGGAAAAAGTTATTACAGAAAAGCATATCTATCCATTGGAATCAGGTGAATGTTTTTTGTAATTTCTGATTAAGATATGAAAAAATATAATACTTAAAGGAGTGAGCCAGAATGGCAAACGGATTACCTAGAGATCCCATGCTGTTACTCAGTGTGGTCAATACAAAACTAAGAGACTATTATCACAGCCTGGATGCTTTATGTGACGATATGAATGTCAATAAAGAAGAAATTATAAGTGCTTTGAAGTTGATTGATTATGCATATGATTCAGACATACAGCAATTTGTCTAGATTGCCATACATTCTGCAAAAAGCTGTTGTCTTCACTTTCTGTGAATGACTAATAATGAATAATACAAAGGAGCAAAGAGAATGCTTAATACTATGAATTACGATATAGATATTACAAAAGAACCGCCTGCGGATGATACTGCCCGTCAGTATTATTTTATCGAAAAAGCAAAAGCTTATGTACAGCGCGAATCCGAAGAACTGGGACGTCCGCTGACATTCTGTGTCACAACATTCGGTTGTCAGATGAACGCCCGTGATTCCGAAAAACTCTGTGGAATCCTGGAAAAGATCGGTTATGTAGAAGCGACTGAAGATGAGGCTGACTTTATCATTTTCAACACCTGTACGGTAAGAGAGAACGCCAACATGCGTGTCTACGGACGTCTCGGACAGTTAAAACCAAGAAAGAAGAAAAATCCGCATATGATGATCGGTCTCTGCGGCTGTATGATGCAGGAACCGGAGGTTGTAGAAAAGCTGAAAACAAGTTACCGCTATGTGGATATTATCTTCGGAACACATAATATTTTCAAATTTGCCGAACTGATCGTGACACGGTTTGAATCACAACGTATGGTGATCGATATCTGGAAAGATACTGACAAGATTGTTGAAAACCTTCCGAATGACCGCAAATATTCCTTTAAATCCGGAGTAAATATCATGTTCGGATGCAATAATTTCTGCAGTTACTGTATCGTCCCATATGTACGTGGAAGAGAAAGAAGCCGTGACCCGGAGGCAATCATATCGGAAATCCGCCAGCTGGTTGCAGATGGTGTGGTTGAAGTCATGCTGCTTGGTCAGAACGTCAATTCATACGGAAAGAATCTGGAAAATCCGATTACGTTTGCCCAGCTTTTGGAAAAGATCGAGCAGATCGAAGGATTGGAGCGTATCCGTTTTATGACGTCTCATCCAAAGGATTTATCTGATGAACTCATTGAAGTTATGGGAAGATCCAAAAAGATCTGCAAACACCTGCATCTGCCGGTACAGTCCGGAAGCAGCAGGATCTTAAAGAAGATGAATCGTCATTATACAAAAGAGCAGTATCTGGAACTGGTAGAAAAAATCCGCAAGAATGTTCCGGATGTGTCTCTTACAACTGATATCATCGTTGGTTTCCCGGGAGAGACAGAAGAAGACTTCGAAGAAACTATGGATATTGTAAGAAAAGTGCGTTATGACAGCGTATTCACTTTCATCTATTCAAAACGTACCGGAACACCTGCCGCCGTGATGGAAGACCAGGTACCGGAAGATGTGGTCAAAAACCGTTTTGACCGACTGCTGAAAGAAGTACATACGATTGCGGCAGAAGTATGCGCTGTACATGAAGGAACCATTCAGACCGCTCTGATCGAATCGGTAAGTGAACACGATCCATCCATGGTAACAGGACGTTTAAGTAATAATCTGCTGGTACACATCAAAGGTGATAAGGGAATGATCGGACGGCTTGCCGATGTCAGACTGACGGAATGCAAAGGTTTCTATTATCTGGGAGAACTGGCAGAATAAATGTATTATAATTAACCATGAAAACGCTCAAACTATGTAATATCAACAAGATAGTGAGGGCGTTTTTGTATGAAAAAATCAGTGAGTATTTATTTTTGTGGGGGATCGGTGGCTGGATTTATTATACGCTGGAAATTCTTTTCCGTGGTTTTTCCCACTGGTCCATGTTCGTGCTGGGCGGGATCTGTATGATGTTTTTCTCCTATCAGGGACAGCAGGTACACTGGCAGGATGATTTTCTGCTGCAGGTATTCCGCTGCAGCATCTTTGTAACAGCAGCAGAATTCATTACAGGTATTATCGTAAATAAATGGTTTGCACTTCATGTATGGGATTACAGCTGTATGCCATTTCAGTTGTTTGGTCAGATATGTCTGCCGTACACCATGCTATTTACATGTCTCTGTGCAGCAGGGATCTATCTGAGTGCCAATATTCTTTATCTTCTGTATGATGAAGAAAAGCCTCAGTTTTTGAAAAAATCTATCCTTTTAAATTCAAAATATAAATGCTATAAATGAAATGTAAAATTTAAATGATCAGAGGAGTAAAAAAAGTGGCAGAATTAACACCAATGATGCAGCAATATATGCAGACGAAAAAAGAATATCCGGACTGCATCCTCTTTTATAGATTGGGAGACTTTTATGAAATGTTCTTTGACGATGCGTTGACTGCATCCAAAGAACTGGAGATTACATTAACCGGAAAGAACTGCGGACTGAAAGAACGCGCACCAATGTGCGGTGTCCCGTATCACGCAGTGGACGGATATCTGAACAGACTGGTATCCAAAGGTTATAAAGTGGCCATCTGTGAACAGTTGGAAGATCCGGCTGCTGCAAAAGGAATTGTAAAAAGGGATGTTGTAAGAATCGTAACCCCTGGAACCAACCTGGACACGCAGGCACTGGATGAAACAAAGAATAATTATATCATGTGTATCGCTTACGCATCGGATCATTACGGCGTATCTGTCGCCGATGTATCAACCGGCGAGTACATGGTAACCGAGATTGAAAATTTCTGAGAAATTGTTTGATGAGATCTATAAGTTCATGCCGTCAGAGCTGATCTGTAATGAAGCCTTTTATATGAGCGGTATGGATTTTGAATTGTTAAAAGAAAAGCTTGGAATTACCGTATATTCTTTGGATTCCTGGTATTTTGACGACGCCGTCTGTGAACGTGTTTTAAAAGAACATTTCCATGCCGGTACGATTGAAGGACTGGGACTTACCGATTACGACTGCGGTGTGATTGCAGCCGGTGCACTCATGCAGTATCTGGTGGAGACACAAAAACGAGATTTATCACACATTTCCCACCTGACAATCTATGCTTCCGGAAAATATATGCTTCTGGACAGTTCAACCAGACGGAATCTGGAACTGTGTGAAACACTGCGCGACAAACAGAAAAGAGGTTCCCTTCTGTGGGTACTGGATAAGACAAAGACTGCTATGGGTGCAAGGACCCTGCGTAAATATATTGAACAGCCGTTGATTGATAAGAGCACCATTGAAAAACGACTGGATGCTGTAGATGAATTAGTGAAAATGCAATTTCCAGAGAGGAGATCCGCGAATACCTTTCACCGGTCTATGACCTGGAACGGCTTGTGTGCAGGATCACATATCAGTCTGCGAATCCAAGGGATCTGATTGCGTTCCAAAGTTTCTCTTGCAATGCTTCCGCATATAAAAATGTATTTTTGAATGATATGCAGACACCTTTTGTTAAAGGAATTGAATGATGAACTGGATACGCTCGGCGATTTTGTGTAAGCTGGTCACTGATTCCATCAAAGAAGACCCGCCGATCGCCATGAAAGAAGGCGGCATTATCAAAGACGGTTACAATGCAGAAGTGGACAAACTCCGCAATGCCAAATCTGACGGAAAAGACTGGCTGGCAAAGCTGGAAACCGAAGAACGTGAAAAAACCGGTATCAAGAACCTGCGTATTAAATACAACAAAGTATTCGGCTATTATCTGGAAGTTACCAATTCGTTCAAAGATCTGGTGCCGGATTATTACACAAGAAAACAGACGCTTGCCAATGCAGAGCGCTATATCATACCGGAATTAAAAGAACTGGAAGATACGATTCTTGGTGCAGAAGATAAGTTGTATGCCCTTGAATACCAGCTTTATTCCGAAGTCAGAGATACTATCGGAAAAGAGGTTGTCCGCATCCAGAAGACGGCAAAGGCCATTGCAAAATTAGATGCATTCGCCTCTCTTGCACTGGTTGCAGAACAAAATAATTATGTCAGACCAAAGATGAATGACAAAGGACTCATTGATATTAAAGATGGCCGGCATCCGGTAGTCGAAAAGATGATCTCCAATGACATGTTCATTTGTAACGATACATATCTGAATGACAAAAAGGAACGGATTTCCATTATTACGGGTCCGAATATGGCAGGTAAATCAACCTACATGAGACAGACAGCCCTGATTGTCCTGATGGCGCAGATTGGTTCGTTTGTCCCTGCTTCTTCGGCAAATATCGGTGTGGTTGACCGCATCTTTACCCGTGTAGGTGCTTCAGATGACCTTGCAAGCGGACAGAGTACCTTCATGGTGGAGATGACAGAAGTGGCCAATATTCTCCGAAATGCGACGAATAAGAGCCTTCTGATCCTTGATGAGATTGGGCGCGGTACCAGTACCTTTGACGGTTTGAGTATTGCCTGGGCAGTGATTGAATATATCAGTAACAGCAAATTGTTAGGAGCAAAAACTTTATTTGCAACACATTATCATGAGCTGACTGAACTGGAAGGAAAATTGAAAATGTTAACAATTACTGTATTGCAGTAAAGGAAAAAGGTGACGATATCATCTTCCTGCGTAAGATTGTCAAGGGCGGTGCGGATAAA
>ENA-OPZD01000422-OPZD01000422.1-human-gut-metagenome-genome-assembly--contig:-NODE-422-length-10674-cov-2.290888_pt1 | contig 10674 bp, 11 predicted proteins | sample MGYA00242479_ERZ504495 | MGnify/ENA primary metagenome ERZ504495 (study PRJEB26092, sample SAMD00036286) | human gut metagenome | host: Homo sapiens | study: EMG produced TPA metagenomics assembly of... | reverse complement strand
CATTTTCAGGGTCATCCATTGCTTCATCGAATAGAAATTTGTCCAGCAAGTTTAATTCTTTTAATGATTTTCTTTTGTTCATAAACAGCTCTCCTTTCTTATACAGATATAACTCCTTTAAAAGAAAAACTGCTTATTTTATGAATATCATAGCATACATTTTATATATATACCAGTATATATGAACAACTTCCTTTATCAGGCATGTATTTATCTGTTTTCTGTGGTTTTCATTTTCGATTAATGCCCGAATATCTGGGCTTGAAGTAAATGAATTGATAAATATAGATACGTTGCAGATGCTAGAATTTATCTGCGTGCCGCTAGAATAACATGCCTGATTTTTATTTTCAATGCAAATTTTCTAGAAATACTGATTTTTTTGTGAAACTTTTCTACAACTCCTTCATCTTCCCAAGAATCTCCTGATAAAAACGCTTCCTGATCCCCGCCATTTCTCATATCTTCCAGAATCATTCCATCTTTCAGAAGAATCAGCCTGCTGCAATAACTTGCCATCTTCGGATCATGTGTTACCATAACAATTGTCTTGCCAAGTTCCCGATTGATATGACTCAGTGTATGGATTACCACATCACCGGACTTAGAGTCGAGGTTTCCGGTCGGCTCATCCGCAAGTATCAGATCCGGATTGTTGATCAATGCTCTGGATATCGCCACTCGCTGCTTTTCGCCTCCGGATAATTCATACGGCTTCTTGTTCATCAGATGTGTAATTCCGAACTGTTCTGCATATTTCTGCGATTCTTCCATACACTCTTTCGCACTCTTCTTATCCAGGATCTTCGGAAGCATGATATTTTCCCTGACGGACAGACTGTCCATCAAATAGAAGTCCTGGAACACGAATCCGATCTTTCTCCGTCGTATGTCCGCAAATTCATCCTTCCACAAATCTTCCGTATCATGTTCTTCAAAGAACAGCTTTCCTCCGGTCTGACGGTCTATCATACCCAATAGTTTCAAAAGTGTCGTCTTTCCACATCCGGATCTTCCCATAATTCCGACAAACTCCTGTCTCTGGATAGAAAAATTTAATCCCTTCAGGACGTGGATCTCTTTCTTCTTTTCACCATCTTCTCCATACTGCACATAATCACGGACCAGATTCTCTGCTCTTAATACGTCTGCCGTTTTTTATTTCATTCTTTTCTAATTTTCATTCATTACAAATCTGCTCCCTTTTCAATCTTTTTCACAATCGTATCTTCCAGCCACTTCAGATTCAGCCACTGTAATATGAAATATATAATCCAGAGTACACCTGCATTTATCACATAATTCTTCACATCATTCAGATGATAATCCCTGAGTCCAAATACAATTCCAGAATACAGTACCGTAACTATAACGGCAATAACAGATGGGATCGTCACAAACCGGCTGATTTCCTTTTTCTCGATGCAGATCCGTTCCCTGCGATTCATTCCCAGGCGGTTCATGAACTGATACCGTTTCCGCATATCCGGCAGTTCCATCTGAACCTTCATATGAAGTAGGAGCATACTGATCACAGATAAATAATAAGCACAAATCCATTCATCACACATTCAAGGATTCGCTCCATCTGCCGCTTTTTCGCTGCTTCTGTCTTCGTATATGTACTTTTTACAAGCGAATCAAATGACTCATCATATGCATGTTGCTTTGCAAAATCTATTGTCAACTGATCTGCTTTTTTCTGGTATTTTTCCGGTACATTTGCAAGGACAAGTTTCGTCGGCCATTCATGGATATTTTCTTCCAATACCGCATCCGACGTTTTTATTTTTTCTCCCGTACTCATGTCTGTCGTTTTCCAATAGTCTTTTATTTTGTCAAAATATGCATCAGCGAATACAATAAGATTCTCGTATTTTCCCTGTTTGAATGCGCCGATCAGACTCGAAGTCTCGGAGCCTGTAATCGTCCGTACCGGATAATAAGTCTGGTGCTCCATTGTATCAAAGCCAAACAATGGCTGTCCGATATGTAGATTCGGATGTATCATCAACTGATAGTGATCAATTGGTTTCGCCTTTGTTCCCTGATCTTGCTGATACACGACATAAATTTTCTTTCCGTTCTTGTCAAGATTCAGATGCTTTTTCGGTTTTTCTCCGACTGCCTTCTTTAACTTTCGATAACTGCTCTCTGATATACCGATATTCTGGCCTTGCTGCCAGACAAGATCAAATGGTCCTTCCAGACGTTCTGTATTATCTATCGTTGTTGCCCGGACCATCGGAATACTGGTCACTTCTGCTTTGCATTCTTGCTTAAGCTTTTCGATAATCCCTGTATCATTACTATTCGCAAGCCATACATAGTCGTATGGGTACAGCGTATCCGTCTTATCTGCGATTCTGTTAGATACAACTTTTACCGAGAAAAAGGACATCACACATACATGTATCACGATCATAAGTGTCAGATACTTTACAGTTGTCTGGTATCTGTGTCGTATCATATGTTCTTCCGGAAGGGTTCGCAGGTATTGATCCATAGACGTTTTCTTTTTTTTACGCAGGATCATGGCACCTATATTATACAGAAAAAACATACAAACACAGGAAGAACCCACACAAAAGAAAGATACTCTCTGAAAATCTTCTCTGTGTATACAGATACAGGACGATTACTCCCAGCAGCCCGCTGATCAACGCCCCTGCTTTTCTGTATATTCCCGGAATCTTCTCACTTTTCACCGCTGCATTTCTGGCATCGGCGGAACGTTCTCCTGCATGGATATCCCCAGAGATACCAAAAGCAAACAAACAGATAACAGCTATCACGATTGCCGTGATCAGATACACCTTCCACGATACCTCTGATTTCATATCGATTTTAGGAAAATGCTGTATAACAGCGGCATATATGCCAAACAAAATGGCTCTTCCAATCACAAATGCCGTCACCAGTGCCACCGCAAATCCGGCAAGTAATTCTCCGATCCAGGACCAGAACACGGCATGCTCCGCATGCCAAGTGTCCGGAAAATCCCATCATCCCGCCATCCGTTTTTCCGGTAGAATACCATGACAACCGTAATCAAAAACAATGATATCAGTACGATCACGATCAGGCAGTCCTTCATAATCTCGGTCAGCCCAAGCCCTAGTAATTCATTATCATATCCATAGCTTCCGGAAAATGCCTCTCTCATTCCAAATCCAATGAACAGAAATGCTGCCGATAACAGAACCGATACAAATAAAAAAGAAAAATCTCTCCAGTGATATTTAAAATTCTCCCACAGCACATGGTAATAAAGCTTCGAATATTTCCCTGGAAAATATAATCTTCTTTTCCGTTCCTGTTTATAATGCTTATCATTTTCCTGCGTTTTCAGGATCTGTTCACCGGATTCTTCCCATTCTTCCATGGATTTATGCATCAGTAACCGTATCCCCGTCCATATCGGAAATACTGCCAGATACCCAAGTAGATACATCGGGAACACCTGTATCGTACCCGCACTGCTCCATGAACTGTTAAGTCCAATCTCGGCCACTACCGACAGCATTGCAAATAATCCGATAAGTTCTATGATAGATAAAAATTTTATTTCCCATCCCTTGATGTTACAGATAAGCCGTATTGTTTCGATTACTTCAAGAACGACATACAGCATAACACATACCGTGAATGTTTTTGCCAGTGTATGAATATCCAGTGGTAATGCATCTGCTACTCCGTCTAAAAACGTCGTGTTATATGTATCTGCACAACTGTGATTTCTCAACACAGCAATTACATACATAATAAAATTCTTCCGTTCTCCCGTTATATTCATCCACGGAAACAGAAAATATATCTGAAGTATGATCCCCAGAATAATATTCATCCGTCTCTTTTTCTCTTCCATTCTCATTCCTCTTCCGCCCCTCTTATATCATATATCGAGATGATACAGACCAGATACTCCCCGTAAATTTTATATCGGAATATGCCGTCATATTTTCTGACAATATCCTGTATGTTCTTCATTCCATATCCATGAAGTATCTCATCTTCTTTTACTGATACAAATTCCTTCTGATTCTGCACCGGCATTTCTTTAATTGCATTTGAGGTCTCAATATATAATAAATGATTCTTCTTTTTTATCTTAATTTTTATCCAGCGCTTTTTATCTTGGATCCGTTCACAGGCTTCCAGCGCATTATCTAGAACGTTTCCAAAAAGTGAAATAATCTCCCTGTCTGAAAACGGAAGGGTTTCAAATACTTCTGTCTCAATCTGCATATCCGTCTCTTTCTCTTTTGCATCTTTCGTCTTTTGATTGAGGATCATATCCAGCATGCGGTTACCCGTCCAGATCTGATAGCTGTCATCCAGCATATCATCACTTAATTCATTCAGATACTGGTGCAGTCCTTCCCAGTCTCTCTCCTGATCGTATTTTTTCAATGCAAGCAGGTGATTTTTCATATCATGTACAACCTTCCGGCTCTTTAACATTTCCTGATATTTTTCTTCCAGCGCTTTCACTTTTACCTGCAGCAACTGTTCGTCCCGCTCTTTCAGTTCTGTCTTATGCTTTGCTGTCTCCGTATCCCATGCAGCCGCCTCGATATCCAGAAACATCCAGATTCCAATAATACCTATGAATATCACCATATACATATAGATTCTAAGCTTGAACAGCGCACTGTCATCCAGATAGATGTATGAAGCATCAAGATATACGAAAAAAAGAACGATGGCAAGAACCCAGACATACCTGTGTATATCAAACGTTTTGATCCCTTTCATATGTCTGTACAATTGCCATAGTTCGATCATCTGCATCACAATCATAAATGCTATGATCATGGTAAAATGTCACTGCCGCAAAACCGGAATATTTCCATAAGATTGGATGCCCAGATAAGAAAATATAATTATATGCCTTGATGCAGCTTTCTTTCCGGAATATCTCTATCAGATACACGTGAATCGTGTGATACCCTCCGTCTATACGGATCCATGGAAAGAAGAAATATATTTGTAGCAGAATCCCCATACAAACATCTGCTTTTCGCTTTCTCGTCCATTCTTTCATTCTACATTTCTCCAGTATTCCATGATCCGTGTCTTCACATCCTGAATAGTCTCTGCCCCTGCCTGAATCTTAATCCCGTCTTCCAGATAGATGGCAGCCGTCGTGATCCGATCCACATGATCGATATTGATAATATAACTTCTTCCGGCAAATATAAAGCCGGGCTTTTCAAATCTTCAAAAATCTGATGCAGTGCCAGACGTTCTTTGTATGCGCCATTTACCATTACAAATTCAACATACTTCTGCCCTTTGACCTTGCGGATACAGATAATGTCTTTATGATATAATTTTCTCTGGTCCGTCACCCCACCGATCCAGAAGAAATTCTGGCTCTCTTTTTGCTTTTCCTGATAAATTTTCTGTAATACTGCCGGCAAACGTTCCTTCATATCTCTTTTCAAAATATACTGATATGCCTCGAGGACATAACTATCCACTGCAAATTCGGCGTACGATGTCAGGAATACCAGGCAGATATCTTTTTGTTCTGCCTTTAAAATTCTTCCCAGATCGATCCCGCTTTTCCCCGGAAGATCAATATCTGAGATAACTACATCGTAGTGCTTCTTAACTTCCAGAAATTCTTCGGCTGTTTTATATATTTCGGTAGTTATATCCTGCACCTTAAGTTTCTCGAACTCCCGGCTAATAAGTCTTTCCACTTCCTGTCTTGTATGTTCTTCATCTTCTATCATTGCTATCTGAAACATTTATATTTTCTCCGTATTTATTCACATAATTATTGCATTCATTGTACCACGATAGTTACAAATATTGTTATAACTGGCCATGAATTCCGGGATTTGTGGCCATGAATTCTTGAAAAACGTCTGCTGATACAAAAAACTTACCATTGGCAAAGCTCCTTACAGATGTTTTGGCAGCCAAGCAGCTCCTTACGAACACATGGCAACACAAAAGAACTGCTATTTTAAGACTTTACTCCTAAAACAGCAGTTCTTATTTTTTCAATCATTTACTTCTAATATTTCAACCAGCAGCTCGTACTTTTCTCATTTCCGATAGATATTCTATCTATTCCGCTTTATTCAGTCCCATGTCCTCACTCGCTTTTGTCACAGGAACTTCCACCATCACAGAGTTGTCATCAATCTCTACCGAATATGTCTTATGGATCAGGCAGTTTACCGGATCTTCTGTTGCAACAACTACTGCAAGTCTGTGTCCCGGCTCTACAGTATATCTTGTCGCATTGAGATATACGGTATAATCATGATATTCACCTTTTTTAAGCTCGATGCTGTTCTGTGCCGTTTCCGGTGCGTAACCTGCTTCCGGATTACACAGATCTGCAAATGCACGTGTGATCACACGGTATTTTTTATGTACAGTATTGAATTCTGCCTCATCAAATGCCGGAAGATCTCCGCCATTCATGATTCCGCCTTCTTTTACTGTCGTGACCGGAACAATATTTCTTTCCGGATCTACAGTCTGGATACTGTCGAATTCTTCGTCACATACATCACAGAGAAGCACTGCAATCTCTACATCATCCATTTTGCCGGATACTTTGGAATTACCAAGCTGCATGGTCAGTGTATCCACATCGTTTCTGTTTTCCGGATCGAAATCTGTTTCGATATTTCCGTCTTTTAATGCTGCCTTTAAGTTCAGGCATACCGTTCCCTGTACAGTCACGGCTTTTTCAAATGGATCTGTCACATAACGCTGAGCCATATTTGTAGACTTCAGTGCCATCACATCATCAAAGTTTTCTGCACTGACACCGGCTTTTTCCCAGTCTGTATCAATCACTGTCTTACTCTCTTCTTTTGAAGTAAGCTTCATGGTATACTCTGTTTCCCATGCACTTTCTGTTTCCCATTTTTCTGATCATAGTTCGTCTGAGCAAGTACTTCCGGCATCTTTTCGGCACCATTTTCTACTCCGTACAGATAATGGGATATCCATTCATTTACGATATCATCATAGAATTTTCCATCGATCAGGATTCCGTAATTCTTATTCGCCATGGTCGGTGTGATATGTGGACCCTGATGAAGGATCAGTTTCACAGTCTGTCCTGCCTGTTCGAATGCGGTATGCATCATTTCGAACTGTTTTGTAGATACATTTTCATCATTGAATCCATGTACGATCAGCGCACTGCACTTGATCTGGTCTGCATGCAGACGGTAGTTTCCGGCTCCCCAAAATTCCGGATCATAATCGAATCCACATTTTAACTGTTGGAGACTTAACTCATGATGGAATGCTGCAATATCATCCAACTGCTTTTCTGACAATGTCTCATCATTATAACGGCTGGAACAGAAATATGCCAGGAAACTGTTCAGCATCTCTTTTGGCCAGTAACGCTGTGCACCCTGCATATTCTGCTGTGTATACCAGTCTGCGATACCTGCAACCGGAACGATTGTTTTCAGTCCTTCCACACCTGTCGTTGCAACTGCAAATGGCATGGTTCCGGCATAAGATCTTCCGGTCATGGCAACATTTCCATTGGACCAGTCTGCCTTCGTCTGAATCTTTCCTTCACGATCTTCATAAGCCACTCTGTCACCATGTAACCATTCCACAACAGACTTAAACGCATCCCGTTCATATTCGGAACCGACATAGTTAAATCCGTCTGAACCAAGTGCTCCGAATCCGGCACTTACGACCACTGCAAAGCCACGTACCAGATAATAATTAAAATTATCCAGATTCTCATATACCATGCTGTTATTGTTTCCTTTATCCGGATAATACCAGTCTGCCGGATCTGCCTTTAATGCAAGATCCATGGCACTGATCGTCCCTTCCGGAATACGTGCAGGCACTTCTTTGTCAAGATCTGCAAAGTCAAATTTGCGGTATTCTTTGCTTTCTACTTCTTTCATATGATCATATCCGTCTGCCTGCACTCCTGCACAATACGGACGTGCTTCATATAATGTTGCCGCCTTATAACTGCCTTCTACAGCACTTCTCGGAACCTGAATAAATGCTTTGACGAGATCTCTTTTTCCATCACCGTCCATGTCGTAGTCAGATTCCACATATACGCAGTATCTTACGATACTTGATGTGGCAGGATCATAGTTTTCTCCTGTCTTTCCGTCTGTGAATTTGAAAACAGGCTGTGCCAGTCCATTTTCAAATACAGGTACTTTACTGTAATTTTTTTCTCCCATTGTAAAAAACCTCTCTGATTCAATATTTTACCTGAGAGATATTATACCATGCATTTCGAAACCAGGCAATTTTTCTTTCTATAATAGATTCAAAATCGTATCATACACTTCCGGATTATCCTTGATCACAATTGCCAGTTTCTCTTTTGCCTGATTCAACTGGTGAAAAAGAATCCTTACATCTGATTTCCTGTCTCTACACATTGTTGTACAAGTTGTCTCATATGCATCTTCACAAATCTTTCTCGTACGGAGATAACTGTCCTCATCATAATAATACCGTTCATCTATCACGACCGCCAGACGGTTCACATCCCTCACATCTGAATTCATAAGATAGCCCTGTCTCATATAGCCTTGTAACAAATATGCTGCTTCTGTATCATCATTCGCATACACTACTTCAATATTGGGATATCCATTCTTCCCTTTTCTACGTGACAAATCCATCATATTCTGGATAAAGGAAGATAGCTCTGCATTTGTACGGATACGATTCGTCAGATGAAAGCTCTGCACATCCGGCAGACCGGCAAGCCGCTGCGGTATTTTACGATCCAGTTCTTCAGGCGAGATCATATCTTCCGTATCGCTGGAAAAGATTACCGGGATTTGTTTTTTACGCTCTTCTAATATCTTTAATTGTTCCATGGAAAGCAGATGTGCTTCATCCACCAGAATAGCACTGTATGATTCTAAAAATATATCAGAGGGTTCTTCCGTACACACGTTTTGGGTTATCGGCTGCTTTACTGTCTGAAACGATAACTGACCGGCAGACAGAAACTTTATCCGGCGCAGACGTTTATGCAAAAGTCTCCAGTCATTTCCTGATTCCCCGCAATGAATCATGCAGACCCGCTGACGCACTGATCAATTTCATTGCCAGATCATACAGAAGCAACGTCTTTCCCGTCCCCGGAAGTCCGCTGAACCAGTAATAGTCGGAATGTTTTGCACGGATTCCTTTCAGGATCTGTCGTTCGATATCTCTTTGCTGTGCCGTCAGAAAATATTCTTTCTGTAAAAAGCGTTCCGGCTCTCTGAGCGGTGAGATCAGATAGAGTTCTGCGCGGAACAGTTCTTCGATATTCCCGTCATAATCCGGACTTCTCTTTCAAGCTCTGCATAATTCGTCCCAGTCTGCCTCTGCGATATGATCATGATTCGTCAGTCTTACCAGGCGGTTCTGGCTGCTGATATAAGTATACGAATGAATCGTTCTTCCAAGCACCGACAGATAATAACGTGCTTCGCAAAAGCTGTCTGCGAATGGCCTCATCCGATACCACACCGCTTTTTAATTCAATATTAATAATCTGATCTTCCTTGATCTGCAAAAGGTCAAATTCTTTTCCAAGTCTCGGAATCTGAAACGAATAAAAGAAACGGAGTGCATATACATCCTCCATGCAGGTTTCCAATTCGGCTGTCAGTGCTTTCATACTTTCAAGTTCCCATTCCCGCATTTTCAGAAAATAGTCTCTTCCGGATAACTGACGTTCCAGTTTTTGCAGCTGTTCGATATTCTGATTTCTTGTGATCGTATAAATGGATATGGATTTCATTTTTTAATCTTTAATCCCTCTCAGATATTCTTTCTGCTCTGGCGTGATCCGGTAACTTTCGATAGCTTTCTGGATCGTCTTATTATGCGTCCAGACATCTAATTTTTGCTTTTCGATAAATGGAAGAATCTTATCATACTGCTTTGCAAGCGCCGTCGCAAAAATACCATGCACGCATCATATTTACATAATATTCTTCCGAACGGATCTGTGCCACTTTATCCGGGTACTCCATCTGAAATGTATCTTCCAGATAATAGCGCATCAGCATACTGATACCGAACCGGATGGTATATGCATGGTCGGATTCCATCCATCGGTATACTTCATCTATAAATGTATCCAGATGTTTCTTCATTACCTTGACCGCAAGCATATCGCAGGTCGCCAGTTATCAATATACGGAAGAAAACGTTCCAGTTCTTCCAGACATGTGTCATAGTCTTTAATCTGTTCGATCAAAAGTCCGTGCAAATTATTTTCTTCGTAGTACTGATGTGGCAGTATCTTGCAGATATTCTTTTGTCTTCATCCGTTTTTCCATACTTCTTCGCAAATACACGAAGTGCCGGCGTCCGGACACCGATGATCTTTTCTTTGTTGACTGTCGGCATTAGTTTTGCATGGAAATCGCGGTATTTTAAGTCTTGCAGCTCAAAAAGATGGGTTTGTACGTTGGTTATGATTGTTGTTTTATTCATATTTTCATCCTTGATTCTTATATTTCCCATGTCAGGCATATGATCTTTTATTTATTATATCGCTGTTGCGATACAATTTCTATTGTTGTGACATGCTCCCACCACTTAAATCTCTGATTTTGAAGTGGGGGCTTCTTGTTCAATGGCTCTACTGAGCCAAGTATCTACAAGCTATCCTCGCGTGCCCGCGAT
>ENA-OPZD01000421-OPZD01000421.1-human-gut-metagenome-genome-assembly--contig:-NODE-421-length-10689-cov-3.341791_pt1 | contig 10689 bp, 15 predicted proteins | sample MGYA00242479_ERZ504495 | MGnify/ENA primary metagenome ERZ504495 (study PRJEB26092, sample SAMD00036286) | human gut metagenome | host: Homo sapiens | study: EMG produced TPA metagenomics assembly of... | reverse complement strand
CTCCCTGCTTTAATATCTGCCTTGGATATGATTCCGTTAATTTCCGCGGTGATTCCTTTTCTTTTCCTTCCTTCACCAGCTCCTCGGCTGATTTTTGCGTCCAGTTCGGAAAGATTATCTGTTACTTTTCAGTTTCTCTTTTTTCTTCTTTTTGTCAGGCTTGTGGAATCTGCCTCTGCGATAGCTTTCTCAGAAGCCAGATCTGACTGAAGCTCTGCAAGTTCATCGCTTGCTGTCTCAAGTGCACTTTCCAGAGCAGAAGTATCCGCAGTTACTGTCCCGCCATCACTTCCACTGTAATCATATCCGTAGGAGGAAGAATCTTCCCCATCGCTGTCATCTGCCTCTGAACCGTCTGAAATTCCCCATGAGTAATCTGCACTGCTTTCTGTGAAATCAGAAAGTACCGGCATTTTCGGTGTCTGTTGCTTAAGATCATTATAAGTCTGCTGTGCCTGCTGCATTGCGAGCTGTGCCTGTGTTCTTGCAGCCTCCGCATTATCCAGAGCCTGTGTATTCTCATCTGAAGGGTCTGCCTGCCATGTTGCAAATGCCATCTGATATGTGGTGTCTGCCTGATTATAATCGCTTTGTGCCTGATTATACTGTGCATTCAGATCTGAGAGCTGCTGCTGGTACTGCGGAAGAGTCTCCGTCTTGTATGTATAAAGTGCGGCCTGATATTTACTCTGGATTTCCTCCTGTTTCTTTGCCTCTGCCTGGGCTTTTGCCTGAGCTTCCTGCTGCTGTGCCTGAGCCTGAGCTGCTGCCTGTGCGGATGCCTGAGCTGCCGCTTCACGCTGTGCCGCTGCTGCTGCCGCTGAAATCTGTGATTTCAGAGACGAGACATAAGCTTTTTTATCCTTTATTTTCTTCTCAAGCTCCTGAACATTCTTTTTGGCATCCTTCTGCTTCTTCTCTGCTTTGTCAGATTTATTTCTTGTATCCTTTGTATCATACTTTGTTGATTTCAGATTCAGTTCTGCTTTCCGATTATCTTTCTCCAGATCCTCTGTATTAAACTCGATCAGTTTTGTTCCCTTTTTCACCACATCTCCCTGGGCAAAAGAAACCGTTTTCAGCTCTGCATTTACAGGAGAATAATAGGTCTTCTCCTCTTCACTTCCCACTGTTCCTGTAGCATCTACAATTTCCTCAACATCACCCTTCTCTGCAATTACCACCTGAACCTGCGGGATCTGATTTTCTGTGGAATTCCTCTGACCTGCTACTGTAACTCCGCCGGCAACAACGAGAACAGCCGCTGCTCCAATAATAATTTCTTTTACTTTTCTTTTTTCATAATATTTGTCTCCTTGTAACCGGGTTTTATGCATCCAGCTGATTTTTATATATTCTTCTTTCCATAGTTTTTATTGATAAAATCTGACTCTATCTTTCCATCCATAATTCTGACTACACGCCTTGCCTGAGCAGCAATCCCATTATCATGTGTGATCAATATGACCGTTTTTCCCTGCTCGTGCATACTTTTAAGAATCTGAAGAATCTCCTTACTGGATGCAGAATCCAGATTTCCTGTAGGTTCATCTGCCAGGATCACCGGTGGCTGGGCCGCGATTGCTCTTGCAATAGCCACCCTCTGCTGCTGTCCTCCTGACATTTCATTTGGTCTGTGATCCATACGTTTCTCAAGCCCTACCATGGTCAGTGACTCTACTGCCAGCTTATGTCTCGTTTTTCTGTCTACCCCTCTGTAAACCAGCGGTAGTTCCACATTTTCAATTGCAGTCAGATTTGAGATCAGATTAAATCCCTGAAAAATAAATCCGATCTCCCGGTTTCTGACTTCTGAGAGTTCATTGTCTTCCATTGTGGACACATCAGTTCCATTCAGAAAATATTCGCCGGATGTAGGCACATCCAGACAACCCAGCATATTCATAAATGTAGACTTTCCTGAACCTGACTGTCCGATAATAGCAACAAACTCACCCTTATTAATTTCCAGATTAATATGATCCAGCGCCCGTACTTCATTCTCGCCAGGATTATATATTTTACACAAATCTTTTACTCTGATCAGCGCTTCCTCCATCTTTCCCTCCCGTCTATTAAATATCCTGCTCCAATCCAGATCTTACAGAATCGCAACCTGTCTTTCGTAAGATATCAGAAATACCTTTTACAATCATAACCTCACTTATATGTTAAAAGGGCAGCGCTTCAGTTTTCCAAAAGCTCTGCCCTTATCTGCGGAATCTGCAAGTCTCTGTTATCAGAAACGATACAGCTTCCACGATTTCTTCATATTTTTATTCCGCATCTGCCTGACTTTTTATGCTTCCAGCAGAAATGCCTTATATGCTTTCTTAGCTTCGTAAATATCTGCCTTACTTGTCACTTCCCATGGTGCATGCATACTGAGCACTGCCACACCGCTGTCAATGACTTCCATTCCATAAAGCGCTGCGATATAAGCGATTGTTCCGCCTCCGCCTACATCAACTTTACCAAGTTCAGCTGTCTGGAACGCAACTTCATGGCTGTCAAAAATATTTCTGACTCTTGCCACATATTCTGCATTTGCATCATTCGAGCCGGATTTACCTCTTGCTCCGGTAAATTTATTTAATACGATACCTCTTCCAAGATAAGCTGCATTCTTTTTCTCAAATGCCTCCCCCATAAGCCGGATCATAGCCTGCACTTACATCAGAGGAAAGCATACTGGAATTCTTCAGAGTTCTTCTCAATCTCAGATCACTGTAGCATCCCATTGCATCCAGAAGTTCAGCCACTGCGTTCTCAAAGAAACGTGACTGCATACCGGTTGCACCTACGCTTCCAATCTCTTCTTTATCAGTAAACAGACAGCAGGAAGTGTGTTTCGGGGTGTCCATCCCAAGCATTGCAAGCAGAGAAGTATATGCGCACACTCTGTCATCCTGTCCATAAGCAGCGATCATACTTCTGTCCAGACCACACTCTCTTGCCTTTCCTGCCGGTACGATCTCCAGCTCTGCAGAAAGAAAATCTTTCTCTTCCATATCATACTTCTCTTTAAGGATATTCAGTACATTCTGTTTTACTGCCTCTTTCTTCTTATCATCTTCCAGGTCTTTCAGTGGTCTGCTGCCGATCAGGATGTCCAGATTCTCTCCCTCAATCACTTCTGCCGCTTTTTTCTGCATCTGCTTTCCTGCAAGATGGATCAGAAGGTCTGTGATATATACGATCGGATCATCCTCATCCTCACCGATATTTACTTCTGCTGTACTTCCGTCTTTCTTTACCACTACGCCATGGATTGCCAGGGGAAGAGTCACCCACTGGTATTTCTTAACACCGCCATAATAATGGGTATCCAGATATGCAAGATCCGTATCCTCATATAATGGATTCTGTTTGACATCAAGACGTGGAGAATCAATGTGTGCTCCCAGAATATTCATTCCCTCAGAAATATCATCCTGTCCGATATGAAACAGTGCAATGATCTTCTTCATTCCGACTGTATAAACTTTATCTCCTGCTTTCAGTTTCTCACCCTTCGCAGTCTTCTCTTCCAGAGATTCATAACCTGCTGCCCGTGCTTCTCTGATGATCTGCGTCACACATTCACGCTCTGTTTTCCCACATTAAGAAAATTGCGATACGCTTTTGCAACCTGCTCCAGTTCTTTTTCTTCTGCTTCTGTATAAGAAAGCCATGCATTTCTACGTTCCATTTACTGTTCCGCCTTTCTTTATGACTGTCATTCATAGTATTGCTTTGATAACGGTAACTATTCATCAGTTCGCTATTATGTAATGATATTGAACAATTACCTGTTTTTCATTATAAAACATCCTCTGAAAATTTTCCATATGATTAATATTTATTTGTCAGTGGACATTATGATTCATTTCCGCTATAGTTGATGGCAGGTTAATGTTTCTCCTCTCAAATTCATTATTTGCGAGGATTATTATAAAAATATCTGCAATACCAGGAGGTTCTGTCATGAAAATTCAGAGGAACTGCGTCAGCAGCTTCGTTCCATAAACCGCAAAAGTTATCCGGCATATAAAGGGCTGAAAGGTCTGTATCATTTTGGAAATTATATTCTGTCCATCGACCATGTGCAGGGAGATCCTTTTGCTTCTCCCTCTCATGTCAGCATTCAGATTTCACACAGAGATGCCGGATTTCCCGTCGAATATTATAAAGATACACTTACCGGGACTACTCTTTGCGACTATCTTACACGTCAGTTTGAAAAACAGGTCAGTCAGTACAGCTTTCGTGCAAAAGGCTCCGGCAAAAGCGGCCTGCTCACTGTCAGTCATTGTGGTCAGGAGATTCTTTCCCGGACAGCCTGTGAAATAACAGAAAAAGGCATAACCGCCCGCTTTTTTGTGGGCTTCCCTGCTAATGGCCGCACGATCAATGCCACTGAACTGGAGAAAATCCTTTTTGATTTTCTGCCTGTATGCATTCAAAAATCCTTTTTCTACTCCAGCCTTAATGCAAAGGAATTACAGAATTATATAGAGCTTGCAGAGGATCAGGAATTTATCCGTCAGACGCTGCCCGCAAAAATCTCTGCGCATTCATAGCCGATGGCTCCATCCTCCCAAGAGAAAGCGGTATTTCCTCCCGCCCTATGAAAGCTTCCGTTCCCTTTACTTCTCCGGACAGTCTGCGCATTTCCATAAATCTTCCCCATAAAGGAAAAATCACAGGCATGGGGATTCCAAAGGGAATCACTCTGATCGTAGGCGGTGGATATCATGGCAAATCCACGCTTCTGAATGCACTTGAACTTGGTGTATACAATCATATCCCCGGAGATGGACGTGAATACGTGATCACAGATGCAACTGCTGTCAAACTGCGTTCAGAAGATGGCCGTTTTATCAAGGATGTGGATATTTCCATGTTTATAAATGATCTTCCAAACAAGAAAGATACCCGCTGTTTCTCTACACTGGATGCCAGTGGAAGCACTTCACAGGCAGCCGGTATCGCAGAAAGCATGGAAGCCGGAAGCCACCTTTTTCTTCTTGACGAAGACACCTCCGCAACTAACTTCATGGTTCGTGATGCTTTCATGCAGCAGGTTATCCAGCGTGAGAAAGAGCCGATCACTCCGTTTCTGGAGCGTGCAGAAGATCTTTATAAAAAAGCAGGGATTTCTACAATTCTTGTTGCCGGAAGTTCCGGGGCATTCTTTCATATTGCAGATACAATTATCCAGATGGACAATTACGTTCCAAAAGATATTACAGCTTCTGTCAAAAAATTATGCAGCCAATATCCTCTGCCTGCTGTTTCAGTTACTGATTTTCAGCTTCCGCACAGCCATCGCATTATGAGCAGACCTGCCGAATCTTCTAAGCGCCTCAGACATAACAGTCGTGGAAATCATTCCGATTCCGGTGCCACAAAACCTGAGCGCCTGAAAACCAGAATCTCCGGAACAGATGGCTTCTCTCTCGGCAGACAGGAGATTGATCTCCGCTATACAGAACAGCTTATTGACGCAGAACAGACCGCTGCCTTAGGTCTCCTGCTGAAATATGCAGTTGAACATCTGGCAGACGGCAGACGTACCCTGCCTGAGATTGTGCAGTTTCTCTGGAAAAATCTCTCTTTACATGGTCTGTCCTTCTTTACGGAGAATCAAAAAAATTTCCTGTGGTTACGCTACTCCCCGTATTCAGGAAATTTATGCCTGTCTTAATCGTTACAGAGGTTTATAAGAAAGAATCCTGCTTCAGTGACATAATAAAATCACCGCTTCTCCGTCGATCTTGTCGGCTAAGCGGTGATTCACGTTCATTTTACACTTTTTAGGGAAAGGAAAGATTTTCTCTTAAGGTACGTCATTTCCTTAAGATGTAAATATCATAACCTATAAATGTGAGAGAAATTTGTCTAAATTTCTAATATAATTATAAATTTATAAAAAAACTGCAAAAAATTTGTTACTGTTCACTCCGTTCTCAGCAACACAAAAATTTACACTTTTAGAAATTTTGTAGGAATCAGTTGCATCTCCCTTTCAATCCGTTATAATATTAGATGTATGTAACTATTTAATAATCAAAGAAATCTCTGCGGAACAGTTATCTGATATAGAGCTGCATAACACAACAAAGGTTAGTACACCGTTTCGAAATAACTATACCACTCACTTGTCTGCAAATCCGAGTGCACAGGTCTAAAAGCCTCAGCGTAGCCCGTACGCCTGCCGTTTTTATACCTGCACACTCGAATCCGCATCTTACGCGATAGGTATAGTTATTTACGAAACGATGTACCAGGAAGAGGAAAATAAATGTTTAGAAAAATAGATAAAACCAGTACATTCAACGATGTTCTGAAACAAATTATCGAAAATATCCAAACGGAGAATTACAACCCGGCGATGCACTTCCTGCTGAACGTATTCTGGCAGAAGAATTCGGAATCTCCAGACCAGCATTACGAGAAGTCCTAAAGGCTCTTTCCCTGCTCGGGATTACTGTCAGCGTACATGGCGGTGCCAATTATATTGCAACTGATCTTCACAGCTGTCTTACTGAACCTCTGTCTATCATATTTCAAATGTACAACAGCAAAATTCAGGATGCATTGCAGCTTCGAGGCGCACTGGAAAGCAAAGCTGCTTTTCTCGCTGCCCAAAACTGTACACCGCTGGATGCTGCTGAACTCCAGCTTATCATTGCCAGACTGGACAGCACTCAGGATGAAAAAATCCGCGGTGATCTGGATCGTGATCTGCATCTGAAAATTGCTCAGATTTCTGACAATCCATTAATACTGAGTGTCTTAAATGCCTCTGCACAGATTACCGAAAATATGATCGTTGGAATACGTTCCTATCTTATGCAGAAAAATAACGATGCACCGGAGATTGATTCCCAGCACACTCGGCTTGTTCAGGCAATAACCAATAATGATGCACCTCTTGCAGAAAAAGTTATGAACGAACATATGCATACTATAGAATATCTCCTGAATGAAATTACGTCTGACAACCTCACAATTTCTGATAACGTTCAACAACCATAAATTACCCTGATCATGTTATCAAAAATTATATGTCAGACCCACTTATCAAACCTATGGCAATCCTCTAAAATCATACTTTATCTGGAGAATTGCCATATCTGCTTTACAATCATTCTGTTTCTTCACTGAAAATCTCGCACATCAGCCTTGCCCCTGTTTTAAATCCCATGGCAAAACTTTCTTCCAGCTCTTGTGGATATATTTCCATATGTTTATTCATCAGTTCATCCAGTTCTTCAGCAAGCTCATCTGTCAGTTGAACTCTCAATTTCTGATAGCACTGGTATGCCTTCTCTTTTTTCTCTTTACATAAATCATCATGCATTACTGACATTTCATTTTTTCTCTATTGTCATTATCCATATACATACCATACAATTTCCGAATCACATTTTCCATATATTTACCCAGTCTCTCTGAAAATATTTATTTACTGCATTCTGATGTTACAAGTATTCCCCACATATTTCATAACTCACTCATACTATCGCATCAAATTATTCTTACAACAGTCTCGCAGGATAACCTTTCTATTTCAAAGCGGAGAAAAAGTAATACTAATATGTATTATAAATTTGTGTTATATCAATGTCAATCCTGTGTAACTATACTTTATATCATAACAGTGATTACGGAGATCAAAATTAGAATAAGCAATATCAATTATGATAACCATTCACTAATAAATGTTTATACAGGAGGGATAATCATGCCAAACGACTTTATTGTCCGGCCAAAATGTACAGATAAAAAAGAAGACAAATCAATCACCATGACCATTCGCCTTGAACGTGAACTGCAGGAACAATATGATGACTTGTCTGCCAAAAGCGGACGCTCAAGAAATGAATTAATGTGCATGGCACTCCGCTATGCTCTTGATAATCTGAAATTTATCGAATAAATTATATGTATATGCGGAAAAAAGTCCCTGAAAATATCTGAATAAATGAATGATTATTTAAGTATTGTATGAAATAATGTTATAATTGACGAACTAATACTCATAGATATACAATTACTTCAATAACAGCAATAAATTATCTGACATTATTTACCATATTACTTTATACAGGGAGGTTTTTTATGCATTCATTATCAGATTCTACTCAGGGATACACTTACACCATTAAATGGATGTTCGGATTGCCGGAAGTTATGAAATCCATGCACGATATGGATATTCATGAAGGCAGCACGATTCGCGTTCTCCGCAAATTCCACGATTCTCTGATTATTTCTTCTGCAAACCGAAAGATTGTTCTTGGAAATGAAGTTGCAGACAGAATACAGGTATAGTGCTTTATATTTAAATGTGGCGAAATTTACAAGACAAAGGCCGGATAAATGCTGTAACATTCAGCATTTATCCGGCTTATTCTTATCTTTGTTCTATCAGTCGTCAGTTTTCCGTCTTAATAATTGTTCTCTGAATTATAAGAAGAAAGAGACGCAGATAAGGTATACAACTGTAAACATTGTGGTGAACCTCACATGACTAAAGTCACATGCTTCCAGACGCTTTAGGCGTCAGACTGAATATCGGCGGATACGCCTGTAACTTAGGTCTGCACAATTATGCGCTTTTCCATGCCGGATACGGCAGGTTTCCACATTACAGGTAGTCCGCTGTATATCTGCCTGTATCTATGCTGCTTTTAAGAGTTCCATTTCTGAATGGAGTTTCCTCAGATCTGCATAGACACATGAAGTTCTACGCTTTACAGGAGGGACTTTTGCCTCCAGCAAAGACCTTTCCGTTGCCGGAAGGGGTTTTAAAAGTTCCCTTATAAAATATCTAGCTCCTATATTATAGGATGCTGACAGGTCACAATTATATCGTTTTCCTGTCTGAAAAGTACAGAGGCTGTGATTTTCCCGGTCACGTGTTACCGCCCCGGAACCATCATAAGCCAGTCTGCTGGTATTCCATGCACAGATCCGGGATATCCGCATCTCTTTTCTGTGTGCCTGATGTTCACAGCGTCTTTGGATATCCCGCTTTCTCCACAGGTGCAGTTTCTGTTTTTTCTTTCCCGATATCTTCCCCTGCATCTCCAGATATTCGAACACGATCACATCTGCATGGTTTTCTTCCGCATATCTTATAATCGCACCTGCAGTCTTTTTACCCAGTTCTGTGTTCAGACGTTTCGTATATGCCCATCTTCCCTGTGTCTGCGCAGAGCCATGTTCCCTCTGGAATCTGCGGATCCGTCCCAGTGTGCGGTACATCCGGTCTTTTTCACTGGGATGATCTATGAATCTTCTTCCCAGGACAGTTCCGTCTGAGCGCATGATGGTACAGACCGCATCAGTATTGATCCCCAGATCCACACTGCAGATGATCTGTTCTTTTACCGGTGTTTTCGTCAGTGTTACTTCTTCTGTACAGGAAAAACGAAGAAAATACCGGCGGTGTCTCTTTTCCAACGCAGGGGCCGATGTCTTCTTTCCTTTCCAGTTCCTGGGAAGATATTCCATATCGGTACGTTTTAAATATACACGGAACCATTTCCAGTCATGCCCGTCGTACAGTTTCAGATATGCTTCATCTTTTCCTTCTGCTCCTTCGCGGTACATCACATCCCGGTAAAAGACCGGCATGGCATGGTTCCTGCAGGTAAGTTTCGGCCTTCCGGACAGCACTCCGGTCTCTTTCCACTGCCCCAGCCGGGTCTCATACGAAGATACACTTCCAAGCGCATGCTGGATCGCGGACCTGCGGAGGTAAGACGGCATCTTCGGAAAACGAAGGTCAAAATCAAACCGGGCTGTGTTTTTTTCTTCGTCATGTGCACCATATGCTCTGCGGTATTAAAACGCTTTTTGTCTCCGGAATCTTCCTCAGTTCTTCCCAGACCTGTGCGTAGATCTCTGTCAGGTAACCGACTGCCTGACGATAAATCTCCATTGTCTGACGGGCCGGGATATTCTGTTTTCGTATCTCCACACCATAGCTGGATACTGTCCGCATCTTCTTCCACCTTTCCCGCAAAACCAAACGTTTCCGGAATGACCCCTGTATTCAGGGCTTTCTCTTTTCTTTTTCCTTCTGGCCTTCGATATAGGCAGATACCTGCTCACGGCTCCGGTCACTGACTGTAACGGCATAATAAGACGGGTTCCACAAATGTCCTCCCCACAGTTCTTTTTTCAGCTCCGGATGTAAAAGGAACATCTGACGTGCAAGATTCCCTTTCATGATCTTGATCATATCTGAAATATAAAACTGCGGCCGGCAATCCACAAGCATGTGGATATGATCCGGCATGACTTCCATTGCCAGGATCTGAAACCGATACTCTTCTGCCAGATCCTGCAGCATCTTTTTGCATTCCAGGTCGATTCCGTGTCTGTATTATACCATATGCATTTCTTTAAGTAAACATTTGTTCTGTATATTTTTTATAAAAATTGCGCGTCTAACTCATCACTGAAGTAAACTTAAATGAAAAACTAAATTCCGGTTTTGGACCAAATGCAAGAGTAAATTCCATATAGGTCGAAGTTACTTTTGCACACATATTTGCCATATTGTCTTTGATAATCATCTCCGTATAATGTACTTGCAGTGATTGCCTGCCTGTGCAGATTGGAGATAATTATGAAAATAAAGGCAATCAGAAACATTTAACATTTGAACAGCGATGTTGATATCGAGAA
>ENA-OPZD01000420-OPZD01000420.1-human-gut-metagenome-genome-assembly--contig:-NODE-420-length-10691-cov-5.313991_pt1 | contig 10691 bp, 11 predicted proteins | sample MGYA00242479_ERZ504495 | MGnify/ENA primary metagenome ERZ504495 (study PRJEB26092, sample SAMD00036286) | human gut metagenome | host: Homo sapiens | study: EMG produced TPA metagenomics assembly of... | reverse complement strand
AATAAAGATATTTCTATCAAGGAGTTGTGGTTTAATCATGAGTTTAAAAAAACGCATATTTACAGAAAGTTTACGACAAAGTAGTAGCTAAAAATCCAAATGAAGCAGAATTTCAACAGGCAGTTTATGAAGTATTAGAATCCATTACACCTGCAATTGAAAAAAATCCTGCTTATGAAAAGGCTAATATTATTGAACGTATGGTTGAGCCTGAACGTATGATTACTTTCCGTGTGACATGGGTTGATGATAATGGTAATGTACAAGTAAATCGTGGCTTCAGAGTACAATTTAACTCTGCTATTGGACCATACAAAGGTGGTCTTCGTTTACATCCTTCCGTATGTGCTTCTGTAATTAAATTCTTAGGTTTTGAACAAGTATTGAAAAATTCTTTGACTACTCTTCCTATGGGTGGCGGTAAAGGCGGTAGCGATTTCGATCCAAAAGGTAAATCTGATATGGAAATCATGCGTTTTTGCCAAAGCTTCATGACTGAACTTGCAAAACATATCGGTGCAGATACTGACGTTCCTGCTGGTGATATCGGTGTTGGTGCTCGTGAAGTTGGTTACTTATTTGGTCAATACAAACGTCTTCGCAACGAATTCACTGGTGTATTAACTGGTAAAGGTTTATCCTTCGGTGGTTCTTTAGTAAGAACTGAAGCAACTGGTTATGGTTTATGCTATTTCGTTGAAGAAATGTTAAAAGATAGTAATACATCTTTTGCTGGTAAAGAAGTTATAGTATCTGGTTCTGGTAATGTTGCTATTTACGCTGCTGAAAAAGCTATGGAATTAGGTGCAAAAGTTATTGCTATGAGCGATTCCAATGGTTATGTAGTAGATAACGATGGTATCAAACTTGATGTTGTAAAACAGCTTAAAGAAGTTGAACGTAAACGTATTAAAGAATACGCTGAACGTGTTGAAGGTGCACAATATCATGAAGGATGCAAAGGTATTTGGACTGTTAAATGCGATATTGCTCTTCCTTGTGCAACTCAAAATGAAATTGATCTTGAATCCGCAAAAGCTCTTGTAGCTAACGGCTGTAAAGTTGTTGGTGAAGGTGCAAATATGCCTTCCACTATTGATGCAATCAACTATTTCTTAGATAATAAAGTTCTCTTTGCTCCTGCAAAAGCTGCAAATGCTGGCGGTGTTGCTACTTCCGGTCTTGAAATGAGCCAGAACAGCGAACGTTTAAGCTGGACATTTGAAGAAGTAGATGCAAAATTACATGCAATCATGGTAAATATCTATAAAAATGCAGCAACAACTGCAAAAGAATATGGCTTTGAAGGTAACCTCGTAGTAGGTGCGAACATTGCTGGTTTCTTAAAAGTAGCAGATGCTATGCTTGCTCAAGGTTATGCTTATTAATAAGTAATTTAAAATATAGAATAAAGCAATTAAAAGTGCAGAAATTTATTTTCTGCACTTTTTTTATTTTGTAAAGCTGTCGTTAATCAATAAAAGCTTATAAATATTAAAAATAAATTCTTATTTAATAATTATTATTGATATGATATAATTAATAGTATAAAACTAGGATTTATAAATGATTTTAAATTTGATAATAATATAAATAAGGAGGATATATTTTGTCTGATTTTATAACAGTAAAAGGAGCGAGAGCTCATAATTTAAAAAATATAGATGTAAAAATTCCTCGTGATAAATTAGTAGTAGTAACAGGATTGAGTGGCAGTGGAAAATCTTCATTAGCTTTTGATACGATATATGCCGAAGGTCAACGTCGTTATGTAGAGTCTTTATCTGCATATGCTAGACAATTTTTGGGGCAGATGGATAAACCAGATGTTGATTATATAGAAGGATTATCGCCTGCTATATCTATTGACCAAAAAACGACAAGTCATAATCCTCGTTCTACAGTGGGAACAGTTACCGAGATTTATGATTATCTGCGTTTATTATTCGCTAGAGTGGGAAAACCTCATTGTCCAAAATGTGGTAAACCGATCACTCAGCAGACAGTAGACCAAATGGTAGATAATATTATGAGTTTGCCAGAACGCAGTAAATTATTGATCATGGCACAAATCATTCGTGGGAAAAAAGGCGAACATAAAAAAGTATTGGAACAAATTCGCAAAGAAGGTTATGTGCGTGTACGCATTGATGGCGAAGTTATAGATATTAATGAAGAAATCAATCTAGAAAAAATAAAAACATACGATTGAAGTTGTAATCGACCGCTTGATTGTGCGTGAAGGCATTGAACAACGTTTAGCAGATTCACTTGAAACTGCTTTAGATATAGGTGAAGGAATTGTCTATGTACAAGTGGTTGATGGTGAATTATTGATGTTTAGTCAAAATTTTGCTTGTATAGATTGTGGTATCAGTCTGCCAGAAATTGCTCCGCGTATGTTTTCATTTAATAGTCCATATGGGGCTTGCCCTGAATGTAGTGGACTTGGCAGTCATCAACAATTTGATATAGATTTAGTAATGCCTAATAAAAATTTAAGCCCAGCAGAAGGTTTATTTGCACCATTATCTAAAAATCCAGCTTCTTATGCTATGGTACAGATTGAAGCTGTATTAAAAAAATATGGTTATACTTTAAATACTCCATGGAATGAAATTGATAAAAATATTCAAGAGTATTTGATAAATGGTTCAGGTGAGGAAAGATTTAATTATTCATATGTGAATATGTATGATGAATATAAAGAGTATTTTTCACCATTTGAAGGTGTAATGCCTATGCTTGAGCGTCGTTATAAAGAGACTAATTCAGATATAATGCGAGAATCATATGAAGCATATATGAGCACTACACCATGCCCAAAATGTAAAGGGGCAAGGTTAAAACCAGAAGTATTGTCCATCACTATTGGCGATAAAAATATAAAACAAGTAACAGATATGACTATCGCTGAAGCTAGTGAATTTTTTAAAAATCTTAAATTCACTGAGCGTGAAGAAATCATTGCTAAACAGATTATGAAAGAACTTCATGCTAGATTAGGTTTTTTACTAGATGTAGGGTTGGAATATTTAACATTATCTAGAGCAGCAGGCACTTTATCTGGTGGGGAAGCCCAGCGTATTCGCTTAGCTACACAGATTGGTTCAGGTTTAGTCGGTGTATTATATATTTTAGATGAACCTAGTATAGGACTTCATCAAAGAGATAATAATAGGTTGTTAGCTACATTAAAACATCTTCGCGATTTAGGAAATACTTTGATTGTGGTAGAACATGATGAAGATACTATGTATGCAGCAGATTGTATTATTGATATAGGGCCAAAAGCAGGAGCTGGTGGCGGTGAAGTAGTAGCTCAAGGAACTGTTGAAGAAATCAAGCAAAATTTAAATTCAATAACAGGGCAATATTTAAGTCGTAGAAAATATATACCAGTACCAAAAGAGCGAAGAAAAGGCAATGGCAATTTTATCGAAGTTGTTGGTGCTAAAGAAAATAATTTAAAAAATATAAATGTAAAATTTCCATTAGGTGTATTTACTGTAGTAACAGGTGTTTCTGGTTCTGGAAAATCTACTTTGGTAAATGAAATATTGTATAAAGGTTTAGCAAGTAAATTATATACAATAAAAGGAAAACCAGGTAAACATAAAGAGATAAAAGGCATTGAAAATATAGACAAAATCATCAATATTGACCAATCGCCAATAGGTAGAACACCTCGCTCTAATCCTGCGACATATACAGGTGTATTTGATAGTATTCGTGAATTATTCAGTCAAACTAATGAAGCGAAGATAAGAGGATATAAACCTGGTCGTTTTAGTTTCAACGTCAAAGGTGGACGTTGTGAAGCTTGTCATGGTGATGGCATTATAAAAATCGAAATGCACTTTTTACCAGATGTATATGTTCCATGTGAAGTTTGTAAGGGAGCGAGATATAATCGTGAAACTTTAGAAGTAAAATATAAAGGAAAAACAATATCTGATGTACTCAATATGACAGTTGATGAAGGCTGTGTATTTTTTGAAAATATACCTAAAATTTATCGCTATATGAAAGTATTACAAGATGTAGGACTTGGTTATATTCAATTGGGACAGCCAGCAACGACATTATCTGGCGGTGAAGCACAGCGTGTAAAATTAGCTTCTGAATTAGCTAGAAGAAGTACAGGCAAAACTCTTTATATTTTAGATGAACCGACAACAGGACTGCATACAGCAGATATTCATCAACTTTTAGATGTATTACAGCGATTAGTTGATGGTGGAGATACTGTAGTTGTCATTGAACATAATCTTGATGTGATTAAAACAGCAGATTATTTGATTGATTTAGGTCCTGAAGGCGGCAATCGCGGTGGTACTATTGTAGCTAAAGGAACACCAGAAGATATAACGAAAGTGAAAGCTTCATATACAGGGCAATTTTTAAAACCTTTACTTGAAGAAGGAAAAAGATTAAATAAACGAGATGCATAAAATAAAGACCTTGATAATATAATTTATGTATTATCAAGGTCTTTTTATATTAAAGTAATTTAATTAATTCAGTGATAACAAAATTTAAATCTTCTTGTGTATGACTAGCTGATATAGCAAGACGCAATCGACTTTGATTTTGTGGGACTGTAGGTGGACGGATAGCAGATAAAATAATATGTTTTTCATAGAGCTTTTGAGCTATTTGCAGAGCTTTTTCATTGCTATGCACAATGATGGGCACGATAGGAGTCGTTAAGTTTATATCTATATTATTTTGTTGTAATAAATTTTGTACATAAGAAATATTATCGTATAATTTATCAACTAAGTTATTATCGTTAGCGATTAAGGACAATGCTTCAAGGCTACTTGCTATATCTGCTGGTGTCAATGCTGTAGAAAAAATGTAACTGCGAGCCTTGTTGATGAGATATTCAATAAGAATTTTTTTGCCAGCGACAAAGCCACCTTCGGAAGCGAGGGCTTTGCTTAAAGTGCCTAATTGAATATCAATTTTTCCTTGTAGGTGAAAATGTTCTACACTGCCATGACCTTTGCCCAAGACTCCTGTAGCATGAGCATCATCAACCATAGTTAAAGCATTGTATTTATGTGCTAAATAGGATATTTCATCTAAAGGAGCGATATCGCCGTCCATACTAAATACGCTATCAGTAACGATTAATTTCGTATGAGAATATGGCAAATTTTTTAATATATTTTCTAAATCTGCCATATTTTTATGACGATAAATTAAAGTTTTAGCTTTGCTGAGTCGACAGCCATCAATTATACTTGCGTGATTTAATTCGTCGCTGATGATGTAATCATTATTATTAGTCAATGCACTGATAGTGCCAACATTAGCCATATAGCCAGTATTAAAGACTAATGCCTTTTCTGTAGATTTAAATTCAGCAAGTGCTTGTTCTAATTTGGCAAATAAAATATGAGAGCCAGATATCAAACGTGAGCCACCAGAGCCTGTACCGTATTTTTCGATAGCATCAATAGCAGCTTTTTTCACTTGTGGGTGATGTGTAAGCCCTAAATAATTATTAGAAGCCATCATTAAAAATTCTTCATTATCTTTTAGAACTTTAGTGGCAGAAATGGGAATATAAGTTATAGGTTTTCGATATAATTGCTGTTGATGTAAAAATTCTATTTCAGTTAAATATTTATTTAAATTATCTTGCATGATATACTCCATTTCAATTTATAAATTAATATCTACAAGTACGGGCTGTCTTTCAAGATAATTTTGCAAAGCTGTGATATCTACAGGTGTTTTTACAAAAATACTCGACCACCTTGATTGCTATGTAGTGGTTTCATTTTAGTAATACGGTGATAAATATTATTGGCAGATACATAACCGATAATATAATTAGGATCATCAGACCAACATAATTCTCCTACGACATTTGGCGCGGATAAAACTTTACTAGCTAAGACGAGAGCTTCTTGTACATGATTGTCTGTATAGCCTAATTCATCAAAATGTTTTTTGGCTTGTAGTGTATCTTTAAAATCCATGCGACTGACACGAATTCCTCTCATGCCTGTATTATCCAAGCGTTTTCCTGTAGTGGCATCAATTAAAATAGCACCACGCATATTTTCTTGTAGTGATAATAAAGATGACATAGCATTATCTATGGCTATTTTGGAAATGCTTGCATTTGCTAAAAATTCACAAGCATTTTTATGTCCATCATTTACATCAATAGCTGTATACGTTTCCATCTTAAGCATAGGAATAGTTATGATATCTTTGGGTTTGACTTCTTCAATAGTAAGGCGGATAAAATCTGCTCTGCCTTTTTCATGAGTTAAAGCTCGTTGAATTAATTTTTCTGTGATTGTAGTTAAATCTTGTGTTGTAATCAAACGTTCGGCACCGGAAATATGATGACCACCATGTTCATGGGCTCCACCTTGAGCTGAACGCATACGAATACTATAGAGCATAAATATTATCTCCTTTTATGAATTATTTTCTTTAAGATATTTACTAAAATAGGGGAAGCTATAGCAGTGAAGATAAGTCCAGGAATGGTAAATAAAATCATGGAAAATGTCAAAGCTCCTAGATTGCCTAGAAAGAAAAATAGACTAAATCTAGCGATAAGTGAAGCGATAGGGCCAGCGAAAATTATCATATAAAGATGATTTTGAGCTAAATATAAAAGTAGACCAACGATCAGACGAAATTGCATGGCAATAGCTACATTTAATATATTTTGTGTACCTAAAGCTAAACAGATTACACTAGATAAAATGCCACTGATGATATATTTTTTAAAACCAAAGACACTACAAATAGCTACAGCTAATGGAGCTGATAATTGAAATTCAATGCCAGGAATAATATTAGGAATTTTGATTGAGCCTAATATAGAAATCATGGCAACTAAAATAGCGATTTCACAAAGTGTAGAAGTTTATATCTCACATTGTCAACCTTTCTGTAATTTTAGTTAACATTTTAAAGAAAGATGAGATATTTGTCAAATAAAAAAACAGATATAGATTTCATAAGAAAAATATATCTGTAGATTTAGTTTTAGTTTAAATAAGATTTTTTTTAGTTTTGTAAAAGGAATGGTCAATAATCCTAGAGCAAATAAAACAGTGAATAGACCGATTAAAGATAAGACAGTAGGTATTTCTTGATAAAAGAAAATACCAAAGAGCATAGCAGCTATAGGTTCACCAGAGGCTAAAATGGCAACTTTGCCAGCTTCGACATAATTTAAAGCTACAGTAAAATAAATATATGGTAATACAGAAGTGAGCAAAGAATGTAATAATAAAAATCCGCTCATAGGCGCTGGGTCAATTTGAATGATTTCCCAAACTTTTAACCAATCAGTAAAAGGCAGTAAAGCTATGCCAACAGCCATTAAACTATAAATTGTAACTGTGAAAGAATGATAGCCTTTGAGCATGGCGATTTTGGAGAATATACTATATGTACCGTAGAAAAATGCACCTAAAGTGCCAATGATAATACCGATGGTAGTCCATTTCATAGCACCGACTTCTTCTAAGACGCCACTAGATAAGATACAACCAATCAAAGCCAAAATAGCACAAACGGTTTTTTGCAAAGTGAGTTTTTCTTTGAATAAAATACTAGCCAAAATCAATACAAATATAGGGGCAAGACTCAATAAAACAGCAGATAAGGATAAGGTCAATTCATTTATGGCGAAGTTATAACAAAGATTTAGACCTAACATGCTAAAAATACCAGCACAAATAAAAATCCATAAATCCTTTAATTTGATTTTGAGTAATTTTTGTCTAAACATAGTAAACCGGCAATAATAATGATAATAGCAACAATGATGCGAGTTTCGACAATAGAAACACTATTTAGACCTAATTCGCTAAGTTTTCGGACAAAAATCCCCGCAGAACCCCACATTATGCCCGACAAAATGGGAAAAATTTGAATCCATTGCTTCAATTTCATAAAATAACGCTCCTAAAATAAATTTCATATTTTAAGATTATACTATGTTAATATTTGACTAACAATATATTGACTTTAAAGGAATAAATTAATGAAATGTAACTATAAAAAAAGAGCTTATTAAAGATTTTTCAATCCATAATAAGCTCTATAAAATTATACATTAGATTAAGATTTAATTAATATATAGGTTTTGATTTGAAGACATAAGTGTATTTATGTCAGAGGTATAATAATAGCTTACAATATATTATTAATATTATTGTAAACTATGTGCGCTGTGATAAGATGCTTCTTCTTCGTCATCTCTTTTAGTAATAAGTTTATAAGTGATGAGATTTGCTAAGAAGCCTAAATAAATAATGCCTAAAGTTAAAGCAGTAATTGTTGGATTATTTATATAAAGGGAAAGAATGAAACTTGCAATAGCTACTAATAAAGCACGAATAATAAGAACAGTTTTCATAATGAAATTCCTCCTGATTTTAAAAAATATATATAAAATGTTGTATAATTTTTTCGTGAAAATTTATTTCGGTTATTATTATAACGCTTTATAATCAAGAGTCAATGAATTTGAAGAAAGTTTATATCTTAAAATTGTTGTCAAATATAGCTATTTTTACTAAAAAATTTTTTAATATGTAAAAATAGGTGTATTATTTGCGCAAAAAGATAGAATATAATATTATAAGTATAAAAAAAACAATTTATGATGATAAATTATTTAGTTGTCTATATATTTTATTATAGTATTGTGAGGTCAAATTATGACATATAAAGTAAGCTCTTCTGAAAAACTAAGGAAATCAGGAGCAGAAGCAGAAACAAAGGCTTTATTATATTTGATGAATTTTTATCCTGATTCTCAAGATATACATTATTTTATCGTAGATTTTTTAATGATTTAACAGGTATGAATAGAACAGCAAAAATATTGTGGGATTTACAATCTAAAGGTGCTAAAAATTCATCACCTAAAGTATTGGTAAAGAGCTTGTAACATTATTCAAAAATTTTATTAGTGAAATTAACTTTAAAGCATATATTTTATTTCTTGGAGGGGTAACATCTTCATTTCGTATAGATAATTCAAAACTTCATTTGGTATAGAAAATATAAAAAGAGGCATTGGAATTATTAATAGAAGGCTTAATTGAAGAGTGTAAAAATAAAATATATATTCCAAATGAACAAATAAAAATTGATATAATAGAAAATTTATAATCACATGTAACATTTATTATTGATGAGAAAAAGTCTACAGATTATGTAAGAAGTATTATAAAAATGCATCCACATTTGATGCCAGAAGATATTATACTTGAAGCAATATTTAATGAAATTAGAGATAAGCAATCTTCAAAAAAAATATAAATAATGTAGAAGGAATTACGATAGAAACAACAGAAGATGCATTAGATTATTGTAGACATTTAACAAATAATGAAATTAGATTATTAACATTACAAAGGATATTAAATTGGAGTATACTTGAAAAAGGAATACCTGAGGCATTTTTAGAAATTTATAATAGATTTCCAGCAGAACAGAGAAAAGATAAATTGAATGAGTGTCAAGCAAATTGTTGTAGAGCTTTATTTAATAATAATTGTGCAGATGGTTTTTGGACTTTTTTTTGAAAAGATATATACATTGATTATTCAACATCCACAAGATAGTGTAACAGAGATATATAGAAATATAGAAGATGAAATATTAGACGGATGTCCTGACTTAGATGTTCATTCATTTAAATATTTTATATCAATTGTGAAAGAAGGCATACAAAAGTGATAATAAAGCAAATTGCGATTGGAAATAATATAGAAGGATTTATTGAAGATTCTTTTTCTAATGGATTTAATATTATATTAAGTGAGGATAATAATAAAGGAAAAACAATTGTAATTCAAAGTATTTTATATGCATTAGGAAATGAACCTCCAGCATTTCCAGCATCATTTGAATACAAAAATATATTTATATTTTACAATTTGAAGAAGATGGTAAAGAATATTGGATTTGCAGAAAAATAATGAATTTATAATTTATAATAATAATTTTTATTTTAGCAGAGAGTATATCAGAATTAAGAGATATTGGGATAAAATATTTTTCTTTGCCTAGAATAATTATTAATAATATTGAGAGAATAGTAGATCCATCTTTATTACTACAATTGTTTTTGTAGGTCAGGATAAAAGTCTACAGATAATATTGAAAATAGAGGATTATATAAAAAATAGATTTTTATAATACAATTTATGAAATAATGGGTTTAGGTTCAATAAAATTAAATCAAGAAGAATTAGATTTAGTAAAAAAAAGATTGCAAACTTTAAAAGAAGAAAAGAGTAGTTTAATAAAACAACATAAATTATTAAAGTCCAAAAAATATTCTACAGAATTTTTGAGTAGTATTAAAGATAAAATTGCATTTGCAAATAAAATTAAGCAAATGGAAGAAATAAAAGAAGAGATTTTAAATTTAAAAAAGAAAGAAATAAATGTATTAATAGAAAATTAAATTGGGAAAAACAATAAAAGAATTAAATTCACTTAATAGAACTATTGAAATAGGTGAGTTAAGATGTATGGATTGTAATTCGACAAATATATTATATAAAGGAAGAAAAAAAGATTCATTTTCATTTGATGTATCAACAGTAGAAATGAGAAAAAGAATAATAGCGTCTATTAATGAAAAAATCGAATCATATGAGGAAGAAAGTCAAAGATATTCTTTT
>ENA-OPZD01000419-OPZD01000419.1-human-gut-metagenome-genome-assembly--contig:-NODE-419-length-10699-cov-2.627980_pt1 | contig 10699 bp, 15 predicted proteins | sample MGYA00242479_ERZ504495 | MGnify/ENA primary metagenome ERZ504495 (study PRJEB26092, sample SAMD00036286) | human gut metagenome | host: Homo sapiens | study: EMG produced TPA metagenomics assembly of... | reverse complement strand
AGAAGCTGGTTCAGTGTCTGCTCTCTCTCATCATCGTCCGCCGCCCATACCGGTTCCACGCTGTCTTGCAACCGCATCGATCTCATCAATGAAAATAATACATGGTGCATGGCGTTTGCCTTCTTCAAAAAGATCACGCACACGTGATGCACCTACACCGACAAACATTTCCACAAAGTCAGAACCGGAAATGGAGAAAAACGGAACTCCCGCTTCTCCTGCCACTGCCTTTGCCAGAAGTGTCTTACCAGTTCCGGGAGGGCCTACAAGCAGCACACCTTTCGGAATCCTTGCGCCTACTTTTGTATATTTCTGTGGAGATTTCAGGAAATCTACCACCTCTACCAGATCTTCCTTCTCCTCCTGCAGACCTGCTACCTTGTCAAAAGTAACTTTCTTATTATCATCCGGAGATGACATTCTTGCGCGGCTCTTGCCGAAATTCATCATCTTGGCATTTCCGCCGCCACCGCCACCTGCCATCTGGCGGTTCATCATCATGATCAGAAAGATCACAAGGGCACCTGTGAGAAGAACCGGAAGCAAGGTTGTCAGAAATACATTGTCTCCGGGTACATCCTGAGTTGTAATATCAATATCGTATTTATTCAACAGTTCGATTGCCTGATTGACATCTGTCACATAAACCTTCTTCTGACCGGAGTCAGTAGTATCTACGATCACAGAACCTGTAGGCACTTCTCTGTTCTGCTGAATTGTCGCATCAACCACCTTGTTGTCTTCAAGAGCCTGCTCCAGCTGCTTCTGCGTGTAATTGCTCTGGGAACCACCTGATTATTCAGATAAAATAACCGGCTACCAGCGCAATAACCAGCACCAGATACAGACCAATTCTGCTTGGCTGTTTATTCACTTACTTAAATCTCCTTTCAGTCTTCCCCCAGTTCCACTACTCCAATGAATGGAAGATTCCTGTATTTCTGTGCATAGTCCAGACCATAGCCTACTACAAATTCATCCGGGATGTTAAAGCAGCAGTAATCAACTCTTACATCTCTGACTCTTCGCTCCGGTTTGTCCAGCAATGTACACAGACGGATGCTGTTTGGATTTCTCTGCTTCAGGATCTCAATAAGATAGCTTAATGTTCTTCCTGAGTCAATGATATCCTCTACGATCAGAACATCTTTGCCCTCCAGTGGCTGGTCAAGGTCTTTGACGATCTTTACAACACCGCTGGATTTGGTGTCATCACCATAGCTGGATACAGACATAAAGTCAAGAGAAACCGGCACTGTGATTCTCTTTGCAAGTTCACAGGTAAAGAATACACCACCTTTTAATACACAGATTAAATGGATTTCCTTGCCTGCATAATCCTTGCTGATCTTTGCTGCGATCTGCTTAATACGGGAATCTACTTCCTCTTCGCTGAGTAAAACTTTGATTTTCTCACTCATTTTCGTTTCCTCCTTGGTAATTTAATACTAACACCTTCCTGGTTTGGGGGTTAATTTTATACCTCTCATTCATCCTGCTTCCCACCATCCAGAGGATTTCTTTTCCACATGCGATCAGCGGAATGCTGTCTCTGTATTCCGACGGGATTTTCTCATCGATCATACAGCGGTTCAGCTTCTTTGTGTTCCCCTGCGCATTGATAACCATATAATCTCCTGTCCGTCTGGTGCGAATATACGGATTCTTTTCTATTTTATCATAATCCATCCATTTCGTATACTTTTTTCTTCAATCTTCTGACCTTCATACAAAAATATTTCTGCCGAAAAAATTCCCAGCGGACTGGTCACAGTCCCCGGAATTCTGATTTTCCATTCCCTGTCTGATATATCTTTTCCGCAAACTGTTTTTCCGTTTTGGATATCTGAACCTTCATGCTTTTCACCGATCATCCCTGCTGACTTCTCCTCTCCGCACCGGCAAAGTCTTACTCCTTCATAATCTCTTCTGGCTTCCATGTGATAAGGAAGGCTGATCCGTCTTCCGGTCTGCATTTCATAAAGTTCCAGAACCTTCTCATAGTGAACAGCTGCCAGATCCTTCCGTCTGCCTGCCAGCTGTTCCATCGCCTGTTGTAATGCATAAACCTGAATGATCTGAGGCTCCGTAAAAAATTTTTCAGTAAAGTAATATCCCTTATCTTTCTGAAACTCGCTCAACACCAGGCAGCTCTGCTGCGTAAGATATTCCTCTGCCTGGGAAATCCTTGCCGCAGTCTCTGCCATATGTGCCGCTGCCTTTCCATTGACCTGCTGTTCCAACATAGGAAGAATATGATGTCTGATTCGGTTTCTGGTATATTCATCTGACAGATTGGTGCTGTCCTGAATATGAGAAATCTTCTTTTCTTTCAGATACTCTGCAATTTTGTTCCGGCTTAAGCACAGAATCGGGCGGATAATCTCTCCGTCTACAGGGCGCATGGTGCATAGTCCCCGCAGACCTGTTCCTCTGCACAGATTATGAAGCATAGTTTCCGCAAGATCCTCCTGATTATGCGCTAATGCAATTTTTATCTCACTGTCCTTTCTCCCACAGACGGCAGCTTCCCTCTGAAAAGCTTCTTTTCTTACAATCCTTCCCGTCTCTTCCTCGCCCAGCTTCCACTCCCTGCTCAATCCCGGAACATCATAACAATAAACAGTACATGGGATCTGCCACTTCCGGCATATGTTTTCCACAAAGCTTTGGTCCCTGTCCGCTTCCTTTCCACGTATTCCATGATGTATATGGACCACTCTCAATGTAAAATCCAGTTTTCCCTGAAGCTCCTTTAAAATGCGGAGCATTGCCATAGAGTCACTTCCGCCGGACACTCCTGCCAGGACCACATCATTTTTTCCGATCATCCTGTTTTGCTTTATATAAGCAAGAATTTCTCTTTCCATTTTTATCCTGATTTCCTTTTCTATCTTAGTATCCGCAGCATTATTTTTCCACACGCCTGCCACCAGCACTGTCATATCATCCCGTGCATGATAATCGCTGTATCCCAGCACCCGTTCCAGTATTCCCCTGCCGAAATCTTTCGGTGATTCCTCGTGAACATCCATAATGATTTCTTTCATGGTTTCCTCCTCTTTCTGGTCAGGCAATGCATCCAGGACTCCATCTGTCATCATGATCAGGTAATCCCCATGGTACAGCTTTCTGGTAGCTGTCTCAAAATCAATCTGCTGTACAAGCCCTGCGGCCAGACTTTCAGAAGTAATAGATTCCACCCAGTGATCTCTTTTGATAAATGTAGACGCTGCCCCCGCCTTCAGAAAATTGCAGATTCCTGTATACAGGTCCACTGCGCAGATATCCACTGTAGAAAACATACCCTCCTCTCCTTTGAGTACCAGAGCAGAATTTACCATCTTTGCTGCCGTTTCCTGGGAAAATCCTGACTCCATAAACTGTTCCAGAAGTTCCACAACTGTCTCGCTCTCCCTGCATGCTTCCATCCCTGAGCCCATGCCATCCGAAAGGCACATAACAAATCTGCCGCCATCCTCCTGTCTGCATATATAATTATCTCCGGAAACCTTCTCTTCTTCTCTGGTAAGCCTGGCCGTTCCATAGAGAACCTGATAGCTTACATCCTCAGCAAAATGTACAGTGTGATATTCTCCGTTTACAATACATCTGCTCCCATTTACAGGTACCATGGAAATTTCACAGTATTTTGAAAGAAGCTGTGCAATCTCTGTCATGGAAATACACTGACCGCTTCTGGCACGCATGGTGAGAAAATCTGTTTACGTCCTTTCACCTTATTCATCATCCATGCCCTGCGAAGGATCACATGGCTCTTTCTCAGTCCCTTGCGAAGTTCTTCTTCAAACTGCGGCGTTACTCGCTCCAGGTCATACAGATCACTGGCTACGTTCTCCATGATATGTGAGACTTCCATAAGCTGCTGTGCTACTGCCAGCCGATTCTCGATCATACGGTTATCCCACATCAGGTTCTGCCTTTCTTTCTGAAAATTCTCTGCAACCGTCTCATAATACTGTACGGAACGGGGACATATGCCTGTCCAGTCAGCGCGGATGCCTCTGACATTTTCCTCGTTTCCACTCTCCATAGAACGTACCAGTGCCTCCACTCCTTTCACCAGTTCCTGACTGTGTTCTCCCCAGCAGATTTCCCTCTGATAGCATCTGCTGCATACCTTTGCATTTGTATCCTCAATGATCTGCTCAACCTGCCTGCTGCTCAGATAATCTTTCCGATAAGGCATCCCGTAGAAAGTATCTGCCAGTTTCTGAAAAGATGCCGCATACTTCTCCACCCTCTCTTTCTGAGGATGGCCCTCCTGCAGAGACGGCAGTTCTTCTGTATCCGGCAGATTTTCTGCTAAAATAGTTTTTGCCATGTCCCGTATGATCAGCATAATGCTGATAACGAGCATGGCAATCATCCATTCCTGCATATTCTCCCCTCCCCTTATTCATTCCCTGTATATAGCAGACTACTGCATTTTTATCAGAGAATTTCAATAACTGTTCAACAGTCCTCTCTTTCACAAAGTACTAAACAGTTACAGATATTATATGGAAGGGTTTCTGAAATATCTGTCAAACGCAGACGAATCCTTCGCAAAAGTTTTCGACATTTGTTACTGCTGTTTCTTAAAAACAGTCTCATTGTCCTTCACAAGTCCCAGTTTCTCTCTGGCAACCTCTTCTGCATATTCGTCTGTCTCCATATATTTCTTTAATTTATCAATTTCTTCTGTACGTGTCTGCTCATCTTCAATCTGTTGCTGAAGAGTGGCGGCCTTAGCATCATATCCTGTGAGGCGTTCCTTAAGGTCATTACTTTCTAGCATCAGTCCTCCCAGAAGGACTAAAACAACCAGCGCAATCGCAATTCATTCCAAGAGAGTTATACCCTACTTCTTTTTTTCTTCCTTTTCTTAGAATTACCCAATTTGCCAGCCTTCCTTTTTAGCATATTTATACGCTTTATACCACAGGAGTTTACATCTTTTGACCGGAAATAGCAACCATTTTATCAAAAATTTAATAATTATTACAGGAATCTCCATAAGTTTTCGTACAGCATTTTTACAAAAAATATCTCCGAGGACCCTGTTGCAGACGTATAACGCTCCGGATAAAAAGCCTCAAACCATAAAAAAACGCAGGATTCCTTCATTGCTCCTGTAAATCTCCGAAAAACAAAAAGGCACAACAAGCCAGTACAAAATATCTTCCGTCCCGACAGCTTTATCCGAATGTGCAAAACATTCCTGAATGCAGCCAGCAGATCATAACACAAAAGGAGAACAGCACCCACAGCTATTGTCCGGAGCAGCAGAAGTAATTCATGATGAATAAATGCACTCATCTCTCACCGGAACATCCTTTTAAATAAGGATTCATCCCTGTTATCTGTATTCTTTGACAGATAAGTAAGACTGTCCACTTTTCCTTCCAGATCTACTTCTCCCTTTTCCAGATCAAGCTGCTTCACATGAAGCTGTTCTCCCTTTATTACAAGTTTCCCTGCCTGTGTAAAAAGCAGGATTTCTTTTTCATCAAAGGATTTAATATCCTTTACCCCGGTAATTCTCCCGTTCTGACGGTTTTCCAGCATCAGGCTGTGAGTTGAAAGTATCTTCTTCTCTTCCACAGACACCTCCCGGTCACAGCCTCCGGAAACTATGACCTGCCAATCTGTTACTTATCAGTAGTTTATGTGCCGGAAAATGGAAATAGACAATAAAATGTTAAAAATTTATATGTTCCCACTGCATAAATGCAAAAAGCTGCAAATTACCATCCGGAATCAAAGATATTTGTACATACTCTCTACATCTTCTTTTGACAGTTTCTTTTACATCCAGTACTTCTACTTTGACATTCTTACTTCCGAACTGGATTTCAATAGTATCTCCCGTCTTTACCTGTACAGATGCCTTGGCAGGCTTATCGTTGACAAGAACTCTTCCTGCATCACATGCTTCGTTTGCCACTGTACGGCGTTTGATCAGACGTGACACCTTTAAGTATTTATCTAATCTCATATTCTACTCCTGTAAATGTCCTGTAAATGGATACTCACGAATTACTCCGCCAGAGTATCAAAAAAGGGGAACTTTCGTTCCCCCGGTTATCGCCTTTATTATTTACCGTTAACCATATCTTTTAATGCTTTTCCAGCTTTGAATTTCGGTGATTTAGAAGCTTCGATTTTCATAGTTTCACCAGTCTGAGGATTTCTTCCCTCGCGAGCAGCTCTTTCACTTACTTCAAATGTACCAAATCCTACTAACTGGATTTTTCCGCCATTTTTCAGTTCTTTAGAAACGACATCAACGAAAGATTTCAGAACGTCTTCTACGTCCTTCTTGGATAAGTTTGTCTCTTTCGCCATAGCTGCTACTAATTCTGTTTTATTCATGGTGTTTCCTCCTCTAATGATCTCTTTCTTGTTTGGTGGCATCTGCCAAAAGCGACAGAGCTCTATCCTCTATATATATACCTTTTTCCCCATATTGTCAAGGTTTTTCGTAACTGTTCCGCACAACTGTTCCGCACTGTTACTGAGGATAATCCCTGAAACATTCCTCTGCAAAATTCTCCCAGATTTCTCTCTGTCTGATAAGATTCTGAAGCTTTTCCACATTTTTCTCTGAAATCCACACCTTTTGTGTGAATAATAATAATTTGCCAGTTTCCAGTATTTTTCAGGATAAGTGAAACGTACACGCAGATTTTTCCACTCTTCTGCCGAGATTGGACGGATTTTATGATATTCCCTGAGCATTTCCCCCGCCAGTTCCAGATTCCAGTTATATTTCTCCAGTATTTTTCTCATAAAACGATACAAATCTGCTACCTGAATATCAAAACTCCAGTGACCAAAATTTGTGACTGCCGTCCCCAAATGATCACCTTTCAGCATCAGAATATTATGCTGATTATATTCTCCATGACATACCTGTCCTTCCCGCCATGCCCTTTCCCTAAGATCATCATAATCCGTCTCGTCCAGAAGCTTTACTGCATACTGTGCCCTTTCAAGAAACTGCTCCACACTTGCCAGATAATTTTTCTCAAATACATTGGATGCTCCTTTGTTCCGTATAAATTTTCGTATCTTACGAAGCTCCTGATTATGCCGGAGATATTCCTCCCTGAGAGATCTTTCCCTGTATTCCTCCACAGGTTCCATTTTCATTAAAATATGTAACCTTGCCAGTGTCCGGACACTTTTTAAAATTAATCTTCCCGGGATTTTGTGTCACACTCTTTTCCTTCATACCAGTGCTGGAGTGTAAACCTTTGTTCAGTCTTATCTTTACTGACCAGACTTTCCTGATTATTCCGCAGAAAATAATCGGTATTTATACCATTTTCCTGAAGTTTCATCAAAAGCTCCTGCTGTTTTTCCAGCTTTTTTCAGAACCGTGAAATTCCCTCAGGATCAGAAGTCCCTGAGCTGTATAGCAGAGTAAAGCTCCTCTTGTCCTTGCAGAACGGTCTGCTGTCAGCTCATACTGAGCCAAAGTGCCAAGTCCGTAATCATACAATGACATATCCCCCTCTTAATCATCTTAATTCTTTCTATACATATGAAGAAAATCCGGTGGATATACCCCCGGATTTTAGTTATTTACTATATTCTAATATACTGACAATTCCATAAAACTGCACTATTTCTCATCAAGCAGACCCAATAATATCTCTTTCTGATTCTTCTGTGGATCGACAAGTACTACTTCCAGCAGACGGTTCAGCGTTTCTCCTATCTCACGCCCCGGCTTATAACCGGCTTCAATCAGATCTTTCCCTGTCACTGCCAGAGTTTTTAAAGATACACACTGATGTTCATTAATGATCGTCTCATAAGCCTCTTTCACCTTATCCAGACGTTCCTGCTTCTCTGTGCGTCTGTAAGCACTCTGTGCCAGCATATCTGCCTGCTGCACTTCCAGATAATATGGGAAGAGATCCTCACCGATACGGTTCACTGCCCTGCGCACTGCCTTTGTCGTTCCATCCGGTCTGTCATCATGCCATTTTACCAGACGGGTTACCTTGCGGATTGTATCATTATCGAATTTCAGCCTGCGCAGGATCTGTGCAGCCATCTTTTCTCCCGCAATCCCATGCATCTTGAAATGATCTCTTCCATTCTCATCTGTTTTCCGGACAACCGGCTTTCCAATGTCATGAAGCAGCATGGTAATCCTGAGAACTTTATCTGCACGTACATGACAGAGACTGTGCAGGATATGCTCCCCTACTGTGTAACAGTGGTGCGGCGTATTCTGGGATGTTGTCATACATGCATCAAACTCCGGAAGAAATTCAGCTGTGATCCCGGCTTCATAAGCCACCCTGAGATAATCCGGATGAGGAGACATCAGGAGCTTCACAAGCTCTACCTGAATCCTCTCTGCACTGACATGCTTCAGATTCGGTGCCAGAACCTTCAGTGCCTTACGAGTCTCTTCTTCAATGGTAAAGCCCAACTGCGCACTGAAACGGACTGCACGCATGATCCGCAGTGCATCCTCTGTAAAACGCTCCAGCGGATCTCCCACACAGCGGATGATTTTTCTTTCAATATCCTCCAGTCCGCCGAAAAGGTCCACCAGTCCTGAAGAAGGATTGTATGCCATTGCATTGATGGTAAAATCCCGGCGTTTCAGATCTTCCTCAAGGCTTGCTGTAAAGGTGACCTCTTTGGGATGTCTGCCGTCCTCGTACTCACCATCTACACGATAAGTCGTGACCTCATATCCTTCTTTTTCCATAAGAACAGTCACTGTTCCATGCTGCAGACCTGTATCCACTGTTCTGTGAAACAAAGCCTTGACCTGCTCCGGCTTTGCGGATGTGGTGATGTCCCAGTCATCCGGGCTCCGTCCCAGAATGGAATCACGCACACAGCCGCCTACCACATAGGCTTCATAGCCTGCTTTTTCCAGTATATGCAAAATTGTTTCCGCGTTTTTCGGTATTTCCAGAATCATATGACCATCCTTATCTTCTTCTATTTATTCTTAACCCCGAAAACCGGCACCTACAGATATCTCTGCTGCCGGTTTTCTCTATTTCTTACTGAATTAGTATGCTCTTCCCCAGTAAACCATCTTCTTGGCAGGTTTTCCACAGCATACGCAGACATCACTTAAGTGTTCCTGCTCAAACGGCATACATCTGGATGTAGCCTGAACATCTTCTTTGATCTTGTCCTCACATGCGCGGTCACCGCACCACATAGCTTTTACGAAGCCTGGTTTGTTAACAATAGTATCTTTGAATTCTTCATAGTTTGTAGCAACATAAGTATGGGAATCTCTGTGCTTACGTGCACGCTCCAGCATATCTTTCTGGATTGTTTCCAGGATTTCCTGTACTTTCTCCACAAGCTCATCAAATGTAACAGTATATTTCTCTCTTGTATCACGACGGCAAATGACAGCCTGACCATTCTCGATATCCTTCGGGCCGCACTCGATACGAATCGGAATACCACGCATTTCCTGCTCTGCGAATTTGAATCCCGGGCTCTTGTCTGTGTCGTCTACTTTTACGCGGACTCCTGCTGCCTTTAATGCTGCAAACATCTCATCTGCTTTCTCAAGAACGCCCTCTTTTCTCTGCTGGATCGGAATGATCACTGCCTGTACAGGAGCGATTCTCGGAGGCAGCACCAGACCGCTGTTATCACCATGTACCATGATGATAGCACCGATCATACGTGTTGTCATTCCCCAGGATGTCTGATGTACATACTGAAGTTTATTTTCTTTATCTGTATACTGGATGCCGAATGCTCTTGCAAATCCGTCGCCAAAGTTATGGCTTGTACCGGACTGAAGAGCTTTTCCATCATGCATCAGGGATTCAATTGTATAAGTAGCTTCTGCACCGGAGAATTTCTCCTTGTCTGTTTTCTGTCCCTTGATAACCGGGATTGCAAGTACTTCCTCACAGAAATCTGCATACAGGTTCAGCATCTGGATAGTACGCTCTTCTGCTTCCTCGGCTGTAGCATGAGCTGTATGGCCTTCCTGCCATAAGAACTCACGTGAACGAAGGAACGGACGTGTTGTCTTTTCCCAACGCACTACAGAGCACCACTGATTGTATACCTTCGGCAGGTCTCTGTGGGACTGGATTTCTTTTGCATAGAAGTCACAGAATAATGTCTCTGATGTAGGACGTACACACAGACGCTCCTGAAGCGGATCCAGACCACCATGAGTTACCCATGCAACCTCAGGTGCAAATCCTTCTACATGATCTTTCTCTTTCTGAAGAAGAGATTCCGGAATAAAGATTGGCATGTACACATTCTGTACGCCAGTCTCTTTAAATCTTCTGTCCAGTTCGTGCTGGATATTTTCCCAGATCGCATATCCTGCAGGTTTAATTGCCATGCAGCCTTTAACGCTGGTATAACCGCAGAGTTCAGCTTTCTTTACAACGTCGGTATACCACTGGGCGAAATCGTCTTCCATGGATGTGATGGCTTCTACCAGTTTCTTGTTGTTTGCCATGATTACTTCTCCTTTTTATGTGATTGTGTTGATCCTGACAGTGCATCAGGATATAGTCGCGGCGGAATGCATATTCTTCTTATTTTTCTTCTATAAAATAAAATTTCCTTATCTGCTTCACAGTACAAAAATCTGCCTTTTTCTATAATCCTGCAAAAACCTGTCATATTATAAAAAAACGAAAAAGAAGCCAGCCATCCTCACCAG
>ENA-OPZD01000418-OPZD01000418.1-human-gut-metagenome-genome-assembly--contig:-NODE-418-length-10714-cov-2.036554_pt1 | contig 10714 bp, 17 predicted proteins | sample MGYA00242479_ERZ504495 | MGnify/ENA primary metagenome ERZ504495 (study PRJEB26092, sample SAMD00036286) | human gut metagenome | host: Homo sapiens | study: EMG produced TPA metagenomics assembly of... | reverse complement strand
GCTGGAGGCTGTACCAAAGCTGCAAAGGAAGGTCAGAGTATGAGCATACTTTTAGAGGCAGAACATTTAACAAAAAATATTTACCCAGAGAGGAAAAAAATCCTTTTAAAGCAGTAAAATGATGTAGCTTTACACTAAAAAAAGGAGAAAACGCTGGGAATCGTAGGAGAATCCGGCAGTGGGAAAAGTACAATAGCAAAGCTGCTCACCCGGCTGACTGATATCACAGAGGGTACATTGAAATTTGAAGGAAAAGATATTACAAGACTGAAACAAAGTCAGCTGAAAGAGGTATATGGAGATATACAGATGGTTTTTCAGAATCCGGTGGGTTCTTTTGATCCCAGAAGGACACTGGGTGACGGAATTGGTGAGAGTCTTAGAAACCGTGGAATGAAAAAGGCTGATGTGGAGAAAAGAGTAGCAGAATTGCTTGAGCAGTGCGGCCTTGAGAAGGAATATGCAAAAGATATCCTCATGAGGTAAGTGGCGGACAGTGTCAGCGGGCTGCGATAGCAAGAGCTCTGGCAGTAAAACCAAAAGTTCTTGATCTGTGATGAGGCAACCAGTGCTACTGGATGTAACCATCAGAAACAGATCATGGAGCTTCTGGAAGACCTGAAAGAGAAGAATGGGCTGTCTTTTATTTTATTTGTCATAATCTGGCCCTTGTCCAGATGTTCTGTGATAGGGTTCTGGTACTGTATGAGGGAAAAGTAGTGGAAAGCGGAATTCCCGATGATATCATCAATGAACCCAAGGAAGAGTATACGCAGAGACTGGTGGATGCGGTACTTTCGTGAATGTGATTTTTTGGAAGTGCGATAGTGGTATGAAAAATACAGGCAAAACTATGCCGGATAAGAATATATAGATATCCCCTTGGGTGGGTTGTTGACGCTTTAATGTGGTGCTACAATACAGTTGTTTGTAAGGTGCGCGCCAGATAAAAATAATATTTTCACAGGAAAGGAAGTATATTTATGCATATACCTGAAAATTATTTAAGCCCGTCAACATGTGCTGTAATGACAGCAGCCATGCTTCCGGTGTGGGGATATTCTATTCATAAAATAAAAACAGAGATACCGAAATCAAAGATGCCGCTTCTTGGTATTGGGGCAGCCTTTTCATTCCTGGGAATGATGTTTAATGTTCCGCTTCCGGGCGGTACAACAGGACATGCAGTAGGGGGAACTCTTATTGCCATACTGACAGGAAGTCCTGCAGCCGGGTGCATAGCGGTTTCTATTGCTCTGCTGATACAGGCCCTTCTTTTTGGAGATGGCGGAATCCTTGCATTTGGGGCAAACTGTTTTAATATGGCATTTATATTGCCATATCTGGGCTTTTTCCTGTATAAACTTCTTTTGAAGAAAACAGGTATGCGCAAACTTAGCGCGGCAATTAGTTCATATATAGGTATTAATGCTGCGGCCTTTTGTGCAGCTGTTGAATTTGGTATTCAGCCACTGCTGTTCAAAAATGCAGAAGGCCAGGCTCTTTATTGTCCGTATCCGCTAAGTGTATCAATACCTGCAATGATGATCGGACATATTACATTATTTGGTCTGGCAGAGATTATTCTGACAGTAGTGGTACTTACCTTTGTTGAAAAAAGTTACACCAAAAGCATTGGATGCTGTTCCGGATAAGACAGCATTTAAACCACTGTATATACTGATGGCTGTTCTCATCGTACTGACTCCTCTGGGACTTCTGGCAACCGGTACTGCCTGGGGTGATGGGTGCTGATGAAATCGCTGGTCTGGTAAGTGGCGGAAGCAGCTTGGATACACTCCGTCAGGAATGACCAATGGATTTGAACTGTCAACTTTGTTTCCTGATTATTCTATGTCCGGGTTACCTGAGTGGACAGGATATATTCTTTCGGCTATTGTAGGCGTGGCACTTCTGGTGATCATTTTTAAGATTATTTCTTCAATGATGAAAGAGAAAGTTGATTTTAAAAAGAAGGCTGCATAACAGATGAATGATCATAAAAAAGAAGAAACTATGCTTCCAGACTGGATGTGTTCCGGAGAAACTTATGTTCCATCTAAAGATAAAGAAGCATTTTTAACAAAAAGTACGAAATCAGTTTTATCTGTGCTTGCAAAATGCGGTTTATGAAGGGAAGGATGGCAAATTTCTGCACTCCTTCTCTGAAACTGTTTTATACACTTCTATATATTGTTCTTACTGCATGTTCGGGAAATTATCTGTTTACTCTGATCATGTGTGCAGCAGTGACAGTCAGACTGGCGTTTTTTTCGGCAAAAGCTATCCGTCAGATCCTGAGAGGAACAGCAGGTGCGGTTCTGTTTTCTGTATTGATCCTTCTACCATCTGTATTTATGGGAACTCCTCAGACTTTAATGAATATTACTTCAAGAGTATATGTATCTGTAACTCTGGTTGGTGTTTTGTCATCAGGGACATCCTGGAATAAACTGACAGGAAGTATGAGAACTTTTCGGCTGCCATCCATATTTATTTTTACGCTGGATATTACTTTGAAATATATTTCGGTGCTTGGAGAGATATGTGCAGCTATTCTTACGTCTGTCCGGTTAAGGTCAGTGGGAAAGAATCCTCAGAAAGCAAAAGCTTTGTCAGGTGTGTTGGGAATCTCATTTCTGAAATCTGGTGAAATGGCAGAAGAAATGCATGCAGCAATGTGTTGTCGTGGATTTACAGGAGAGTATAAGAAAAAGCAGAAATACACGTTATGTGCAGCGGATATTTTCAGCACTTTTATTATGGCTGGATGTATTGTATTGTTCTGGTATCTGAACAGAAAGATATGATAATTGACAGGAAAAGACAGAAGAGGGCAGTTATGATCAGACTTGAGAATGTATGTTTTGCATATGAAAAAGAAATTGCACTGAGATATGTGGATCTTCACATAAACAGAGGAGATTCTATAGTTATCCAGGGACCTAACGGATGTGGAAATCAACACTGATTAAACTATTGAATGGAATTATTTTTCCATCGGAAGGAAAATATTTTTATCAGGGACATGAAATTAATGAAAAGCGTTAAAAAAACAGCCAGTTTGCAAAATGGTTTCATCAGCAGATGGGATATGTGTTTCAGAATGCAGATACCCAGCTTTTTTGTGGAAGTGTGGAAGAGGAGATTGCATTTGGACCGGTCCAGATGGGGCTTTCGGAAGAGGAGATTAAAAAAAGAACAGAAGACTGCCTGCACTTATTTGGATTGGAAAAACTAAGAGAGAGACCACCCTATCATCTGAGTGGAGGGGAGAAAAGAAAGGTTTCACTGGCATGTATTCTTTCGTTGAATCCTGAGGTTCTGATTTTGGATGAACCTCTTGCAGGACTTGATGAAAAAACACAGGATATGCTGGTGGATTTTCTGCAGAGTTTTCATAAAGCAGGAAAAACGTTGATTACGATTACACATAACAGACAACTGGCTGAAACTATCGGTACCAGATTTGCCTGTATGAATGAAGAACATGAACTGAAGATGCTATCATAATATTGATAATTATCTTTTCGTTAAAAAAAAGTACTTCCTGCGGACGAAGTACTTTTTTTAATGAGTTTTTAGATGCGCATTGCGCGGAGGTCTGTGCACCTTTATTTGTTGTCTGACACAAATCTTTGTGCGGATACATGAATCATTAAGTATCTCGCTGACTGATATTTAATGATCTCTGCATTGATTATATTTTAACAAAATTATGGGAAAGAACAAGCCTCCCAGGGGGATTTCAAACCATGAAAAAAGTAGTATGAACTATGCAATATATGAATAGGTAAATATCCCCCAGGGGTGTTTGACAATTGTTTACGATCTGAATTTTACTTAGTTACTGTAGCCAGAAGTGCTTTAATATCTTCCATATCATCAGCAAAATAAATTCCCTGCTGACGATTTTCTGAGGACAGCCCCATCTTGATCATATGGTCAAGAAGCTGCTTCAGGCTGTCATAATATCCATTCAGATTATACAGAATACAGGGGGCATTAAGGTGTTTTAAGGAAACCATGGACATAACTTCTGTGATTTCTTCCAGAGTACCGGTGCCTCCTGGAAATGCAATAAATGCATCACCAAGTTCAATCATTTTTGCTTTTCTTTCTGCCATATCTTTTGTGACGATCAGTTCTGTGATCTCATCATATTGTAGTTCAGAATCTATAAAAAACTGTGGTTCCACGCCTGTTACTTTTCCTCCGGCATTCAGCACACTTTCTGCTATCTGTCCCATAAGACCGGACTTTGAACCTCCATATACCAGAGAATTTCCGCTTTCTCCAATCCATGTACCAAGTTCCCGGACAGCATCTCCAAGTGCCGGATCATTTCCCTCCAAAGCTCCAAGATAAACGGTAATATTCATTGTAATTTCCTTTCTTTTTTCATGTACAGGTAATTGTTTTATATAACTGCCTCAAATAACATTACCATCAGCGGCATTGTAATAATCGAGAACAGTGTAGTCATGACATTGATGGCACTGGCATAACGTGAATCATTTCCATATACCTGGCACATCTGGGTTATTGTGGAAGCAGACGGTGTGATGATCGCCAGAAAGACAATAAGCATGATTTTATTTCCGTCTGCAGAGAACATAGCCAGATGGCTGATCTTAATCATTACAAGTGCAAGCAAAGGCACTGCAATCAGACGAAGAAATGATACAAAATATACTCTTTTGTCAGCAAAAATCTGTTTCAGATTCATTCCTGCAAACAGCATACCGGTTACGATCATACTGGCCGGTCCTATCATGCTGCCCACTGAGCCAAGAGTATTACTGATTGATCTACCGGCAAATGGAATTTTGCGAAAAAAAGTACAACACCGATAAAAATAGAAATCATGTTAATATTTAACACAATCTTTTTCCAGTCGTAGGAAGATTCCCGGCTGATAATCTTTTTGCAGTGTGTCCACAGAAAGATAAGCTGCACACTCATAAAAACACATCCATATAAAACCCAGTCCTGTCCAAGAATAAAGGTCACAATGGGTACGATCAAATTTCCTGAATTAGAATAATAAACAGAAGCAATTTCCACTTCATTCAGATGCAAAAGCTTTCCGGCTATGGAGATAATGATCAGGAGAAGAACCTGGGTCATGACAGATGCAGCCAGGGCAAGCAGCAATCCCTTTACAGTATCCATCGTGTAATCTACCTGAAAAGCGTTGATGATTACACAGGGAATGATCAGATAGAGAATGATTTTGGATAAAACCTTGCTGTCTTCATCTTTTACAAGCCTAACTTTCACGATCAAATATCCCATGAAGATCATAAGAAACAATTGAATGATCTGTTCCATGAGTAGTATGCTGATATTCATAAATATCCACCTCGTATTCTTAAAAATGTCCGTCATCGGAAATATTGTATTTACCCGATTTCTGATGTCGGAACTCATTATAAAACTTTCCCGGTTGCGGTTCAATAGTAATGTGCGAACAGAAACATTTGCTGACAATATTTTACAGGAAGCAAACCACAGATTTGAGAAAGTGTTTCAGATTATATTATCAGACAGTTTTTCAGCGGAAATCTTACAGAACAGCATTCATAGTATACGTCAGGCTTATTGTTTATCAATAACGGCATCCGGAGAATTAAAGGATTACGAAGCAGATCTTAGCTGATTCTTTCTGGACATTCTGATAGTATTATGTCATACTTAAATATGCAGAGGATTGCGGGAGCTGCTTTGTAGCGGAGCAATTCGTGGATAACATCATATGTATTAATTAAAATGAACAGGAGACATCAGCACAATGTTAGATGAAAGGATATATGAGAGTTATATAGGAATCCTGAAGGAAGAAATGGTTCCTGCAATGGGGTGTACAGAACCGATCGCACTGGCATATGGAGCAGCCAGAGCACGAGAAGTTCTGGGAAAAGAACCGGAACATATCACTGCAAATGCAGTGGAAACATTATAAAAAATGTCCGCTGTGTTATCATTCCAAACTCCGGCGGATTGACTGGAATTGAAGCAGGTGTAGTCCTCGGTGCAGTAGCCGGAGACCCATCCCTGAACATGGAAGTTCTTTCGAAGGTAAATGAATCTGGAAGAAAGAGATGTTGTGAACTTCTGGATAAAAAGATATGTAAAGTAGAACTTCTGGACTCCCCTGTAGTCCTGCACTTTATCATAGAAATGCAGGCAGGGGATGACACAGTAAGTCTGGAGATCAAATACGATCATATTAATGTAACAAAGATCGTAAAGAACCAGGAAGTCCTGCTGGATTCAGATCATAAATCCGGTGAAACTCCGGCTGCAGCAGACAGAACTCTGCTCAATCTGGAAGATATTAAAACATTTGCAGATACTGTAGAACCTGATGATGTCAAAGAAATTATAGAAAATCAGATCCGCAGCAATATGGCGATCGCCCATGAAGGAATGACTGGTAAATACGGTCTTGGAATTGGCCGGATCATCCGTGAAACCTATTCCAATGATATGCTTACCAAAATGCGCAGCCTTACAGCCGCAGCTTCCGAAGCCAGAATGGGCGGATGCGATATGCCGGTAGTCATCAACTCAGGCAGCGGAAACCAGGGTATTGCCTGTTCCGTACCACTGATCGTGTATGCCAGAGAAATGGAACTTCCGGACTATGTACTTTACCGCGCACTGGTATTTTCTACCTCTTAACTGTATACCAGAAACAGTATATCGGTAAACTTTCCGCATTTTGCGGTGCGGTATCCGCATCCTGTGCAGCCGGTGCGGGGATTACCTACATGGGAGGTGGTGAACTTTCAGTGATCAAGAAGACCATAGAGAATACTCTTGCCAATATTCCGGGAATCATCTGTGATGGAGCGAAAATATCCTGTGCAGCGAAAATCGCCGCCAGCCTTGATGCTGCATTCCTGGCACATCACCTTGCTATGAACGGTCAGTCCTATGCGCCATATACCGGAATCCTCAAGGAAGAAGCCGGCGAAACCATCAGCTGTGTAGGACAGATCGGCAAAGAAGGAATGAAAGAAACAGACAAAGAAATTCTGCGGATTATGTTAGAGCGTGTTTGATTTTATGACAAAGTAAAAAAAGACCGGTATATTCTCCTGACTGAAAAAAAGACATAATTGCACTGGTTTTGTGATAAGACAAGAAAAAATAATGACTATAAATTTCAATTCGTCTATTATGTTCATCTGAAAATAGGAATATAAATGACCTGAAACGAAAAAAGTATAATTACGGTCATCTTAAGAAACCGATGAAAATGACCTGAAACGAAAAAGTACAATTACAGTCATGTATAGAAGAGAATATGAATGACTGAAAACAAGAAAAGCAGAATTACGGTCATCTTAAAATGAAATTATGAATGAACTTGGAATAAAGAAAGTGAAGAATAGAGATCAATATAAAGAGATTTTTTGTTTGACTGAATTTGCTGAAAATAAAATTTAAGTCAAGGAACTTGAGAAAGTAAAAAATTTTTACGAGGTAAGCAGATAGATATGACTATATATGAGTATGGAAATCCAGATGCGGATACTGTTTTGATTCAGTTGACTGGTGATCATGAATTATCTGTTCTTAAGAATGAGGTTGAAGAAATCCGAAAAAGGACTTCAACAGATTTCAGACTCATTGCTGCAAAAGTTGATGACTGGAATTATGAGTTGTCTCCATGGAAAGCACCAGCGGTGTTCGGAAATGAAGACTTTGGTGATGGTGCTGTCAGGACACTGGAGCAGATTCTGACATTATGCACAGACAAAAGCAGGACATATTATATCGGGGGATATTCTCTTGCGGGGCTGTTCTCGTTATGGGCAGCATATCAGACAGATGTATTTTCCGGCATTGCAGCTGCTTCACCGTCTGTCTGGTTTCCGGGATTTATTGAGTATATGAAGGAACATGAAATTAAAAGTGAGACAGTTTATCTAAGTCTTGGTGACAGAGAAGAAAAAAAACGAGAAATTCGGTGATGTCACAGGTTGGAAACTGTATCCGGATGGGATATGGGTGGCTCATAGAGCATGGAATCAATTGTAACCTGGAATGGAATCAGGGCAATCATTTTAGAGAACCGGATATAAGAATTGCGAAAGCATTTGCCTGGGTAATGGAGGGGAAATAATATGTGGATATTATTTGCATTTGGTTCTGCTCTGTTTGCAGGCCTGACTGCCATACTGGCAAAATGCGGAATCAGAAATACAGATTCTAATGTTGCGACGGCATTAGAACCGGTGTAGTGTTAGTCTTTTCATGGCTTATGGTATTCATGGTCGGGGCACAAAGTGAAATCAGAGATATTTCGGCAAAAGTCCTGATCTTTTTGATTTTGTCAGGACTGTCAACGGGGATATCCTGGCTATGCTATTTCAAAGCACTGCAGATTGGAGATATCAATAAAGTAACACCAATTGATAAATCGAGTACAGTGATAACGATGCTGCTGGCTTTTATTTTTCTCAGGGAAGAAATAACGTGGCTGAAATTTGTTTCAATGATTCTTATCGGTATCGGTACTTATCTGATGATACAGAAAAAGGAAACAAAGGAGAAGGCAGAAGATAAGAAGTGGCTGCTTTATGCAGTCGGTTCCGCTGTTTTTGCCAGTCTTACCTCTATTTTGGGAAAGATTGGAATTCAGGATGTTAGTTCAAATCTTGGAACTGCGATCAGGACTGCTGTTGTATTGGTGATGGCGTGGATAGTAGTATTTGTGACCGGAAAGCAGAATACGGTTAATAACATTGACAGAAAAAGCTGGCTGTTCCTTATTCTTTCCGGATTTGCAACAGGCGGTTCTTGGCTATGTTATTACAGAGCACTTCAGACAGGTCCGGCCAGTGTGGTAGTTCCGATTGATAAACTGAGTATCCTTGTGACCATTGCATTCTCATATATTGTATTCCATGAAAAACTGTCATTGAAATCAGGGACAGGACTGCTTCTTATTGTTGTTGGAACGTTAGCTTTGCTGATATAACTATTATAAAAAAGAAAACTATCTGGAAAGTATAATTGCGGAAACTGGCTTTTTCAGGTAGCAGAGGGATATTCAGATGGTATTTCAGATGCCAATGGAATCCTTTGATCCGCGCTGTACGCTCGGGGACGGAATCGGAAAAAGACTGAGAAATATGGGGATAAGCCGTACCGAAACCCGTAGAAAAGTGGAAGAACTTCTGGAAAGATGCGGCCTGGAAAAAGAATACGCAGACCGTTATCCCCAAATTGTATATTTATCCTGTGTCTGAAGTATATCAGACAGGGCAGCAGATAGAGCAGAAATGTCTGAAGCGATTTTATTCGTGAAGGACATTTCTGCTTTTTGATTCTTACTCAAAATGCCGTAAAATTTTGTGTTTTTAAAAATAAAGAAAGTGTCAAAAAGCACTAACAATTATTCAGAAATCTGTGATACAATGGAAAGGCGAAATACAGAAATACAAATGAAAAGAGAGAAAACTACAAATGACACAAAAACAAAATACATTAACAAAAACCGGTATTGTAGCGCTTCTTGCCTGTGTTTGCTGCATCTTGTGGGGAAGTGCGATTCCGGTGATCAAGACCGGCTATCGTTTGATGCAGGTAGACTCCGCAGATACCGCGAGCCAGATTGTTTTTGCGGGAGTTCGTTTTACGCTGGCAGGGATTCTGGTGTTGATCTTTGCTTCCATTAAAGAAAGGAAAGTGATGATTCCTGACAGGGAAATTTTGAAATACGCAGTTCCGGTATGTCTGGCGCAGACAGTGGGACAGTATTTCTTCTTTTATATAGGTGTTGCACATACATCAGGAGTCAAGGGCGCTATTATTACCGGACTTGGAAACTTTATTGCAATTCTTCTGTCCTGTCTGGCTTTTCGGAGTGAACGGATGACAGGCAGAAAAATTGCCGGATGTGTTCTGGGATTTGCGGGAGTTGTGGTAATCAATCTGATGGGAAATTCCCTGGATATGGGGTTTAAGCTGACAGGAGAGGGATTTATTCTGATTGCTCAGTTATCCTATGGAATTTCCACAGTTCTGATTAATCTTTTTTCCAGAAAAGTATCGCCGGTAGTACTGAGCGGAACGCAGTTTACGATGGGTGGCATCGTTCTGACTCTGATCGGAGTGGGAATGGGCGGTCATCTGGGAAATGTTACAGCAGGAGGTGTGGCAATCATATTTTATCTGGCAATGGTCTCAGCAGTGGCATATACACTCTGGTCTGTATTGCTTGCATGGAATGATGTTTCGAAGGTTGCAATCTTTGGATTCGTCAATCCCCTGTGCAGTGTGATTTTGTCTGCGCTGATACTGGAGAGGTGAAGCAGGCATTTAATATTGGAAGTTTGATAGCACTGATTCTGGTTTGCACAGGAATTTATATTGTTAACTGCAAGAAAAAATGTCTCGATAAACTGCGGAGCAGTTATTCGGTTATAAGCAAGTAGCGAAGCAGATTGCGGATATCCGCTTGACTGATTCCGTAATCCGGGAAGTCTGGAAAGAAATCGGCGGCTCTTTTTATTTTATGAAAAAAAGAGCATAATAAAATAGAATTTTATCTTGCAGGAATGAATATTTCTGGATATCAATCTAAAAAAGAACAGGAGAAATTCAGATGAAGAAAAAAATTTGTAAGCTGTCAGCAACAGTATTGCTTTTTTTCTCTTTGGGAATTGAATGGAGAGTTGGCTGGCTGGCTTTTTTG
>ENA-OPZD01000417-OPZD01000417.1-human-gut-metagenome-genome-assembly--contig:-NODE-417-length-10728-cov-1.747382_pt1 | contig 10728 bp, 10 predicted proteins | sample MGYA00242479_ERZ504495 | MGnify/ENA primary metagenome ERZ504495 (study PRJEB26092, sample SAMD00036286) | human gut metagenome | host: Homo sapiens | study: EMG produced TPA metagenomics assembly of... | reverse complement strand
CTGCAGGGAATTCTATTTTCTAGGATCCTGGATGGAGATGAATCGGATGCAGCAGTTTATTATAATTCCACTGGGAGCTGGGAAATCGGGGATTCCCGGAAACCAATATGACAGTGGAAGAATTCTGGGCGTGGGAGCCGGAACATATATATTTGCCAATGACTCCTTTTAGCGCAGCAGACTAAGGGATAAGCACAGTGATCTGTGCTGCAGATCATAAGAAGATTCCTTTACAATATTCCCTTACAACAACAGAAAATGATGAAAGAAAAGTTCTGCAGTTATTACTGCGGGCTTTTTTTGCTTTTTATAGGAAAGTGTGTCCTGTGAAATAAAAATCCCTCTGGTCTGGATCGTACTGCAATGAAGCAGAATGTATTTGCAGATAAAACAATATATAGATTTGAATGGTGAATGAAATACTATATCTTGTATACTCACAATGAGTATATTGTGTAAAAACGCCAAAATACTCACTGCGACCATATATTTTCTGTACATAATACAGTATAAAGAAAGAAATAGACCGGATGAAACAAAGAGGGGGAAATCAGAATGAATAATCCGTATGTTACAAAAAAACAACAAGACCGAGACCGTGGCAGGGAGCGATCCTTGGGATATGTGGTTTTTTAACAATCGTCATCGGTTCGATGGTTCCGGACTATGTTACATAAAAAGGTGCCATTGATAACGGAGTGCTATTTGCATTGCTGCTTGGCAGTGTTACGCCGATCCTGCTGGTTATAAGAGAAATCTGGCGGTGTTATAAGGCAAAACGGATCGGCAACTGGTTTGCGTATTACCGGGAGACCAGTGTTACATTTGACAAATTATCGAAGGAGATCAGTAAAAGTGCAGTTAAGCTGATCGATGAGCTGTTAAAAATGGGATACCTGCAGAATCATCCATATCGACTATGAAAACGGTTTGTGGAGCTGACAGCAGACCAGCGTCTTGTGAAAGCAAATGTTTATATCACCGTTACATGTCCATGCTGCGGAGGAAAAATATGGTGATCCAGGGAAAAGCCAGTAAATGCATCTATTGTGATCAGCCTTTGCCAACGCGGTAAGTTTTGCGTGAATGTGAGGTGGTAATGATCAAGATCAAAAAGAAAGGGTGGATCATATTTATGACGTTTTCATCATGGGCAACTTTACTTGCCGGGTGCAAAAAGTGGCCAGATGATCAAAGCCCTGTAGAAATCACAACAGAAGCGCCGGTGGCGATCACCGATATACAGGAGATTTCATTCCAGGAAAGCGGAAGCATGATCCCTTTAGTTTCTTACACAACCATGACCCGGGAGAATGAAGGAACCAGAGTTCAACTGGAGCTTCAATATCAGTACGAATATGAGAAGATGATGGATGCTTCTCTGATGGATCAGGTGCAAAAGATTCTTGAAACCTATGATGTGGGAAAATGGAATGGATTCAGGGGAAATGACAGTATGGTTCTGGATGGCAGCAGTTTTTCATTTCATGTTAAGTTTACAGATGGAACATCCATTTCTGCATCCGGAAATAATGCATTTCCAAAAAATCAGAGAAAGGTCTTTTCCGAGTTGAATTCCCTGATCGATCCCGTCGTTGAGCAGTGGTATCAGGAGCAGTATCCGAAGATGATCGAGGATAACAGGATCAACGGTTTTTCGTTTTATGTCTGTTCAAAGGATCAGGCGCAGAAATTTGAGTGGAGATCTGAAAAAGAAATGATGATCCCCAAGCCGATTACCTGTATGCGGATATTGTTAATATAGACCAGTTTAAACCGATCGGTGAAGTGGAGTATTCTTTTACGGAAAAGTCCCGAAGCTGCCGTATGAAGAATTACAGGAGATTGTAGAAAGGTTCCACCTGGCGGAATGGAATGGGGAAACTTATTCTGATTCTTCAGAACAAGAGGAGAAAAGCTTTAGACTGCTCATTGAATACCAGTCAGGCGAATCGATCATGGCATCCGGGGATTCTCTTCCCGATGGATATGAGGCGGCGGAAGATGCGATCATCTCACTTCTCTGGGATTATATTCAGGAGAATCGTGAACAATTTGTAGTTTGGAAATAATTAAGAGGTGAGTGCTATGAAAAATATACATATCAGAAAACAGACAGGAATCCTTTTGTGCATGCTTTTTGCGCTGGCATTGAGTGCATGTACTTCAAAGAATATAACAGAGCCGACAGAACCGGCAAAGCAGACCTTTGGTGCAGCACCGATACAGAAGTCAGAAGAAACGGAAGCTGTGATGGAATCCCAGTCAGAAGAAATCGCAGAAGAAAACCGGTTTTGCGGACAATGGATACTTGCTGGTTATGAATATGGGGAACGTGAGAATGCAGGGGATACGCCGATTAGAACTCCATATTATTTAGCAGGGGATGAAGGCGAGGAATCTAAGATCCACATTTATTCAGAAGGTGACCAGCTATATGCAGATTATTATCATTGCCAAAATGAAGGAACAACAACGATCAATGGTATGGCATTTGAGGAAGAAACAACGACCACAGAGGATCAGCCGGCTGCCCGCTTAAAAAACAGAATGGATGAATCGGAAATACGCCGTACAGTGACTCTTTTGGAGGACAATGTGCTGCAATACCGGGAACAGTATTATGGCATGACATCGGATTATACATATAACGGAATCTATATGCGGGAAGGATCGAAGGAACTGGAACAACGTAGTGAGTATCAGTATCTGGATGTTGTTACTGTATCAACGGTGGAGGAACTGGTGGAAGCGATCCAGGACAGGACGAAGGTCATTCTAAAAGGGGGAGAATATAATTTTTCCAGTCTTGATGATACAGAAATCCAGAATCCTAAATTGGATGCGATTTCGTATTATGATGAACCGGCGGAATATACGATCAAAGATCTTCATAACTTCTGCATGGAAGCAGCAAATGGTGAAAAGGTCGTGGTCAGCACGGCATCACCCTATGGAAAAGTACTGGCTTTTGAAGGCTGCGACAATATTACGGTCCGTGGACTGACCTGTGGCCATGAGGTAGAGCCGGGATATTGTACCGGAAGTGTGATCTATTTGAGCGAGACAAACAATGTCATGATCGATGACTGTCATTTGTATGGAAGCGGAACTTACGGTGTGGAGGCACATAACTCAAGAGCTTTGCATGTGGAGGGAACAGAGCTGTTTGATTGTACTTACGGACTTCTTGAACTGGACAATGTAACTGCAGCAAGATTTCAGGAATGTACATTCCGGGACAGCAAGCAATATAATATGTTTTCCTTCCAGGATTGCTATAATATACTTCTTCAGGACTGTCTGATCTCCGGAAATCATTCTGATGCAGGGTACTTTCCATTTATATCGGCTCCGAATTCATATAAAGTCCTGTTTAAGAATTGTGAGTTTAAGGAGAATACCTACAGTGATTTTTTAGCTGAGACAGACAGCCTGAGTATGGAACGGATTGTATTTGAAAATTGTCTGATGGATGATGGGGAAACCGTAAATACAGTTGATGAACATTAATGTCCTCCCGGAGTCTTTCATGCACCTGCCTTTGTGGCCGATTTTCCGCCAGTTGCACTCGAATTCATCACCGTACGCACCGCGTACGCCTCAGAAATTTGGGCACAACTGACAAAAATCTTCTCACAAATCAGGCACAGAAAGATTCCGAGAGAACATCATTAAAAAAGGGGGATGCGATCATGAAACACACAAAAAAATTACGATCCTGCATTCAAATGACCTGCATGGGGATTTTCTTGCAGAGCAGGTAGATGAAAAGCTGGTTGGTGGAGTTTCGATGCTGTCCGGTTATATTGAGAGTGTCCGTAAAGAAGAACCGAATACGTTGTATGTGATCGCAGGAGATATGTTCCGCGGTTCAGTCATCGATTCGGAATACAAAGGGCTTTCTACGATTGAAATCATGAATGCTCTGGCTCCTGATGTAGTCACTATCGGAAATCATGAGGTTGATTACGGGATCGCCCACCTTCTGTTTATCGAGAAATGTGCAAGATTTCCGATCATCAATGCGAATCTTTTACATTAAGAATACGGCGACCAGATTATTTACCCCGTATAAGATCTTCCGGGTGGACGGTATGAACATCCTGTTCATCGGTGTCATTACCAGGATGTGATCAATCAGACGAAATCGGAATCATTAGTTGGAGCGTTTGTGGATACAGCTGCTGCGCTGCTGAAATTGGAAAGATCTGTAACGCACACAACAGTATCGATATCGATTTTACGGTTATTCTGACGCATATTGGTTTTGAGGAGGATAAGCATCTTGCAAGACAGCTGGATCCGGCCTGGGGTGTAGATCTTATTATTGGAGGACATTCCCACACATTTCTGGAGCATGCTGTGGAAGAAAACGGCGTTGTGATCGCACAGGCTGGTACCGGTACGGACCAGATCGGCCGCTTTGATATCATTGTTGACACCGACGGAAACTGTATTGATTCATATACCTGGCGGAGCATACCGATCATAGCAGATACCTGTCCGCGAAGTCCGATGATAGAGCAGGTGCTGGAGCGTTTCACACAGCAGATCGATGAGAAATATAATTTCATTATTGGCCGTTTCCGCCGTGAACTGACACATCCGGAGCGGACGCAGGAAACAGAGCTTGGAAACCTGTTTGCAGATATTTTTACGGAAAGTCTCGGCGTGGATATCATGCTGATCGGTTCCGGCAGTATCCGGAGTGAGAAGCTTGGTCCGATTGTTACATATGCAGACCTGATCGAAGGATTCCCTTATGATGATGGTGTATATATGTTCAAGGTGACGGCAGGCCAGCTGCGAAAGATGCTGCTCTACATGGTCCGGGATGAGGCGTTTTTTAGGACATACAGAGTTTACCAGATCCCATCAAAGTTCCGTTTCTGTTATAACCGTGAGCGGGGCGAGTTTGATTCCTTTACCTATTGCGGCAAGGAACTTGGCAGAGAAATCAGTGATGATACGGTTTTTACAGTTGGAATGCAGAATTTCCATTTCCAAAATGTGGAGAAGTTCCTGAGTATATCTTATGAAACTATATCCCAGCTTCAGAAACCACGCTGCATTGCTTCCTCCTGTCAGGATATCCTGATGGAGTATTTCAGGGAACATGAGTGGCTGGATTCAGTTGTGGATGGCCGGATGACCATAGAAGGATAAACTATATATATGAAATAATTTAAAACAGACACTATATCTTGTATACTCACGGTGAGTATTTTGCAAAATTGCCCTAAAAGGGATGAATATACTAACGGTGAGTATATATTTTCGTGAAAAATCTGATATAATTCAAACCAGATCAAAGATTTTGGATCATGAAAAGGATCATGAAAAATCCGGTAATATGGAAAGGAGAAATGAGTATGGGACTTATTAGAGCAGGAATTGGAGCAATGGGCGGAACATTGGCAGATCAGTGGAAAGAGTTTTTCTACTGTGATTCCATGGGAAAAGATGTACTGGTTACAAAGGGTCAGAAGCGAACCTCCGGTCGTTCCTCTAACATAAAAGGTAATGACAATATCATTTCCAACGGCAGCGGAATCGCTGTTGCGGATGGACAGTGTATGTTGATCGTGGAACAGGGAAAGATCGTTGAGTTCTGTGCAGAGTCTGGAGAATTTACTTACGATACTTCCACAGAGCCCAGTATTTTCAGCGGTAATCTGGGAGACAGCGTTAAGAAGACCTTCCAGGTTATTGGAAAGCGTTTCGCATATGGTGGCGATACAGGAAAGGATCAGAGAGTTTATTACATTAACACAAAAGAAATGGGAGAGATCCTTTACGGTACAGCAACACCGGTTCCATTCCGCGTGATCGTAAATGAGGAGCTTGGATATAAGCTTTCTGTAGATATCCGTTGCAACGGAAACTTTACATACCGGATCTGTGATCCGCTGCTTTTCTATACAAACGTATGTGGAAACGTGGAACAGGATTATGAGAGCTCAGAGATCGCAGGACGTTTAAAGGGCGAGCTTATGACAGCACTGCAGCCGGCACTTTCCACACTGTCTGCAAAGAAAGTCCAGTATTATGAGATCCCGGCTCATACACAGGATCTGTCTGATGCATTAAATGAAGTCCTTTCAAAGACATGGAAGGAAAAACGAGGCATTGAGGTATTTTCCTTTAATATCAATTCCTTAAGTATTCCGGAAGATCAGCGTAAGAAGATCAATGAGTGGGAAGAAAATGCAATGACCACCAATCCGACAACAGCGGCTGCCCGTCTTGTTGGAGGACAGATTGATGCGATGAAAGCAGCTGCAGGAAACAGCGCCGGCGCAATGACAGGGTTTATGGGAATGGGAATGGCAATGAATGCCGGCGGAATGGGCGGCATGAATGCCCAGAACCTGTTTGCAATGGGACAGCAGCAGCCGCAGGCAGCACCGCAACCGCAGGCAGCTCCACAGCCGGCAGCGCCGGAACAGCCACAAGGTGATACATGGACCTGTTCCTGCGGAACAACGGTGCGAGGAAAATTCTGTCCGGAGTGTCGGTTCAAAGAAGCCGGAGCCGAAGATAGAGCCAGCAGGAGGCTGGAAGTGTAAATGTGGTGCAACAGTAACCGGAAAGTTCTGTCCGGAATGCGGTTCTCCGAAGCCGGCGGACAGCGAAGGCTGGACCTGTTCCTGCGGAGCCGTAAATAAAGGCAAGTTCTGTCAGAATTGCGGAGCGAAGAAACCGCAAGGAGCACCGTTATACCGCTGTGATAAGTGCGGATGGGAGCCGGAAGACCCGAAAATCCAACCGAAGTTCTGTCCGGAGTGCGGTGACCCCTTTGATGATGGAGATATCAAAAACTAAAAATTAAGAACAGTAACATACTGGCCGCGGTTGTTTCCTGAAAGGGAATCTGACCGCGGCACATGAAAATTAAGAGAACTATATGTTCTCACAAGATCAGGTGCAGGCAGGACTTCAAGAGTACATCTGTTAGAAAGGGAGGTTTATATGGGATTTTTTGATAAAAAAAAAATACTGTGACGTATGTGGAGAAAAGATAGGTCTTCTTGGCAACCGGAAATTAGAAAATGGGAATCTCTGTAAAGACTGTGCGGCGAAGCTTTCCCCATTCTTTTCCGAACGGAAATCGTCTACCGTAGAGGAGATCAAGGAACAGCTGGCTTACCGTGAAGAAAACAGAAAAGAGCTGGAACGCTTCCAGGCAACGCGTATCATCGGAGAGAGGATGAAAGTTATGGTTGACGAAGCGGGAAAACGCTTTGTAGTGACCTCTTCTTCAGACCTTTTAAAGGCAAATCCGGATATTATCAACCTTTCTGACGTGATCTCCTGTAATCTGGATCTTGATGTGGAAGATACAGAAATCATGAGGAAGGATTCACAGGGCAAGGAGGTCAGCTATAATCCGCCGAGATTCTGTTATTCCTATAACTTTAACATTGAGATCGGAGTAAGAAATCCATGGTTTACCCAGATCCGTTTCCGCTTAAATCCCAGTGATGTGGAGATTGTTGATGAGCAGACCGGTGGTGGTTTTGGTGGAGTCGGAAGACTGACAAGCAACAGACGCCAGAGCATGGTACATCCGGAGTATAATGCGGATTACCGGAAATACCAGCGTATGTCCGATGAGATCATTGCTGTTTTATTAAATCAGCCGATGCCGACCAGTGTCCTTGCAGATCAGATGATGGACGGACCGGGAATGGTAAATAAGATCCTGCAGACAGGTGCAGGAATGCTGGCTGGCGGAATGATGCAGGGCGGAAACATGATGCAGAATGGAAATATGATGCAGGGCGGAAATATGATGCAGAACGGAAATATGGCACAGAGTGGAAATTGGATCTGCTCCTGCGGTATGACAAATACCGGAAGATTCTGCCAGAACTGTGGCGCACAGAAGCCGGAGGCGATCCGGTACCGCTGTGACAAATGCGGCTGGGAGCCGGCAGATCCGGCACATCCACCAAAATTCTGTCCGCAGTGCGGAGATCCTTTTGACGGTGGAGACAGAACTAATTAAGTGATGATGTTGTTAGAATTGCGAGAGTGCATCCCGGTGGAAAAGGAGGAACGGATAATGAAAAAAAAGTAGATTTATGACGGCTGCTCTGGCAGCAATGCTGATACTCAGCCTGACTGCATGTGGTGGTGAAAAAGAAGCCGGCGGAAACCAAAGAATCCGTTCAGGCATCACAGGAGACTACGGCTGTGGCAGCGAAAGAAACAGAAGCTGCGGCAAAAAGAAACTACAGAAAAAGAAACAGAGCCTTTGGAGACAGAGGCAAAGATACCGGAAAATGCAGAAGAGATCACCATGACGAACCAGAAGCTTCAGATCCAGGCAAAGTTCTATCTTCCAAACAGGAAGGAGAATGGGAAGTAGAAAACCGGGATGGAAGAGATCCGGTTACACCGGTGCAGAAAATGTTTATAAAGCAAAAATCAATGAAGGATGAATCAGTGTATGTGACGATCCAGCTTACAGCAACGACACTGGAAAGTCTTGAGAAGCAGATGGATGGCAAGGAAAAAATCACGATCCGGGATTATCCGGGAACATTTGAAACAGGAACTACATCCTGGGATTATCTGATCGATTTCGGTAAATATGCGGATGGATTAGAAACTTATATGCTGGTGAAATTCTGGGCCGGAGATGACAGCTATGCCCAGGTGGCAGAGCTGAAGGAGACAAGAGATCTGTTCCTTGATACGGTTACGGTGGCAATAGACTATGAAGGCAAGGAGGACCGTAGCGGACGCAAATATATGGGAACTCCTACATGTTCTCTTCCAGAAAGCTTTGAATACAATGGAGTAACTGCTGAAGTGACACAGCCTGCGGATTCTTACTGTGTGCATCAGCTCCGTTCAGAGATCCACGAGACAGATGAGATTCCGGTCAGACTTGTTGGCCTTATGACCTCTACGATCAATCAAGCAACCTATGAAGTGACAGAAGGATATTCCGACTACACCATAGCCGGTTATCCTGCACATATCAAACAGACAAAGTTTGTAGGTTATCTTAGCACCGATGTCCGTTTTCAGGTCGGAGATAACTATTATCGTGCATTCGCATATACCTATGTAGATGATTCTAATATGGATGTGAAGGCAACGGCAGAGGCTGTTAAGGTTCTGAACGAGAATGAAACTGTATACTTCCAGAAATCACTGGATTTCCTGGATGCCATGATCAAAGCTGCAGAATTTACGGAGCCGGATGAAGAATGGTTTAAATAAATACAGGCAGCAGGGGGTGGAATATGAAGCGAAAACAGCACCGCTGGCTGCTCCTGCTCCTGGTTGGAGTGATGTCTCTTGGATTTGCAGCTTGTAAGAAGGCATCAGAGGTTCCTTTGGATCCCGATCACATTGTTCTGGATGATTATGAGATCTGGTATAAGGGTTTTGACGTTACGCCGGATGCGGATGGTCAGTCAGCCCTGGTCCTGACTCTGGATTTTACCAATAATGGCAAAGAGGCAACCTCTTATCTCTGGGCAGTGTCAGAAAAGGTGTTTCTTGATGGGATCGGCCTTAACACGGCAACTGTGCTGCAGGATGGGAACTCCAAGGGAACGGTCGCTGAAACACAGCTGACTGAGATCATGCCGGGGAAACAATTGAAGTGAAGTCTGCATATAGTCTGCCGGATGGTGATAAAAAGACGCTGGAAGCAGAGTTTTCACAATTGTTAGGAAAGAAAAAAGGGATCCTAACCATTGACCTGGAGGATACGCTGCCGTAGAAAGGCAGCGCCCTTTAGGGATCTGGAGAAAAGAAAGGGAAGGAGAACAGGAGTATGGGAAATATACAGGAATATAAGTGTCCGTGCTGTGGTGGTGCCATCCACTTTGACAGTGCGATCCAGAAGATGAAATGTCCGTACTGCGATACGGAGTTTGAGATGGAGGCACTTCAGGGATATGACGAGGCACTGAATCAGGAAAAGTCGGATGAAATGGTATGGGATACCAGTGCAGGAACAGAATGGGGTGAGGGAGAGACAAATGGCCTTCACACCTATCAGTGCCAGTCCTGCGGCGGCGAGATTGTTGGAGATGAGAGCATGGCAGCATCTGCGTGTCCATATTGTGGAAACCCCATCGTCGTGACCGGACAGTTTTCGGGAGCATTAAAGCCGGATTATGTGATTCCATTCAAGCTTGATAAAAAGGCGGCAAAGGCCGGTCTGATGCGTCATCTGAGAGGAAAACGGCTCCTTCCGAAGGTCTTTAAGGATCAGAACCATATTGATGAGATCAAGGGCATTTACGTCTTTCTGGCTGTTTGATACAGATGCAGATGCGGATATTCGCTATCGTGCGACAAAGGTCAGAAGCTGGAGCGATAAAAACTATAATTATACGGAAACAAGGTTTTTCATGGTAGCACGCAGTGGAAACATTGGCTTTACACGGGTTCCGGTAGACGGATCGACGAAGATGGAGGACGATCTTATGGAATCCATCGAACCTTTTGATTTTAAAGAGGCAGTCCCGTTCCAGACAGCATATCTTGCAGGTTATATGGCAGATAAATATGATGTTGGAGCAGAGGAGAGTATTGCCCGTGCGAATGAGCGCGTAAAACGCTCCACAGAGGATAATTTCAAATCGACAGTAACCGGCTATACGTCAGTGACAACAGAACAGAGCAGTGTAAGGCTTCATGACGGAAGTGCGAAATACGCACTTACCCGTCTGGATCTAAATACAAACATGAAGT
>ENA-OPZD01000416-OPZD01000416.1-human-gut-metagenome-genome-assembly--contig:-NODE-416-length-10743-cov-2.876507_pt1 | contig 10743 bp, 15 predicted proteins | sample MGYA00242479_ERZ504495 | MGnify/ENA primary metagenome ERZ504495 (study PRJEB26092, sample SAMD00036286) | human gut metagenome | host: Homo sapiens | study: EMG produced TPA metagenomics assembly of... | reverse complement strand
GCTTTCCGCAGATATCTTGACAGAGGGATTATGCTGACCGGAGGCGGATCTATGTTACGTGGTATGGAAGAACTGATCGAGGAAAAGACAGGCATCAACACGATGACGGCAGATGATCCGATGAAGGTTGTTGCCATCGGAACCGGAGAATACGTAGAGTTCATGGGTGACAGAAAAGGAATCTAGATTCAGATAGGAATCCGGGTGAGTGAAATCGAATGGAAGAAATAAAAGGATACGTAGAACATATTGTTTACCGCAATGAAGACAACGGGTACACGGTATTCCATCTGAATAATTCAGATGGAGAAGTGACCTGTGTCGGAAGTTTTCATTATATTGAAGAAGGTGAACTGTTAAGACTGAAAGGAGGCTATACAACGCATAAGATGTATGGCCTTCAGTTCGCTGTGGAGGAATCGGAGATATGTGAGCCGGAAGATCTGGTATCCATCGAACGGTATCTGGGTTCCGGTGCGATCAAAGGAGTCGGAGCTTCTCTGGCGGGAAAGATAGTGAAAAAATTTAAAGAAGATACCTTCCGGATCATCGAAGAGGAGCCGGAACGACTGGCAGAGATCAAAGGAATCAGTGAACGGAAAGCAAGAGAGATCGCTTCACAGGTAGAAGAGAAGAAGGATATGCGGCAGGCAATGATCTATCTGCAGAAATTCGGCATTTCTACAACACTGGCAGCAAAGATCTATCAGCATTACGGACGTAATGTCTACCGCACGATAGAGGAGAATCCGTATCATCTGGCAGACCATGTGCCGGGAGTGGGATTTAAGACTGCCGATGAGATTGCAATGAAGATTGGCATACACACAGATTCTGATTTCCGGATCCGCAGCGGAATCTTTTATACCTTACAACAGAGTGTGAATGAAGGACACGTCTATCTGTATCAGGACGTGTTGCTGAAAGAGACGGGAGACCTTCTTGGAGTACAGATACAAGATATGGAAAAGTATCTTATGGATCTTATGATGGAAAAGAAGATCGTCATGAAGCAGTCAGAGCAGGGGGGTGAGAGTGTATACTTCCCATTATTATTATATGGAGTTGAATACTGCGAAGATGCTGCATGATCTGAATCTTGATTTTGAAGCAGCTGATGTGACACTTTTTCACAGGATCAATCAGATTGAAAAGAATACAGAACTGTATCTGGATGAGATGCAGAAAGATGCAGTAATGGAAGCAGTCAGGCATGGTCTGATGATACTGACCGGAGGACCGGGTACCGGTAAGACAACGACCATCAATGCGATGATTCATTTCTTCGAAAGCGAAGGACTGGACATCTATCTGGCAGCACCGACAGGAAGAGCAGCAAAGCGTATGACCGAAGCAACCGGATGTGAAGCACAGACGATTCACCGGCTGTTGGAAGTGTCCGGCAATCCGGATGATGAGACGATTGGCGGTTTCCAGCGCAATGCAGAGAATCCGTTGGAAGCAGATGTGATCATCATAGACGAGATGTCAATGGTAGATCTGCCGTTGATGTATGCACTTTTGAATGCGATCGTGCCGGGAACCGTGTGATTCTGGTGGGAGATGTGAACCAGCTTCCGAGTGTAGGGCCGGGAAGCGTACTGAAAGACATTATTTCATCCGGATGTTTTCCGGTGGTAAAGCTTACGAAGATATTCCGGCAGGCAGGCGAAAGTGATATTATCGTCAATGCCCACAAGATCAATCGGGGTGAACCGGTTGTGCTGGATAACAAAAGCATGGATTTCTTCTTCCTGAAACGTGATGATACGAATATGATCATCAGTAATATCATCACACTGATCCAGAAGAAACTTCCCAAATTCGTGTCTGCATCAGAAGCAGATATTCAGGTTTTGACGCCGATGCGAAAGGGCCTGCTCGGAGTGGAACGGATCAATAAGATCCTGCAGGAATATCTGAATCCGCCGAAGCCTGGCAAACAGGAAAAAGAATATGGAGATCATCTGTTCCGTGAGGGGGGATAAGGTGATGCAGATCAAGAATAATTACCAGCTTGAGTGGGAGATTACCACCCGGTACGGAATGACGATCGATAAAGGGATCGGTGTATTTAACGGGGATATGGGGATCATCAAAAAGATCAATACATATGAAGAGACCGTGACGGTCGAATATGATGAAAAGAAGCATGTAAAATATCCATACAATCTGCTGGATGAACTGGAACTGGCTTATGCGATCACAATCCATAAAGCGCAGGGAAGCGAATATCCTGCAGTCATTATCCCTTTGTTACAGGGACCAAGACAGCTTTATTATAGAAATCTGCTCTATACGGCTGTCACAAGAGCGAGAAAATGTGTGACGGTGATCGGAAGTGAAAGCGTATTCCAGGAGATGATACAAAACACAAACCAGCAGAACCGCAATACGAGTCTTGCAGAGCGAATCCGTGAATTTAATGAATAAAAGTATCATACAAGATATCAAAGAAAATATAATTGTTCTGTTCTGGCCGGAAACCTGTCCATTCTGTCAGAAAGTCTGTAAAGAGGGCATCTGTACAGAATGCAGGGAAAGACTGGAATTCTTAAGAATCAGAGAACCAAGGTGTATGCAATGCGGCAAGCAGATCCGTAGTATGGAAAAGGAATACTGTTATGACTGTATGCATACACATCATTATTATGAGCAGGGATTAAGCTTATGGAATCATAAAGCTCCTGTGAATCAATCTATCTATCAGTTCAAATACCACAATCAGAGAAGATACGGGGAACTGTACAGTCAGGAACTCGTGAAAAATTTTCAGAAAGAAATCCGGCGATGGAACCCGGATGTGATCATACCGGTCCCGCTGCACCGGGCGAGACGTAGAAAACGGGGTTATAATCAGGCACAGATTCTTGCAGAAAACCTGGGAAGGATGCTATGCATTCCGGTGGACAGTAAAAGCCTGGCAAGAAGAAAGAAGACCAGTCCGCAGAAGAAACTGGGACATAATGAGAGAAAAAAGAACCTGAAAAATGCATTTGCGGTAACACCAGCATTTCGCCCTGTCCGGAAGGTATTGCTGGTGGATGACATATATACGACCGGCAATACACTGGATGCGGCGGCAAAAGCATTAAAGGAAAAAGGCGTGGAGAAGGTTTATTTTTTAACTATAAGTATTGGACAAGGGTACTGATATTTGTTATACTTAAAATGATGTTTTTATGGAATTAATATCATGTTGAGGTGGATATATGTTAGATGAGAGAAAAGTAAAATTAATGACAAAGCTTGCTCTCTATGAAGAGACTTATGGAAAAGAAGATTTTAAGATCAGTTCCTATTATAGAAAAGATTATGCAAGCCTGCACGTTATATATGCATTTCTGAGCGTATCAGTCGGTTATGTGTGTCTGGTGGCGCTGCTTTTACTGGCCGGTGTGGAGGATATAATGAGTAATATGTCGAATGGTCTGATCCTGTTCCTTTTTCTGATCATTCTGGCAGGCTATGTGGGTGTGGTGATCGTATATTGCGGAATTGCCAGTCACATTTATAATGAGAAACACAAAAAGGCAAGGAAAAGAGTGAAAAAGTATAATCATAATCTGATTCAACTGCTGAAAATGTATGAAAAGGAGAAAAGATAGATGGACAATATATATGTAATACGTGAAAGAATAGAAGCGGTTTATGGGAAGCATTCCAAGTCGTTTGATAAAGCCTTTCAGTTCATACTGGCAATGATAACATTTACAATGATCAATCAGAATACAGGATTTATGAAATCACTTTCCTCGCCGGTGATCTCTCTGGGGCTGGCTGTGGTTGCTACTTTCCTTCCACCTGCGGTTATGGTGGTGCTTGCAACGGTACTGCTGCTTGCACATACACTGGCAGCGTCTATAGGCATATTCGCAGTGTCTGCACTGATCTTCCTGATCATGTATATATTTTATATCAGACTGACACCGAAGATGGCATTTGTTGTGCTTCTGACACCGATTTGCATTTTGCACTTAAGATACCGTTTGTGGTACCGGTTGCATGTGCGTTGATCTATACACCGGTAAGTCTTGTACCGATGGGATGTGGAACTGTTGTATATTATATGATGGAATATCTTAAGAAAATAAGTGCGGCATCTAAGACGTCCGGAAGTAAGGCAATGCTTGCCGAGATCAGCACATACGTACAGAAAGTGTTCCAGAATAAAGAAATGTGGCTCTACATAGTTGCATTTATCATTGGATTTTTTATCATTTATACCATCCGCAGACAGGAACTGGATCACGCCTGGAAGATTGGGATTATTGCGGGAGCAATTGCCAATGTGGTCGTAACGGCAATGGGAAGTATTGCACTGGGCGTAAACACCTCCTATGGTCCGCTGATCATAGGAAATATTGTGGCAGCCGTTGCAGGACTTGTGCTGGAATTATTCCTGTTCTCGGTAGATTATGCAAGAAGTGAACGTCTGCAGTTTGAAGACGATGAATATTATTACTATGTAAAAAGCAATACCGAAGGTTGCCATGACAACGCCGGAGAAGACTGTGAAGAAGATCAATGAACGTCAGGAGACGGAGATCATCGATGCAGAAGCGGTAAAACGTTTGTCGCAGGATACGGCGGAAGAAGAGACAAAAGCCATCGATCTGGAAGTACATGCGGGACATGGACAGAAAAAGAGAAGCAGAACGGAAGCCGTCATATGGTGATGCAGACTACAGAAGTCCGGCACAGATCCGGGCAAGTCAGGCAAGAAAGCATTCGCCGAAGAGAGGACCGGCACCGAAGAAACATGACATGAAAGATGTAGATAAGATGCTTCTGACACAGAGCCTGGAAAATGAATTTCATGCAGGCAACCGCAGAAAAAAGATAGAAAAGACAGAAAAAAATCATTAAAAAACCATGCAGGGAGGTGAGAGGAATGGAACAGACAATAGCAGATTTTATTGATAAATATGGAATTGGACTTTATATTCCGAGAGTGCATATTACAGATATCATAGAAGTTCTGATCCTCACTTTTCTGATCTATCAGATCATCATATGGATAAAGAATACGAAAGCGTGGATGCTGCTCAGAGGAATTATTGTACTTGCGGGCTTTATTCTTCTCGCAGCTGTATTCAAGATGCATACGATCCTGTTCATCGCGAGAAATTCACTGACGGTCATGGCTACAGCGGCAATTGTAGTATTTCAGCCGGAACTGCGGAGGGCACTGGAAAAGCTTGGAGAGAAGCAATTCCTGACATCAGTTGTTCCTTTTGAACAGAACCGGGAGATACGTTTCAGTGAAGAGACAAGAGAGGATATTATCCGTGCATGCTTTGCCATGGGAAAAGTCAAGACAGGGGCTCTGATCGTCGTAGAACAGGCAATACGGCTTACGGAATATGAAAGCACCGGAATCCAGATGGACTGTCTGGTATCAAGTCAGGTGCTGATCAATATCTTCGAACATAATACACCGCTTCATGATGGTGCAATCATCGTAAGAGGTGACAGGATCGTCTCGGCGACCTGCTATCTTCCTCTCTCGGATAATATGGGGATCAGCAAGGATCTGGGCACCAGACACCGTGCGGCAGTAGGAATGAGCGAAGTCAGTGATGCACTGGTCATTACGGTATCAGAAGAGACAGGAGCTGTGTCAGTCGCACAGGGAGGAGAGCTTACAAGAAGTATCAATGAAGCAGAACTTCGTGTGAAACTGGAAGAGGTACAGCATAAGAGCAGTGAAACCAACAGAATAAAGGCAATGTGGAAAGGATGGCGGAAGCATGCGAAAAAGAATAACTAACAATCTTGCGCTGAAAATACTGGCTTTCCTGATTGCGGCATTCTTATGGCTGGTTGTAGTGAATATCGATGATCCGGTGGATGACAAGACATTTTCCAATATCCCGGTGCAGGTAACGCATGAAGAAGTGATTACGGATAATAATAATACGTATCAGATCGTGGATAACACACAGGAGATTAATGTAACAGTTACAGCACAGCGGTCGGTACTGGATAAGATCAGGGCAGAGGATATTGTTGCGACAGCGAACATGAAAGAACTGACGCTTCGTACACAGGTGCCGATTGAAGTAACGGTCAAAGGATATACAGGAAAATATGAAAAGGCAACGGCAAATCCAAGAAATCTGCAGATCCAGATAGATGAGGAAGCGAAGAATAATTTCCCGATCACACCGACAACAACGGGAACGGTAAGAAACGGATATGAAGTGGGAAGCCTGAAAGCACTTCCGGAAAAAGTAACACTTCGCGGACCGAAGAGAATCATTAACAATATTGCAAAAGTAACAGCAGAAGCAAATGTATCCGGATTATCCGAAGATGAGACGGTAGAAGCAAAACTGGTATTGTATGATGCAAATAATAACGTGATCGACCAGACACTTCTTGCAAACAACCTTGGAAAAGAAGGAGTCAGTGTTGAAGTAGAACTGCTTCAGGTAAAAAGTGTGCCGCTCAAAGTGGATACATCAGAGGTGTCGGCGGCGGAAGGATATAAACTTGGCAAGATCACGGTAGAACCGCAGGAAGTGGAAGTGACAGGTGATAAAAGTACGCTTGCAGAGATCTCAGAGATCGATATTCCACCGAGTGCCCTGAAATTGGAAGAACTGACACAGAGAACGGAGCAGACCATTGATATCTCATCTTATCTTCCGAGCGGTGTGTCCCTTGCGGAAGAGAATGCGAATAAGGTGGTAATATCCATCCAGGTACAACAGCCGGGAACAAAAAGCTTTGAGATATCGACAGGATCGATCATTCTGGAGAATATAGCGGACGGACTGAGCATTAATTACGGATCTACCGTTGATCTGGAGATACAGGTGAAGGGACCGAATGATGTGCTGAATCTGTTCTCGCCTGCGAAGAAAGTCAGCATTGATCTTAAGAATTATACAGAGCCTGGTACATATACCGTTCCGGTGTCTGTCGAACTGCCGGATGGCTGCACGCTTGTGAATGAAGTGAATGTGGAGATCACACTTGAAAAATCAAAGCAGAGCAGTAAAATACAGGGTGAAAGCCAAGAACAGCAGTCAGACAACGACAGATGAAAACAATCAGAACGGCCAGAGCGAATAACAGACAGAAATGGGGAGAATACATTATGATCAGACAGAAAGTTACAATAACAAATCCGACGGGACTGCATCTCAGACCTGCAGGGATGTTCTGTAACATAGCAAGCAGATACAAGTGCAAGGTAGAATTCATGTATAACGATGACACCGCAGCAAATGCGAAAAGTGTATTGAGTGTCCTTGGAGCATGCGTGAAATCGGGAGATGAGATCGAGCTTATCTGCGATGGGGAAGACGAAGAAGAGGCCATGAAAGCCATGGTTGAAGCAGTTGAATCCGGGCTTGGCGAGTAAGCGGACGCAGAGAGGTAGATTGGAAAATGCAATACAGAATAGCATAATATAGAGAGGATGGGCGGCTTGTGTGAAGGTATGCATGAGCCGCTTATTATTTGAAAATGAAAGATAAGATTAAAAATATATTGGATATTACTTTTTGGAAATTTGTATTGGTTGGCATAGTAAATACTCTGGTTGGAACCGGGGTGATGTTCGCAGCATATAATCTGTTACATTTGAGTTACTGGTTATCATCAGCTTCTAATTATGTAGTGGGAAGCGTTGTGAGTTATTTTTTGAATAAATACTTTACATTTCAGAACAAGGAGAAATCCTGGAAGCAGATTGGAAAGTTTGTGCTGAATATTACCATATGCTATCTGCTGGCATACGGAATGGCGAAGCCGGTTGTGTCCTGGGTATTGCACGGACAGAGTAAGAGTGTACAGGATAATCTGTCTATGCTGGTTGGAATGGGAGCGTTTGTGGTGTTTAATTATGTGGGGCAGAGAGTTGTGGTGTTTAAGAAGTAAAGGAAGGCATTGTTGAATTGTAATTTGACAATGTCTTTTTTGTTTAATTTTATAGGATTAATAGTTGTGACATTCTTTGTATCATTAGTTATTACTGCAATTTTAAGAAAAATACCGGGAGTAAAAAGAATTTTATAATAAAAGCGGTCTGAGAACAGAACAAAATGTTTTCAGACTTTTTAATAAAAAGATAATATATAAAAAAATAATAAAATCTTAAGGAGTTTCTTGAGGACAAGGCAAAAAATGTATATAATAAAATCTGATATGCGCAAAAGCGGTGACTATGGACGAAAAGAGAAGAATAATGAAAAATAAGAAATTACATAAGATAATAGGAATTTTAGGGATTATTTTTAGTGTGTTATTAGGTGTAGTAGGTACACTTCTTGCCTTTAGTGCAAAATGGATGTTCAAGACATGGACGAATCTTTCTATGGATGAATTGGTGTTCCATCTTACTGCGCCGCTAGAAGGAACGAATACAGATATGATCAAGGATTACTGTAACGAGTGCGTGGTTCCGGTTGTATTGATTTTAGGCTGTATGATCTTTTGATGTGTGCGAATAGAAAAATAAAAAAGGTTAAAGAAATAGCACTTGCTTTTGGTACCGGAGCAATTGTAATCACAGGCATTACAGTTGGAGTGACATGGAACGGACTGGATATTGGAAGCTATTTAAAAGGGCAGGATACATATTCTACCTTTATAGATAAGAATTATGTAGATCCGTCCGGTGTGAATATTACATTTCCGGAGCAGAAGAAAAATCTGATCTATATATTCCTTGAATCTATGGAAATGACGTATGCGGATAAAAAGAATGGTGGAGCTTTTGATGAAAATGTGATCCCGGAGCTGACTCAGCTTGCACAGGAGAATGAAGATTTTTCGGGGAAAAGTAACAAACTGAATGGAGCTATTCAATGCCGGGAACTACGTGGACGATGGGAGCAATGTTCGGACAGACATCAGGCTTGCCATTAAGTGTATCCATTGGTGCTAATGGTATGGATACGCAAGATTCCTTCTTCCCGGAAATTACTACTTTGGGAGATATTCTTCAAAAAGAAGGATATTCACAGACTCTGCTAATTGGCTCAGAGGCGACATTCGGAGGACGAAAATTATATTTTACGGATCATGGTCAGTATGACATTATGGATTATGATTATGCACATGATAACGGACTAATCCCGGAAGACTATAAAGTCTGGTGGGGATATGAGGATGAAAAATTATTCGGATTTGCGAAAGAAAGATTGCTGGAGTTATCTCAACAAGATACACCATTTAATCTTACTATGTTGACTGTTGATACACATTTTGAAGATGGATATGTGTGTGATCTGTGTCCGGACACATTTGGAGACAACCAGTATGCCAATGTTATGGCATGCTCGAGCAGACAGGTGAAAGAATTTGTTGACTGGATACAGCAGCAGGATTTCGCGGCAGATACTACAATTGTGATATCCGGTGATCATCCGACGATGGACAGTGACTTCTGTGAAGATGTGGATAAAGATTATGAGCGACGAGTCTATACAACGTATATTAATTCCAGTGCAGAGAAGCAGACAGATGAAAAAAGAAATTATACAACATTTGATAATTTCCCGACAACACTTGCGGCGATGGGAGTAGATATCGAAGGAAATCGTCTGGGACTTGGAACAAATTTGTATTCGACAGAGCAGACACTGACTGAAAAAGTCGGAATCGAGCAGGAAGAAAAAGAACTGGGCAAAAAGTCAAAACTTTTGAACAAAATGGCGCAGATTGATAAGAAGAAGTACGAGAAAGAACTTGTGGCACAGACAGACCCTGTAGGAAAAGCAAAGACAGGGAAATATAATGCCGAAACCGAAGAAATTCCGATTACCGTAAAAAATATCCAGTATGCAGATAAAGGAATACAATCAGTAATGGCTGCGGTATGGAAATATGATGATCAGAGTGATCTTCAGTGGGTACCACTCGCAATGTTTGACGGAGATGTATGGAAAGGCGATATCGACATAAGCGCATATGAAGATCCGAAAGGAGCCTATAATATTCACGTCTATCTGGTAGACGGAAAGGAGATCTGTACAATATAGCACAGACCGCAAAGAAAATATCGAAGTAAAAAGTCTCTTGGCTGTAAAGTATAATTACAGTCAAGAGACTTTTTAGAATTTCGTGTAGTAGAAATTTGAATTTCAAAAGCAAATCATGTATACTAGGTAAGAATGCAAAAGAAAGAAGGTTTATAATGAAAAAATAATGAGAACCGGGATTGCAGTTGGAATCGCAGCAATTTCTGTGCAAATTGTAAATCCAGTATATGCAGAAGAAAGTGAAACACAAAACATAAATTATACAGCAGAAGTAAATTCGGATGAATTTGTAACCGAGAGTGATCAAAGTAGCGAAGAAAATCAGAGTGTTGAAGATGTTCAGAGTATCGATGATAGTAAGGAAGATGAGAATATAACAATAACATACACTGGAGAAGAGGATTCCGACAGTAATATATATACAGTCACAAAATCAGGGTGGAATAAAGAGGAAGGTGTATGGTATTATTATAATACAAACGGAGAACGAAAGACCGGCTGGTTATATGATGGTAACAGATGGTATTACCTGGATGAAAATAATAATGGAGCCATGCTTGCGGGAACTAGAAAAACGATTAATAATGCATCGTATTGGTTTGAGGCAAGCGGGGCAATGCAGACCGGCTGGATTCTAAAACCAGAAGGCTGGTATTATGCGAATACAAGCGGTGCGATTGTGAATGGCTGGCAACTGATTGGCGGCTGCTGGTATTATCTGGAAGGAAATAACGTTACATATCCT
>ENA-OPZD01000415-OPZD01000415.1-human-gut-metagenome-genome-assembly--contig:-NODE-415-length-10745-cov-2.543040_pt1 | contig 10745 bp, 12 predicted proteins | sample MGYA00242479_ERZ504495 | MGnify/ENA primary metagenome ERZ504495 (study PRJEB26092, sample SAMD00036286) | human gut metagenome | host: Homo sapiens | study: EMG produced TPA metagenomics assembly of... | reverse complement strand
TGGTGCCGAAGGACAGCAGCATGGGGTATTGATGCGCCGCTTGCGGTATTATCTGACATGCATCAGAACCTGTTTGGATATTTCAAACAACGTTTTGCACAGGTAACCAACCCTCCAATCGATGCAATCCGTGAGAAGGTCGTTACATCTACAACGGTTTATATTGGTGAAGATGGAAACCTTCTGGAAGAAAAAGCAGAGAACTGTAAGATGTTAAAGGTTAATAATCCAATCCTTACAGAGACAGATCTTCTGAAAATTAAAAATATGAAAGAAGATGGATTCAAGGTTGCGGAGATTCCGACCATCTATTACAAGAATTCGAGCCTTGAAAAGGCAATTGATTATCTGTTTATTGAAGTTGACAGAGCTATCCGTGAAGGAGCCAACATTCTGATCCTCTCAGATAGAGGTGTAGATGAATATCACGTGGCAATGCCTTCGCTTCTGGTGCTTTCCGGACTGCAGCAGCATCTGGTGCGCACAAAGAAACGTACTTCTGTAGGAATCGTTCTGGAGACCGGAGAACCAAGAGAGGTACATCACTTCGCAACACTGATCGGTTATGGTGCATGTGCGATCAACCCGTATCTTGCACACGAATCCATCAAACAGCTGATCGATACAGATATGCTTCAGAAAGACTATTATGCAGCAGTAGATGATTATAACAATGCGGTACTTAGCGGAATTGTAAAGATTGCATCAAAGATGGGTATCTCCACAATCCAGTCTTATCAGGGAGCAAAGATATTTGAAGCAATCGGATAAACAGGAATTCATTGATAAATATTTTACAGATACTGTCAGCAGAATTGGCGGAATCGGAATTGAAGAGATTGCAGCAGATTATATTGCGCGTCATTCACAGGCATTTGATCCGCTCGGACTGGAAGTGGATATGACACTGAACAGTGTAGGGCAGCACAAACTAAAAAGCGGCGGAGAGAGACATCTTTATAATCCACAGACGATCCATATGCTGCAGGAATCTACCAGACGCGGTGACTATGGTATGTTCAAACAGTATACAGAGCTGGTCAATGCGGAAGGAGAACACATCAACCTGCGTGGACAGTTAGAATTCAACTATCCAAAGAAAGGCATTCCAATCGAAGAAGTAGAAAGCGTCGACGAGATTGTAAAACGATTCAAGACAGGAGCAATGTCTTATGGTTCTATCTCGAAAGAAGCGCATGAGACACTGGCAATTGCGATGAACCAGTTGCATGGTAAATCCAACAGTGGTGAAGGTGGAGAGGAGATTGAACGTCTGGATACGAACAGATGCTCTGCGATCAAACAGGTAGCTTCCGGACGATTTGGCGTTACATCCAGATACCTGGTAAGTGCACAGGAAATACAGATCAAGATGGCGCAGGGGGCAAAACCGGGAGAGGGCGGACATCTGCCTGGTGGAAAAGTATATCCGTGGATTGCAAAGACACGTCATTCTACACCTGGAGTCAGCCTGATCTCACCACCGCCGCATCATGATATCTATTCGATCGAGGATCTTGCACAGCTCATATATGACTGTAAAAATGCAAACAAAGATGCAAGAATTACAGTAAAACTGGTATCAGAAGCCGGTGTCGGTACAGTTGCAGCCGGTGTAGCCAAAGCGGGAGCAGGCCTGATATTGATTTCCGGATATGACGGAGGAACCGGGGCAGCACCAAGAAGTTCCATCCATAATGCAGGACTTCCATGGGAACTGGGACTCGCAGAAACGCATCAGACACTGATTCAGAATGGCTTAAGAGAAAGAGTCCGTATCGAGACAGACGGTAAGCTAATGAGTGGTCGTGATGTGGCGATCGCAGCGATCCTTGGAGCAGAAGAATTCGGATTTGCAACTGCACCGCTGGTAACGATGGGGTGCGTAATGATGCGTGTATGTAATCTGGATACCTGCCCGGTCGGTGTGGCAACGCAGAATCCGGAACTGAGAAAACGTTTCCGTGGAAAACCGGAATATGTCGTGAACTTTATGCGTTTTATTGCAGAAGAACTGCGAGAATATATGGCAAGATTCGGTGTCCGTACACTGGATGAACTGGTTGGAAGAACAGATCTTCTAAAAGTAAAGGAAGTGGCAACTTCAGAACGTGCAGCCACACTGAATCTGGAACAGATTCTCGATAATCCATATGAAGGCACAAAGACACCGATGACATTCAATCCGAAGAAAGTCTTCGACTTTGAACTGGAGAAAACTCTGGATGAAAAAGTTCTGGTCAGAGAATTGCTCCCGGCGGTAGAGAAGAAACAGAAGAGAAGCATTGAAATAGATGTGACAAATACGAACCGTACATTTGGTACAATCTTTGGTTCGGAGATTACGAGAAGATATCCGGAAGGTTTGGACGAAGATAGCTATGTGGTACATTGTAAGGGTGCCGGCGGACAGTCCTTCGGCGCATTTATTCCGAAAGGACTGACACTGGAACTGACCGGTGACAGTAATGACTATTTCGGAAAGGGACTTTCCGGCGGAAAACTTGTAGTATATCCACCAAAAGGAATACGCTATAAAGCGGAAGAAAACATTATCATCGGTAACGTGGCACTCTACGGGGCAACCAGCGGTAAAGCATTCATCAATGGCGTGGCGGGAGAACGTTTTGCAGTACGTAATTCCGGTGCGACAGCAGTTGTAGAAGGTGTAGGAGATCACGGATGTGAATATATGACAGGCGGACGCGTAGCAGTCCTTGGCGGAACAGGTAAGAACTTCGCAGCCGGTATGAGCGGTGGAGTTGCTTATGTACTGGATATGGAAAATGATCTTTATACAAGAGTCAATAAAAAGATGGTTCATATTGAACATGTGACAACCAAGATCGATGTCGGAGAATTAAAGAGCATGATCGAAGAACATGTTGCCAATACCAATTCGGAACTTGGTAAGAAGATTCTGGATAACTTCACTGAATATCTTCCGAAATTCAAGAAGATTATTCCGATAGATTATGAACGTATGCTGACAACCATCCTTCAGATGGAAGAACAGGGCATGAGCAGTGAACAGGCAAAGACAGAAGCATTTTATGCGATCAAAGAAGGAAGATAGGGGGTAAGAACAGTGGGAAAAGCAACAGGATTTATGGATTATGACAGGCAGGATAAGATGGCTGAAGATCCAAAAGAGCGAATTAAGCATTTTAAAGAGTTTCATACACCTCTGTCAAAAGAAGAACAGGAGCTGCAGGGAGCCAGATGTATGGCATGTGGCGTGCCGTTCTGCCAGTCCGGTCAGATGCTGATGGGAATGGCAAGCGGATGCCCTCTTCACAACCTGGTACCGGAATGGAATGATCTGATCTTTCAGGAAAACTGGGAAGAAGCATATTACAGACTGAAAAAGACGAACAACTTTCCGGAATTTACATCAAGGGTATGTCCGGCACTCTGTGAGGCTGCATGTACATGCGGACTGAACGGAGATGCAGTTTCAAGTAAGGCGAATGAATATAGCATTATTGAAAAATGCATACAAAAAAAAGGTTTATGCAGCAGCAAAACCGGTAAAGGTAAGAACCGGTAAGAAGGTTGCAGTTGTAGGTTCCGGTCCGTCGGGACTTGCAACTGCTGATATGCTGAACAGAAGAGGACACAGTGTGACTGTCTTTGAAAGAGAAGATAAAATCGGTGGACTCCTCCGATATGGTATCCCGAATATGAAACTGGAAAAGCAGTTCATTGATCGCAAGATTGCAATCATGGAAGAAGAAGGGGTTCAGTTTGTGACAGGATGTAATATCGGAAAAGATAAGAAAGCAGCTACATTATTAAAAGAATTTGACCGTATAGTACTTTGCTGCGGTGCATCAAATCCAAGAGATATTAAAGTACCAGGAAGAGAAGCCGAAGGCATCTATTTCGCAGTAGATTTCTTAAAATCAACAACAAAAGCACTCTGGAAAAATGCAAAACAGAATGCAGATGGAACCTATGACCTGAGTCTGAAGGAAGGCACATACATTTCCGCAAAAGGAAAAATGTTATGGTCATCGGTGGAGGAGATACAGGAAATGACTGTGTGGGAACATCGATGAGACATGGTGCCAAGAGTGTACTGCAGCTTGAGATGATGCCGAAAGCTCCGGATGAACGTACAGAGATGAATCCTTGGCCGGAGTGGCCGAGAGTCTGCAAGACAGATTACGGTCAGCAGGAAGCCGCTGCCGTATTTGGACATGACCCACGTGTATACCAGACAACCGTCAAAGAATTCAAAAAAGACAAAAACGGTAAAGTCTGCAAGGCAGTTCTGGTGAAATTAGAGCCGAAAAAAGATGAAAAGACAGGCCGTATGATGATGGCAGAGGTGGCCGGAAGTGAATACACGGTGGATGTAGATCTGGTATTGATCGCAGCAGGATTCCTGGGAAGTCAGGATTATGTGACCAAAGCATTTGGCGTAGAAGTAAATGAACGCACAAATGTTAAGACTGCAGCCGGAGCATATAGTACAAACGTTAAAAATGTCTTCACAGCAGGCGATATGCACAGAGGACAGTCACTGGTTGTGTGGGCAATCCGTGAAGGGCGCGAGGCTGCAAAAGCTGTAGATATCAGTTTGATGGGATATACGAATATGTATGTCCAGTAGTGAAAAAGTACAGCAAAAGGATGGACGAAAAATTTCCTTGCATAAAATAAAAAGCTGAATTATAATAGGAAAGAACAGGTCGGAATCATATATTCCGGCCTGTAATTGTTACAAAAGTATTAAAAAATGTTGTCAATTTGCTTCTATGTTGAGCTATAATAGCAATCAGATGCGGAAGAAAGAATAATCTTGCGCCTGAGGGGAAGCAATAATTAAAACAAAAAGAAAGAAGAGTGAGTATGAATAAACACGGAATCAGATTGATCACAGCAGTGGTGACAAGTTCAATGATTGTAACACCTGTTTTGGCAGCACCGTCTGTCGATGATTTGAAGAAGGAAAAAGCTGCAAAGCAGAGTGAAGTAAGTTCCTTGCAGTCGCAGCTGACAACATTAATGGGAAAAGTCAATACACTGGAAAGTGAATTGATTCAGACCGGTGAGGACATTACAAAAGCACAGGGCGATTTGGAAGTTGCGCAGGAAAAAGAAAAAGAACAGTATGCAGCAATGAAGAAGCGTATCAAGTATATGTATGAAGCCGGTAATGATTCAGCATTTGAGACACTGGTTACATCAGAAGACTTTACAGATCTTCTTAGTAAAGCAGAATATGTTCAGAATGTACATAGCTACGACAGAAAACAATTGCAGGAATATGTAGAGACAAAACAGCAGATTTCCGATTTGAAAGACAGTCTTGAAAAAGACCAGAAAGAATTGGAAGTAAACAGGTGGAATATGAAAAACAGGGTGATAACCTGAATAACCTGATTACTTCTAAATCAGCAGAAGTTGCTAATCTGGATTCAGAGATTCAGGCAGCAGCAGAAGCAGCAGCCAGAGAAGCGGCAGAAAGAGCAGCAAGAGAGGCAGCGGAAAAAGCAGCAAAAGAAGCGGAAAGACAGCAGGCAGCAGCAAGCAATAATAATGCAGCTTCAACATCGAATAGAAACAATACAACAAGCAACAGAAATAACACAACAAGCAGTTCAACAGCTACAAGCAACAGAAATAATACAACAAGCAGCTCAAGTGCATCTGCTACGACAAAGCCATCCAATTCAAGCAGCAGTACTACAACGAGTGGAACGAATGCAAACGGAGGTTCAATCGTAAGCAGAGCATACAGCCAGCTTGGAAAACCTTATGTATGGGGTGCATGCGGACCAAACAGTTTCGACTGTTCCGGATTTGTAAGCTATTGTCTGACAGGAAGCTATAGCCGTCTCGGAACAACACTTACATTCATGGGATGGACAAGAGTAAGTAACCCGCAGCCTGGTGATGTTGTAACAACAGCAACACATTGTGGTATTTATATCGGAAATGGTCAGATGATTCATGCTCCGCACACAGGAGATGTTGTAAAAGTCGGACCGGTACAGTCTGGTATGATCTATGTGCGTAGATAATGAAAAGTAAATAAAATAAAAAACCGGAATCAGGGAACTGGCTTCGGTTTTTATTTTTTATGCTAAAGTTTGCGGAAAAATAAAATGAAAATCCTTGCAAACAGACAACCTTTATGGTAATATTAAAAAGTCGCAAAAAATCACGCATAGGCTTGTCCCGATGGTGCCAAAGCCTGGTAACAGGACGGTTTCGGGGACGTATAACAACATATGCGGAAGTAAAAAACCAATGGAGGAAAGAAACATGAGCGTTATTTCAATGAAGCAACTTTTAGAAGCAGGTGTTCACTTTGGACATCAGACAAGAAGATGGAACCCTAAGATGGCTCCTTATATCTACACAGAGAGAAATGGTATCTATATCATTGACCTTCAGAAATCTGTAGGTAAAGTAGATGAAGCTTACCAGGCAGTAGCTGATATCGCAGCAGAAGGTGGAACAATCCTTTTTGTAGGTACTAAGAAGCAGGCTCAGGATGCTATCAAAGTAGAAGCTGAACGTTGCGGAATGTACTATGTAAATGAAAGATGGCTTGGAGGAATGCTTACAAACTTCAAGACAATCAAGAGCAGAATCGCTCGTCTGAAAGATATCGAAAGAATGTCAGAAGACGGAACATTTGATGTACTGCCTAAGAAAGAAGTTATCCAGTTAAAGAAAGAATGGGATAAACTTGAGAAGAACCTTGGCGGAATCAAAGACATGAAGACACTTCCAGATGCTATTTTTATCGTAGATCCTAAGAAGGAAAGAATCTGTGTTCAGGAAGCACACACTCTTGGAATTCCACTTATCGGTATCGCTGATACTAACTGTGATCCAGAGGAACTTGATTATGTAATTCCTGGAAATGACGATGCTATTCGTGCTGTAAAACTGATCGTTTCTAAGATGGCTGATGCTGTAGTAGAAGCTAACCAGGGTGTTGCAGGCGAAGAAGAGTATGTTGAAGAAGCTGAAGAAGCAGTAGAAGAATAAGATTCTTAAAAAACATAATTGGAGGATAAGATCATGGCAGTTACAGCTAAGATGGTAAAAGAATTAAGAGAAATGACCGGTGCAGGAATGATGGACTGCAAGAAAGCTCTTAATGAGACAATGGTGATATGGATGCAGCTATCGAGTTCTTAAGAAAGAACGGAGAAGCTAAGGCTGTTAAAAAAGCCGGACGTATCGCAGCAGAAGGTATTGTTATGGCTGATGTTAAGGATGACAAGACAGCAGCTATCGTAGAAGTTAACTCAGAGACAGACTTCGTTGCTAAGAATGCTGAATTCCAGGGATTCGTTAAAGCAGTTGTTAATCAGGCAATCGCTTCTGATTCTGCAGATATGGATGGATTCATGGCTGAAGCTTGGAATGAAGACGCTTCTAAGACAGTACAGGATGCATTAAATGAGAAAATCTCTATAATCGGAGAAAAACTCAGCATCAGAAGATTTGAGAAAGTTGTTACTGATGGTTGTGTAGTATCTTACATCCACGGCGGCGGACGTATCGGTGTTCTTGTAGAAGCTGAGACAGATGTTGTTAACGATGAGATCAGATCATGCCTGAAGAACGTAGCTATGCAGGTTGCAGCTATGTCTCCAAAATATACTTCACGTGATGAAGTAGATGCTTCTTTCTTAGAGCATGAAAAAGAGATTCTTCTTGCTCAGGCTAAACAGGAGAATCCAAACAAACCGGATAATATTATCGAAAAGATGATTATCGGACGTCTCAACAAAGAGATGAAAGAAATCTGCCTGTTAGATCAGGTATACGTTCAGGACAGCGACCTTACAGTAGCTAAATACGTAGAGAAGGTAGCTAAAGAGAACGGAGCTAACATGACAGTTAAGAAGTTTGTTCGTTTTGAGACAGGAGAAGGTCTTGAGAAGAAGAATGAAGACTTCGCAGCTGAAGTTGCAGCACAGATGAACGCATAATCGAATAGTGTGTTGAATTTCTGAAATGATAATAACCCTTGCGAATGGTGGTGACACTGTTTGTGAGGGTTGTTTTTATAGAAACTTAAAAAATGAATTGATTTGTTAAGCGGATTTTTCATATAAGATAGACAAAGAAAACGAATAAATTTATTTGAACATGAGATGAAAGAAGACAATGAGCTGTCAGAACTCTTGTCTTCTTTTTTTGTGAGAAAGATGAAGAGTGTTATTCTTAGATATTTCATAAATTGGTTTATAGATGTACAATATTCTGTTGTAATAATGTACAAAGAAAGGAGGTGCTACAATGCCAGTAATCAAACCAATTACAGATTTACGTAATACAAATGAAATATCTGAATTATGTCATAAACAGCAGCAGCCAGTTTTCATTACAAAAAATGGTTATGGAGATTTGGTAGTTATGAGTATGGAAACTTATGACGAGTTGCTTAGCACGAACCATATTGATAAAGCAAAGGCAGGATTTTCTGATCCTAAGTCTGCTATATATAATGCCTGAGAAAAGACTTGACTTTTAAATACTACAAGTGTAAGATTAAAAAAATAAAAGCGTTGAAAGAAAGGGGTATCTAATGAAAAAAAGACGGAAAAAACAAAGCACTAAAAAATCTTACACTTGTAGGATTTTGGGGTTAATAATGGCTATAACAGTAATTGCTATTTGGGGAGGTGTTTTATTAAAAAGATCAATTTACGGAATCACCAGAAGACACACTGGTGGAATATATGAATCATATTGAAAAAAAGGAATATGAAGCGATGTATGCCATGATAGATTCAGGGGAGAAAGGTTATCTGGAAAAAGAAGAATACATACAACGAAATTCTAAGATATACGAAGGAATAGAGGTCAGTGACATTAAAAATCAGTCATATAGCTGTGAAAAGAGAAAAAAAGCAGATACAGTTACGCTTTCGTATGAAACATCATGTAATACAATTGCCGGAACAATACAATTTGACAATATGGCGGAACTGAAGAAGACGAAACAGGGATATAAATTAGTATGGCAGGATAGCCTGATTTTTCCAGATTTAGAGAGTGATGATAAAATAAGTGTTACTACATCAAAAGCGGAGAGAGGAGAAATATTAGACCGAGATGGTAAAATGCTTGCAGGAAAAGGAGTAGCAACATCAGTTGGCATTATACCGGGAAAGCTGGAAGACAGGAATGTATCTATTGAAAAAATAGCGGAGTTATTAGAGATAGATGTAGAAACAATAAATAACAAACTCACAGCAAAGTGGGTAAAAGAAGATTCTTTTGTACCAATTGAAACTATTCCGAAAGTAGAAGAAATAGATTTAATGAAAATACAGCCAGAAGAAAAGACACTTGAGGAGCAGGATTGTCAGAATAAACTTTTGAAAATTCCAGGGGTTATGCTATCAGATGTGGAAGTTAGAACCTATGAGTTAGGGGAGGCAGCAGCTCATTTAATTGGTTATGTACAGTCTGCAACAGCAGAAGATTTGGAAAATCATCCAGGGGAAGGATATTCAGCAGAAAGTGTAATCGGAAGATCTGGGGTGGAAAAGTTATACGAAAAGCAATTAAAAGGAAAAGATGGTTGTGATATAAAGATTTTGGATAATGATGGGGAAGTAAAAGAGGTTCTTGCAAGTATTTTTAAAGAAGATGGTATGGATATAAGATTAACGATAGATTCCGATTTGCAAAAATCATTATACGAGCAGTTTAAAGAAGATCCGGGGTGTTCTGTCGCAATGAATCCTTATACGGGAGAAGTATTGGCTTTGGTAAGTACCCCATCTTATGATAATAATGAATTTATACGGGGCTTATCATCAAAGAAATGGACATCATTAAACGAAGATGAAAAGAAACCATTATATAATCGTTTCCGTCAAGTATGGTGTCCTGGCTCAACATTTAAACCAGTTGTGGCAGGAATTGGGTTGAAAACGGGAAGCATAGATCCAAAAGAAGATTTTGGAAATGAAGGTTTGGCATGGCAGAAAGATTCGTCCTGGGGATCTTATCAAGTGACAACACTTCATGAATATGAACCGGTTATTATGAAAAATGCAATTATCTATTCTGATAATATTTATTTTGCAAAGGCAGCTCTTAAAATTGGTAGTGAGAATTTTATGAATACTTTAAATGAAATAGGATTTAATCAGAATATGCCGTTTGGGATTGCGATGCAGGAATCAACATATTCCAATACAGATAAAATAGAAACAGAAATACAATTGGCAGATAGTGGTTATGGGCAAGGGCAGATTCTTGTAAATCCATTACATCTGGCAAGTATTTATACTTCATTTTTAAATGAAGGGAATATGATAAAACCGTATTTGAAATACAAAGAAGAAGCATCTGGTGAAACATGGATAGAAAATGCGTTTAGCAAAGAAAATGTAGAAGAAATTATGCAAGGGGTGGAAGGTGTTGTAAATGATCCGGAAGGAACCGGATATGCTGCACATCGTGACGATATTTTGCTGGCTGGAAAAACAGGGACAGCCGAGTTGAAGGCAACGAAAGAAGATACTTCTGGCAAAGAAATCGGGTGGTTTTCGGTGTTTACGGCAGATAAAAGCGTGGACAAACCAATTCTTCTTATCAGTATGGTTGAGAATGTGAAAGGAATCGGTGGAAGTGGTTATGTTGTTAAAAAGGATGCAACCGTATTGGAGGAATATTTTGAAAAATAAAAAAATTTTACGGGGAATTATTACATATGTAAGAAATTTGCGATGATATTGATAGTTCTTATTGTT
>ENA-OPZD01000414-OPZD01000414.1-human-gut-metagenome-genome-assembly--contig:-NODE-414-length-10751-cov-2.579349_pt1 | contig 10751 bp, 16 predicted proteins | sample MGYA00242479_ERZ504495 | MGnify/ENA primary metagenome ERZ504495 (study PRJEB26092, sample SAMD00036286) | human gut metagenome | host: Homo sapiens | study: EMG produced TPA metagenomics assembly of... | reverse complement strand
ACCATTCCTGTTACCATGGCTGCTACCAGCATTGCTGATACAACTTTACGCATTTTCATAATTCATTTCCCTCGCCTTTCTTTTTTGAAACCTTCGTTTCTCTTGTTGTCATTATATTAACAGAAATGCGCTCAAACCCTGTATCAATAAAACAACCTGATATACAAAAAACATATCTATTGTTCTTCTTCAAACTGCCGGATGCTTTCGTCTTCTGCCTGCGTGAATTCCTGCTCCGTTATCTTTCCCTGTGCCAGTTCCGCCAGACATTCTCCCAGTACATCCTCCTGCAGCAGTGAATTCCACTTCACCTGATAATTCGGTACAATCTGTGGATTTCCCGTATAAGCCTTCAGATAATCATCCAACAGCGTTCCTTCCTGTCTTGTCCTGCTGTTCAGCAATTCTTCTTTCTGTTCTTTATTCAATTTCGTTCTGAATTTGAGGAACTCAACTGCTCCTTTTTTCACCTTTTCACTATAAGTTGATACAACTGCCCAGCCGAATGTCTCCGGTGAGCCTATCAGTTTATTTTCAGGAAATGTAAGAAAAACATACTTTTTTCTGCATTTCCTCCGGAATCTGATCAATCATCCAATAACCATTAGGTATCATCGCTGCATTTCCTGCCACGAAATTATCATGAGCTACGTCAAAATCATTATGTAATGCATCCTGGGTCGTATATTGGAATAATTTTTTTAATGTACCGGCTATCTCCAGCCCCGGTTCATTCTGATAGGTATCCGGATATAATTGCTTCATGAATGCCGCACCTTCTTCACTTCCTGCTACTTCTGCTGTTGCAAGCAGCATTGCGGCCCATGCCGTCCCTTCCGTATGCAGGGCAAGCGGCGTGATCCCTGCTGCTTTCAGTTCTCACAACATTCCCAGAACTCCTCCCATGTCTCAGGAAATCTGCTGATTCCTGCCTGTTCAAATAACTCCCGGTTCCAGAAACCCCTGAACAGGCGAATGCCGCCGTGCTGACCGGACCCAGATAAATCTTTCCATCCTCTTCCCGGACCGATTCCATTACTGACGGTTCGATCATATCCTTCCATTCCTGATCTTCGTTAATGTAAGGTGTCAGGTCCTCAATCCTGCCTTTCTTGATCATCATCTGATAGAAAGACGGAAGCATACGCAGATCAGTGATAATAGCCGGTAATTCATCTGTCACATTCATACGTTTCAGATTCTTCCGGTATTCTTCCTCCGTCTCCATCACCCAGTCCACATCTATATGATACTTTCCTTTATATGCCCTGTTAAACCGCTCCACCACTTCCTCTTCATTCTTATTACCAGTACTGGAATCTACGGTAAGGATCATTGGAATCTCTACTACTTTATTCTTTTTTCTGGTCTGTGTATTCTCTTTTCCCGCATCAGCCGGTCAGCGCTGTCAGCATGGCGATCACCATCACTGCTGCCATAATCCGTCTACTGTTCACAGTTTTCTTTCCCGTCATCCGGGATCTGGATAACACAGACGGTTCCATTTGTATCCGATTCATAGAAAAATCTCACATCCTCCCCATACTTTAACCGCAGTCGCGTAATGATATTTATCACACCGTAACCATGTTTTTTGTCTTCAAAACTGTCTTTCATTTTTGATACCGGTATCTCTGACAGTCCGTTTAACTTCTCCGCCATCTGCTCTTCCATCGGAGTTCCGTTATTATAGACACTGAATGTAAGCTGTCCTGCCTGTTCAGTGACACTGATCCTTATCAGACCGCCTTCGAAGATATCACAAAATCCATATTTGACTGCATTTTCCACAATTGGCTGTAAGATCAGCTTTAATATCCACCTTGTTTTCAGTTCTTTCTGCACATTCGATCTCATAACGGAACAGATTCTCATTGCGGATCTGCTGGATCTCCATATAACTTTTTACATTTTCCAGCTCGTCTTCTACTGTCACAATCTCACGGCCTTTGCTCAGTGACAGACGCAGATACTTTGACAGTGCCTGTATCATCTTCATCGTCTTCTCTTCCCCGTTGATCCGTGCCAGCATATAGATGGTATCCAGGGTATTATAGAGAAAATGCGGATTAATCTGGCTGATCAGCGTATTCATCTCACTAATTCTTAGTTCTTTCTGCTGATTCTTGACCTCGTTCTGGAACTCTTCGATATTCTTTAACATCTCGTTATAGGCATGCCCGATCTTATCCAGTTCTGTGTCCGTATGGATCTGAATGGTATGTGTAAAATCATTTCCATCAAAACTTGTCATGGCATCACTGATCTGTCTGATCGGCCGGGTAAATGTCTGTGATGCATAAAGACTTAATACAAACGCCAGCACTGCGATCACCGCATAGATAGTGAGTAATACGATCAATATCTGCGTCATTCCCTGATTCAATACCATATCCGGCACCAGTGTAAAGATCACCATCCTGTCTCTTCCTGCCGGTATGCCTGTAAAATCCCGCCTTCTATCTTTTTCCCCGCACGATCACACCGGATTTTTCGTCTGTCAGTTCCGTAATCTTCTTCATTGTCCTTTTTTCGATACTGAGATCTTCCGGTTCCTGCCGGATGCAAGTCTTTCCTTCCGGACTTATGATTCCCACTGCAACATCTTTTGCAATCTTCCTGTCTTTATCCATAACACTTTCCAGAAACTGTTGATTCATCTTCAGATACACGATTCCAGGTTCATGTGCGTAATCCATACTGTTCACATATCTTCCGATAAACAAAGCTTCGTCCCCCGTACCAAACAGGTAATCCCGGGTCCATATCCACTGCGTCTTCGCATACTCATCCCCCATTTTCTCACGCAGACCGCTGCTTTGAAAATCCGAATAACCAATCTGGGAATAGGATTTTTCGTAAACATTTCTTTTATTATCAATGTAGCAGTAATCAGCAACATGATTCAGATCTATATATGCAAAATATTTGCTCAGTGCATTCTTCTCTACTTCCTGCAGTTCTTTATTCTTCAGACTCTTCTGCACATCATTTTCCAGGATGATCTCTGCTGTCACGGCATCCGTCTTCCGGTAGAGATTATCCAGGGCTATCCCCATCTTCTCATTCATGAATTCATACTTATCCACAATCACATCTGTCATATTCCGTCTGACATAAGTCCATACACAGATGCTGGAAAGAACCAGTGCCAGTATCAGAAGCGTACACATATACTTCAGATACTTTTTCTGGATTCCTGACATTTTACTTTTTTCATACTTCATATTCCCTTTTGTAATCTCTCGGAAGCTGTCCTGTATATTCTTTAAACAAATGTGAAAATAGGATGGATTACTGATTCCGACCTGCTCGCAGATATTACCGATGCTGGTTCTTCCGTCTTCCAGCAGTCTCTTTGCCAGCTCCATTCTACGCTGCAGCAGATATTGTTTGAATGTCATATGAAAGGTATTCTTGAATACCCGTCCAAAATATACCGGATTCAGATATACATGTGTCGCCACTGATACAATCGAAAGATCTTCATTATCCAGATGTTCATCTATATATGCCACAGCCGCTGCAATGTATTCTTTTGATCCTTTATTCTCTTTCTTCTCTGCATTTTCCAGTCTTTTTCAATAGCAGTTCCCAGAATCTTATAACAGACATCCACCGCTTTTGCCGCCTTTAAGTTTCTCATATTCGAATAATAATTTTCAAATTGCTGATTCAGTGATTCGTCCATCCCGTAACTGTCTTTTAACATGAATTCTGTCTTTACCATGATCTTGTGCATATACTGGCATTGCAGTTCTTCTCTGTGTGGCAGTTGGTAAATAAAATGTACAAATGCCTGCTTTAAACTGTACGGCGTCGTTCTTCCGCACGCTGTTGACCACCATCATCTCTGCCTCCGCCGGATATGGGCTTTCCTCTTTTTCTTCAACAGTCTCCGGGATTGTAAATACTCCCGCTCCGGATGCATTTGTAACAGCGAACAATCTCTGCGCTTCTTCGAAACTTCTTCTGATTCCGCGGATCCCTTTATATGGTTTGGATATTGCTGCAATAACCGGGCTGTTCTCTTCTTTTTTTACCTCTTCCAGCAGTTCTTTCAATTCATGTACCGCTGTGTTCTCCTGCGTCTTTATAATAAATGTACGATGTCCTTCTTCACTTTCGAATTTCCAGTATGTGAATCTCTCTGCGATCTTTTCTTCAATCATTCTGACCATGGAAAATCTCGAGGCTTCATATTCCAGTTCATTGGTAATCTTATAGGCCAGATCAAGATCTGCATATACTGTAATAAACCGGTCCCCTTCCTTCATGACATCCTGCAGCGTATGGAAGACTTCATCTACTTTTTCTTCCGGCAGCCGGTTCTGGACATATTTTTGCACGACAACCTGCAAAATCCATCTCCGTCCTTTTCAGAAGTCTCTCCCAGCGGTCATACTTCTCCTCATTTCGGATCTGATCTTCACAGATTTTACCGACATCTGTCATCGTCACCTGTAATTTTTCATCTTCAATCGGCTTCAGAAGATATGCGAATGCCCCCAGATCACATGCCTTCTTCGCATATTCAAAATCCCTGTATGCACTTAATACCACGAACTGACATTCCGGGTTCTCTTTCTTGATTTCTTCCATTACCATAAGTCCGGAAATCTGTTTCATCCTGATGTCTGTCAGCACTACGTGTGGTTTTTTTCGCGTATTACCTTTAACGCCTGCTCTCCGCTCTGCGCAAAACCAACCACCTCATATCCCATACCGTTCCAGTCATACGTCTTCACCAGACCCTCCAGCAGGATCGGCTCATCATCTACGATCACCAGTTTTAACAACCCCATAGTACACCTCATACCTTTTATTAATACCATCTTAACATATTACAGTCTCATTCTATAATTTTTTTATACTTTTTCTTTACCAAAAATCATATCTGTTATGCAAAAATCATACTTTTTATGTCAAAAATTTATACTTTTATGAAAAATCAGAGGTTTTGACATATACAAAACAAAAAGAAAAACACAATATCCAAAACGTTTTCCATTCCCTTCTCAGTGAATCCATCGTTTGAATATTGTGTTTTCTTTTTGTTTCCTGTTATGTTTATCTTGCGCAGACTTCTGTCGTTTTTCTGATCTTCTTGATCAGTTCATCTGTAAATGCGCCTTTTTTCATTCTCCACATCCAGTTACCGCCGAGCGTAGATGGCATATTAATTCTTGCCTTATTACCAACTCCCAGATAATCCTGCACCGGAATGATGCACGTATCTGCCACACTTCTCATCGCCAGACTTATGAAATCCCAGTGTACTTCTTCATCCGGAGTATATGGATTATTCAGATATTCCTTTGTCATCTCTTTATCTTCTTCGGAAAGGGTCTGATACCATCCCTGAAGGGTATCATTATCGTGGGTTCCCGTATAGACTACACAGTTTTTATCATAATTATGCGGAAGATAATCACTGTCCTCTCCAGCCACAAATGCGAATTCCAATACTTTCATTCCCGGATAACCACTGTCTTTTAACAATTGTCTCACCGTATCCGTCAGGATCCCAGATCTTCCGCAATGATCGGAAGGTCACCTAATGTTTCCTTCATCTTACGGAACAGATCCATGCCCGGTCCCGGCATCCATTCACCATTCTCTGCCGTCTCATCTCCATACGGGATTGCATAATATTCATCGAACCCACGGAAATGGTCGATACGGATGATGTCATACAATTTAAAGCAGCAGGCCACCCGCTTCATCCACCAGTCATAGCCTGTCTTCTTATGGTAATCCCATGCATACAATGGATTCCCCCACAGCTGCCCGGTTGCCGAAAATGCATCCGGCGGACATCCCGCTACCGCAACCGGCAGATTCTCTTCATCTAACTGGAACAGCTTCGGATTCGCCCAGGTATCTGCACTGTCAAATGCTACATAGATCGGGATATCCCCGATAATCTCAATGCCTTGTTCATTGGCATATGTTTTCAGTCCGGCCCACTGTCCGGCGAACAGATACTGCAGAAATTCATAAAAATCAATCTCTGCACTTAATTGTTCCTGATATGCCGCAATTGCTTCCGGCTTACGCAGCCTGATGTCTTCCTCCCACTGATCCCAGCTTTTTCCGTCAAATGAATCTTTCACTGCCATATACAATGCATAATCCGCAAGCCATGCTTTTTCTTCTTCCAGATAAGTACGGTACGCCTTGCTTTCCATCAATCCGTTCTTTTTGGCTCTTGCATATGCAAGCTTTAATACTTTAAATCTTGCATTATATATTTTTCATAATCGATTTCTTCTTCATTCTCTCCGAAATCTGCCTGGTCACATTCTTCTTTTGTCAGAAGTTCATCCTCAATCAGCGTCTCCAGATCGATAAAATACGGGTTTCCCGCAAATGTTGAAAAAGACTGATACGGTGAATCACCGTATCCTGTCTGTCCAAGCGGCAGGATCTGCCACAATTTCTGTCCTGCTTCTTTTAATATATCTACAAATTCATACGCTTCTTTTGTAAAACAATCCGATTCCATATGCCCCCGGAAGTGCAGAGACCGGCATTAACATTCCACTCTTTCTCATTAACTTTCGTTCCTTCCTCGTTATGATACTTATAATTAAGTATAGCAGTGTTCTTTGGATGCTTCAAATAAAAAGTATACTCTGTATATAAGAAATCATAGATTATTCCACAGATGTCACCGTATAATCCTTGTCTTCTACTGTCTTCTTCAGCACAGCATCTGCGATCTCTGCATTTAATGTCAGCTCTGCTGTTCCTGCCTCATGGCTTACAACCGCTTCATCTACCTGTGGAAGTGCTTCCAGTGCTTTCTTTACGGCTGCCTCACAGTGTCCACACATCATTCCCTCAATATGCATTATTTTTTCATTGTCTTGTCCTCCTTCTTGATCTCTTTTTTTCTTTTTGGCTTTTAATTTTTATCTTTTGATGCATCATACATCTTAAAAAGATTCAATCTCAAATGCGTTCGATACTACGCAGAAGCTTGATAAACTCATGGCTGCCGCACCGAACATCGGATTTAATTTCCACCCGAACAGCGGATACCATACACCAGCCGCAAGCGGGATTCCGATAATATTATAGAAGAATGCCCAGAACAGGTTCTCATGAATATTACGGAGTGTCGCACGGCTCATGCGGATTGCTGCCGGCACATCACTTAACCGGCTCTTCATCAGAACAACATCTGCCGCATCGATTGCAACATCCGTTCCGGCTCCGATCGCAATACCCATATCGGCTCTTGTAAGTGCCGGTGCATCATTGATACCGTCCCCGACCATCGCAACTTTTCCTTTTTCTTTCAGCTTACGGATCACCTGCTCTTTTCCTTCCGGAAGTACGCCTGCAATCACTTCATCAACTCCGGCCTGCTGTCCGATGGCTTTTGCAGTACGTTCGTTATCTCCGGTCAGCATGACTACATGGATTCCCATGTTCTGTAATTCTTTGATCGCCTGCGGGCTGTCTTCTTTGATGACATCCGCCACTGCAATTACACCTAATAAACGTTCTCCATTTCCGAAGAATAATGGTGTTTTTCCTTCTTCAGCAAGTTTCTCTGCCTTCTTCTGGATATCTCCATCCACGGATACCTTGCTGCTGATAAATGTATGATTCCCTCCATATAATGTATGACCATCCAGTATGGCTGTCAAGCCATTCCCCGGAAGAGCCTGAAATCCGGTAAACTTCTTCGATGCCGGCATTTTCCTCTTTTGCCTTTTCAAGGATTGCTCTTGCCAGTGGATGTTCACTCTTATTCTCCAATGCATACGCATATTTTAATAAGACCTCTTCTGTTACTCCCGCTGCCGGAATGATATCTGTCACTTTCGGCTCTCCGCTTGTAATCGTACCGGTCTTATCCAGCGCAACAATCTGCATCTTTCCAGTCTCTTCCAGCGAAACTGCTGTCTTGAACATAATACCATTTCTGGCGCCCATGCCATTTCCGACCATAATTGCTACCGGTGTTGCAAGTCCAAGCGCACACGGACAGCTGATCACCAGCACTGCAATTCCTCTGGATAACGCAAAACCAATACTCTGTCCTGCGATCAACCATACAATAATTGTGAGCACTGCAATCGTGATAACCATTGGCACAAATACACCGGATACACGGTCCGCAATCTTTGCGATCGGTGCTTTTGTTGCAGCCGCATCACTTACCATCTGGATAATCTGTGAAAGTGTCGTATCTTCGCCGACTCTGGTCGCACGGCACTTCAGATATCCGGACTGATTTACAGTTGCGGCCGATACCTTATCACCGACAGCCTTATCTACCGGAATACTTTCACCTGTAAGAGAAGATTCATTGACCGCACTGTTTCCTTCTATGACTTCTCCGTCAACCGGAATATTCTCTCCCGGCTTTACAACAAAGCAATCTCCCTTTTGTACCTGTTCAATCGATACCTGAACTTCTTTTCCAGCACGGATCACAACCGCTGTCTTTGGCGCAAGCTTCATCAATCCTTTTAATGCGTCGGTCGTCTTTCCTTTTGATCTTGCCTCCAGCATCTTTCCGACCGTGATCAGTGCAAGGATCATAGCTGCTGATTCAAAATAAAAATCATGCATATAAGACATAACTGCATCCATATCTCCGCGTACCTGCGCATCTGTCATTGCAAATAGTGCATACGTACTGTATACCAAAGACGCTCCGGATCCAAGTGCCACCAGCGTATCCATATTCGGTGCTCTGTGGAGCAGTCCTTTGAATCCACTGATGAAAAACTTCTGATTGATCACCATGACTGCAATTGTCAGAAGCATTTGTAACAGTCCCATCATTACATGATTGTCTTTCATGAATCCCGGAATCGGCCAGCCCCACATCATATGTCCCATGGAGAAATACATCAGGACGATAAGAAATCCCACCGATGCGATCAGACGTCTCTTTAGTACCGGCGTCTCCCTGTCTTTTAACATATCCTCTCCAGCCAAAGCCTGTGCCGGCTGCGCTTTCGCTGCTCCTTCTCCTTTTTTTGACGCTCCATATCCGGCATCTTTGACTGCCTTAATGATCTCCTGTTCCGTTGCCGTTCCTTCTACTCCCATGGAGTTGGTAAGAAGACTAACCGAGCAGGACGTTACACCCGGCACTTTTGAAACTGCTTTTTCCACTCTTGTGCTGCAGGCTGCGCAGCTCATACCGGTTACAATATATTGTTCCATCGTTGTCTTGTTCCCTCCTGTCATTATTATTTGTCTTATTTCTTTATAGTAAACTCAGAAAATGCTTTCCGAGCAGACTATACATCTATAAACTTTACTTACCGCATCAGCTTCTGTAACACCTTTACCAGTTCATCAACCGTCTCATCTTTCCCGTCCCGGATGTCATCTGCCACACAGGTACGGATGTGATTCGCCAGCAATACTTTATTAAAGCTGTTCAGTGCCGCATTCACCGCTGATACCTGTACCAGAATCTCCGGACAATAAGCGTCCTTTTCCAGCATTCCTTTGATGCCGCGTACCTGACCCTCAATCCGGCTCAGACGATTCATCAGATCCTTGTATTCTTTATCCGAACGATGCTTGGACGAGTGACAACAGCATTCTTTTTCTGATTTGTTTTCCATATTATCTGTATTCTTGTCTTCCATAAGCATACTCCTTTCATATTCATACCCTTACGGGGTATATGTATTTTATCTCTTATTATCACATAAGTCAAGGAATATATGCGTTCTTGATATATGTTTTCATTTATTGGTAGTTCCAATACAATTTTTTAAAAATGTCTATTTTATTTGACTTTCAAAATTTATAAGGAATATAATTCTTGCTGAAGGAAATAATGATAGCAGAACTGGAGGTTATATTATGCTGGAAGAACAGGCTATGATAACATTCTTAAAAAAATTCGATGAACACCCTTTCCTGGTCAAAATTAATGGACACGAACATCTGATCGGCGAAGGCGCACCTACATTTACCGTAAATTTCAAAAAGGTCATCCCATTAAAGGATCTGGTCACCAGTACTTCTCTTGCACTTGGAGAAGCTTACATGGATGGTGATCTTGATATTGAGGGAAACCTTTATCAGGCACTTGATAACCTTCTTGGTCAGATGGGTAAATTTTCAACTGATGAACATCATTTGAAATCTATCATGTTCCCATCTTCATCAAAGAAAAACCAGAAAAAAGAAGTCAGCAGTCATTACGATATCGGAAATGACTTCTACAAACTCTGGCTCGATGAAACAATGAGTTATTCCTGCGGATATTTCAAACATGAAGATGATACCCTGTATCAGGCGCAGAAGAATAAAGTTGATTACATTCTTGAAAAGTTATATCTGAAAGAAGGTATGACTCTTCTTGATATCGGATGCGGCTGGGGATTCCTTCTGATTGAAGCTGCTAAGAAATATAAAATTAAAGGTACCGGCATCACCTTAAGTGAAGAACAATACAAAGAATGCCAGAAACGTATCAAAGAGGAAGGATTGTCCGACTATCTGGAAGTCAAGCTAATGGACTACCGTGATCTTCCTTCTGACGGCAAGATGTATGACCGCGTTGTCAGCGTCGGTATGCTCGAACATGTCGGCCGTGAGAATTATCAGTTATACTTAGACTGTGTCAGCAAGGTCATGAAAGACGGCGGTCTGTTCCTGCTCCACTTCATCAGTGCATTAAAAGAGCATCCTGGTGATCCATGGATCAAGAAATAACATCTTCCCGGGACGGTATCCGTCGGTTCCCAGGTTCCATTCTT
>ENA-OPZD01000413-OPZD01000413.1-human-gut-metagenome-genome-assembly--contig:-NODE-413-length-10756-cov-2.876846_pt1 | contig 10756 bp, 13 predicted proteins | sample MGYA00242479_ERZ504495 | MGnify/ENA primary metagenome ERZ504495 (study PRJEB26092, sample SAMD00036286) | human gut metagenome | host: Homo sapiens | study: EMG produced TPA metagenomics assembly of... | reverse complement strand
CCCGTATCAGATCTTCTGTTGTCATTCCTGTGGCAGCAAGCTGTTTTAACATCTTATCGTGTATATATTCTACACAGATCAGATACAGTGCAAGCGCGATCAGCGATACGATCCATAACACCAGAAATACCAGTTTGGATTCCAGGCTGAACATCAGTATCAGGAAAATGAGCGGGATAATGATCATTCCAAGGAATCCAAAGCGGATCATCTTCGGATAACGCTTCTCGAATTTTTCTGATCTTTCCAGGAATTCCTGTTTCCACTCATCATCTTCCATTAACGTCTTCATCATCATGGTCAGTTCCGGCCGTTTCCGCTCTGCTGTTTCCGTCTCTCCCAGCATCAGTTCTGTCTCTGACAGCCGCTTATCGAACAAATGATTCAGATTCATAAGCAGCGGACGAAGTACCAGACCGATGAAAATCGATATCGGGAAGAAGATTGCCAGTATTCCCAGATATCTCCAGATATTCGCTCCATACATACCGGCAATGCATTCACGCATTGCACTGATTCCATATGTGAAAGGAAGCAGCGGATGAAGTTTCTGGAAAAATGCAGGTGTCATCTCGATCGGATATGTTCCTGCCGATCCCGGGATCTGTAAAATAACCAGTACAACTCCCAGTGCTTTTCCGATATGCTTGAACGTAAGTGCCAGTGCATAGATCAGATTTACATAGATAAAGGAACAGAAGATGCCTACACATACGAATGCGACCGGATGAACGCATTGTACTTTCAGAAGTACAATATCGCCCAGACACACGATCAGACCCTGTACCAGGCCTACCGCCATGAATAACATCCATCTGCCAAAATAAGCCTGTGATGCCGTAAATCTGTGAATCTTCCCGTCTCTATCCACTTCCTGTTTCAGAATGGATACCAGGATCAGTCCGCCTACCCACAATGCCAGATTGGTATAAAACGGTGTCATACCCGATCCATAATTTTCCACATCATACAATACTTTCGACTGAATACTTACCGGCGAAGACATAAAACCAGCAATGGAATCCGCATCAATCCCCTCCAGAGAGGTCAGTTTCTGATACATCTGTGAACTTTGCAATGCTCCCAGATCGTCCTGAACCGAAGCCAGTGATTCATCTACCCGCTTCAGCACCTCTTTTGTCTGTCCCAGTGCCGAGGCACTGTCTTTCAAGCTGCTGTTGAGCTGATTCAGGATACTCTTCATCTGTTCAACCGTTGGTTCTACACCATCCAGTGTTGAGGCCAGGCTTCCGCTTAATGAAGCCAGACTGTCCAGTGACTGGTTCAATTGCGGCATTAATGTCTGTGCAAAATTACTGCGGTAATCCTGCAGACTTTCCTTGCTGTCTTTTGCAAGCTTTTCCAGAGATGTCCGTGTACTCTGCGCTGTTGTCACTGCATTCTGAATTCCTTTATTGCCATTCTTCAATGAAGCCACCAGCCCCTGAAGGGACGCATTCTGGCTCTCCAGTTCGGAAATCTTTTGTGCGATCAATGCCGAAAACTGCTGTGATAATTCTGTATTTCCCTGAATCTGTTCATTCAGCGCTTTTAACTGACTCAGTAATTCCTGATTCCTGGTAAGGAGAGTGGATGCTGTTGTCAGGCTTCCGTCTACTGCTGTCAGAGCCTGTCCTGCCTTCGTCTCGAATATGCCCAGTTTTGCCGATGCAGACACATAAGTATTATTCAGAAGCGTCTCGCCGTTCGACATACTATCCGAGAACTGTGTCGAAAATATTCCTACTGCTGTTCTTGTGTCTGAAAGTACCGTTCCGCTATCTGAAAGTGTCTGCACTCCCGATTTTGCCGATGCATTGACCTGATCCAGTGTTTTCACCGCATTCTGGATCACTTCATCTGACTTATCCACCGTTTTCTGAAAATTTTCCAGCACTTTGTTATATTCTTCCAGATTCTTCCTTGTCTCGGCAACCGCCCGGATCAGACTCGAATTTCCCTCCGTCACTCTTCCTGCGATATCTCCTGCTTTTTCACTCAGCAGCTTTGAAATGGATTCTGCCGCCACCGAAGAAAAGGTGTCATTGATCTCCTGCTGGATCGTGCCTGCACCTGTATCTGTGATCTTCGGGGCGATCGCATTTTTCTTCTCATTAATATAATAATCCAGCTCCGGCTGTTTGATATCTCCCGATAAAATGCTCAGAAGCGATTCGCTGAAATTATCCGGTATTACGATCGCCGCATAATATTTTCCGGATCTTACTCCTTTTTTGCTTCTTTTGCATCTACAAACTTCCAGCCAAGCTGGTCATTTTTCTTCAGATTGTCTACAATATTTTGCCCTGCGTCCAGTGACATCTGCTCACTGTCGGCACCTTTATCCTCATTGGCAATCGCTACCTGAATTCCTTTGGTATTCCCGTACGGGTCCATATTGGCAGCGATATTAAACCATGCATAAAGAGACGGCAGTACACTGATTCCAACCAGGATCAGTACCGCCGCACGGTTACGGAATAACCGGCCGAGATCTCTTTTGAAAATCTGAAATGATTTCTTCATCCACACATCCTCCTTTGGTATCGTCATATACATATCAGTATAACAAAAACATTTCTGAAAATCTACTCAAAAAACTGACTGTCAGTCATGTTTTTATTATGGCATTTGCCATACAGGCACCCGTATTTTTACCGTTCACGGTTTTTCTTATATTTTCCTTACATATTTCCAAGAAAAAAGAGACATTGCCGATAGCAGTGTCTCTTTATCATTATTTTACAATACCAACCATATCTTTCACGGATTCAAATCCATTTTTCTTCATATATGCTTCGATTCCGTCAATGATCTCTATTGTTGCATTTGGATTATAGAAATTCGCGGTTCCCACAGATACTGCGGATGCTCCTGCAAGGATCATCTCGATTGCATCTTCCGGTGTAGCAATTCCTCCCATTCCGATAATCGGAATATTGACCGCCTGCGCGTCTGGTATACCATACGGACTGCGATTGGATGTACAACCGGTCCCGATACGCCGCCGGTCTTATTAGCTACCGCAAATGTTCTGCGGTTGATATCAATCTTCATTCCCGTCAATGTATTGATCAGCGACAGGGCATCTGCTCCGCCGGCTTCTGCCGCCTTTGCGATCTCTGTAATATCCGTAACATTTGGTGTCAGTTTCATGATGATCGGCTGTTTTGCGATTTTTTTTATCTGAGCCGTCAGTTCTTCTACATGCTTTGCGTCCTGTCCAAACGCAAGGAATCCCGCATTTACATTCGGGCACGAGATATTGATCTCCATCATATCGATCGGCTCATCCGCCAGCCGCTCAACAACCGCAAGATATTCCTCCGGCGCATGCCGCAGACATTCACAATGATCTTTGTATCATATTTCTTCAGAAACGGAATATCTCTTTTGCAGAACAGATCAATTCCCGGATTCTGAAGTCCGATCGCATTCATCATCCCGCCGTATACCTCTGCCACACGCGGTGTCGGATTACCCGGCCACGGGACATTTGCGACTCCCTTGGTCGTCACCGCTCCGAGACGGTTCAGATCGACAAACTCACCGAATTCTTCTCCCGAACCAAATGTACCGGAAGCCACTGTAACCGGATTCTTCCACTCTACGCCGGCAATATTTACTTCATATCCATTATAAATCCACCTCCGTAGATAAGAATACTGGTCCGTCTTTACAGATTCTCTTGTTATTCACGTTGCTGTGTGCATCTTTTTCCTTTGTCTTGCAGACACATGCCAGACAGGCACCGATTCCGCATGCCATTCTCTCTTCCAGAGAAATATAACATTCGATCCCCTTCTCTTCTGCATAAGTCTTGATCGCCCGCAGCATTGGTGTCGGTCCGCATGCAAATATCATATCTGCATCCAGATTCTGCTCACGGATAGCATCCATGACATTCCCTTTTGTTCCTACACTTCCGTCCTCTGTGGAAATATATAAGGTCCCGTTCTGTTCAAATTCGTCTTTCAGGAATGTATGTGCATCTCTGTAGCCGACAACAATCTGCTTTTCTTCGCACTGCATCTGTTTGGCAAGTTCCAGGATTGGCGGAACACCGATTCCTCCACCCATCAGGAATACTTTCTTTCCTTCTGCTTTCTCATATGGAAATCCATTTCCCAGAGGTCCGATCACCGGCACAGTATCTCCTGCCTTTAATTCCGAGAACTGTTTTGTTCCGGTCTTTTCTCCGGTTACACGGTATACCAGTCTTAATTTTTTTCCCTCTTTATCTATTTCACAGATACTGATCGGACGCGGAAGTAATTTGCTTGCATCTGCCGTGTATACAGATACAAACTGTCCCGGTCTGGCAGTCCGTGCTGCTTCTGTCTCAATCCACAGACTGTAGATCCCGTCTGCCAGCATCTCCTGTGACAGAACTTTCGCCTGTTCTTTCTTTTCTCCATCTTCCTTTATCTCCTGTTAAGATTACTCTGTCATACGTTTTATCTGTCTTTTTGTCAGATCAGACCTTATCTGTTCTCAAGTGCTCCTTTGATGTCTGCTACCATAGTCTCAACTGCTGCTCTAGATGCATCACCAAAGTTCTCAGCTCCAAACTTTGCATACTGCTCCTGCTTGTATGCCGCAATGATTCCTCTTGAAGAGTTCACGAATTGCTCCAAGTCCATCCTCATTAAAGAAGTGTACCAGATCTTTTCCTTTTCCCCCCTGTGCACCGTAGCCAGGAACCAGGATATATGCCTTCGGCATTACTTTTCTAAGTACTTTTCCCATCTCCGGATAAGTTGCTCCAACTACTGCTCCTACATAACTGTACTCATCACCCATGACTTCTGATCCCCATGCAGCCACTTTCTCTCCGACCAGTTCATACAGCGGACGCCCATCAATCTTCTGATCCTGGAATTCTCCACTGGATGGATTGGAAGTCTTAACAAGTACAAAGATTCCCTTCTTTTCTTCTTTACATACATCCAGGAATGGATTGACTCCGTCTGAACCAAGGTATGGATTGACTGTTACAAAGTCTTCGTCAAATGGTGCATATGTCTTGCTTCCTACTTTCACTTTTCCAATATGACCAACCGCATAAGCTGCAGATGTAGAACCAATATCTCCTCTTTTTATATCTCCGATGACAACCAGTCCTTTTTCCTTACAGTAATCTACCGTCTTCTTAAATGCCGCAAGTCCCGGAAGACCGAATTGTTCATACATCGCGATCTGTGGTTTTACTGCCGGGATCAGGTCATACGTCTTATCTACGATTTCTTTATTGAACTGCCAGATTGCTTCAGCGGCACCTTCCAGCGTCTCACCATACTCTGCAAACGCTTTCTGCTGAACCTGTTCCGGAATGTAGTTTAACATTGGATCCAGACCTACTACGATTGGTGCTCCTGTCTTCTTTATGTTGGCTACTAACTGATTAATCAATGTCTTTTCCTCCTATTTTACATGTATCATCTTAATTTTACATTATTTATATTTTACCATAAGGCATACTAAAAGGGAATGCCTAACTGCATTCCCTTCCAAACTCTTCTTCTGCCATGTCATTGCCGGCACACCATTACTTCATCTGTGCCTTTACTGTCTCTACTGCTTTTTCAAGCTGGTTATCTGCATCCGGATTTTCTTCATCGCTCTGGTACTTGATTTTTACATCCGGTGTAATTCCTTTTCCATTAATGCTTCTTCCCTTTGGAGTAAAATACTCTGCAATCGTAAGTTTTACAGCTGTTCCGTCATCCAGATCAAAAATCTGCTGTACAACACCCTTTCCATATGTCTGGGTTCCTACAATCTTACCGATTCCATAATCCTGGATTGCACCGGAGTAGATTTCTGATGCGCTGGCACTGTTACCATTTACCAGAACTGCCAGCGGCTTGGTAAACTGATGCTCTTCATCAGATTTCATCTCTGTCTTTTTGCCATCTTTGTCTTCTGTATAAACGATCAGTCCCTTTGGCAGCATCCGATCCAGCATATCACATACCGTACTGAGTGAACCTCCCGGATTATTACGCAGATCCACCACTAATCCTGTCATTCCCTGCTTCTCAAGATCATCCAGTGCTTCTTCGTACTGATCATAGGTTACCGTATCGAATTCAGACACTCTGATATAACCGATCTTGTCATCCATCAGCTTATACTCTATCGTCTGTGCCTGCACAGTGTCTCTTGTAGCAGTCACAGTTACCTCCTTCGCATTTTCTCCTCTTAATACGGTAAGCTCTACTGTTGTTCCTTTTTCACCTTTTACTTTACTTACAACTTTCGAAAGGTCTTTTCCTGTTACTTCTTTTCCTTCTACCTTATACAGGATATCATTGTCCTTAAGTCCTGCTTTCTCAGCCGGAGAATCCTTATATATCTGAACCAGGGTAATCACTCCTGTCTCCGTGTTCTGAGACATCACAGCACCGATTCCGGAATATTCCCCACCGGTCGATTCATATAATTCTTTCGTCTCTTTCTTGTTATAATATACCGAATATGGATCATTCAGCCCATTGATATAGCCTTTATAGATTCCATCTTCCAGATTCTTCTCTTTTACGTCCCCCATATAATGCTTCCTGACCAGGTTCTGTAATTCCGATATCTTATCCTCTGTTTTGGATGTGATATCGCTGCTTCCACTATTTACTTTTAATCCGCAGGACACAAGTCCCGCTGCCAATAACATAGCAAGGGCGCCACAAAGCGCCCTTCTAAAACAATTCTTGTTTGTTCATTTATCTGCCTCTTACTATGATCTGTCTTTTATTACAGATAGTTTGCCGGATTGACCGGTGTTCCATTCAACATTACCTGAAAATGAAGATGCGGTCCGGTCGAATTACCAGTTGTTCCCACTGCCGCAACATTCTGTCCTTTGCTGACTTTCTGCCCTGCACTTACATAAATCTTACTGCAATGCATGTAATATGTCAGCAGACCGTTACCATGATTGATTACCAGCAGATTTCCTGCATTTCCTGCATATCCTGCTGAGATCACAGTTCCTGCTGCCGCTGCATAGATTGGTGTTCCTGTTGCAGCTGCAAAATCAATTCCTTTATGATTCGTGCTTGCTCCTGCAATCGGCTGTGTTCTATAGCCAAATGGACTTGAGATATACCCGGCTGGACAAGGATGGGTAAACGTTCCATTCCCTGATACAACCGGCGAACCGGCAGAGCTTGAAGATGAACCTGTATTCTTAGATACCGCTGCTGCTTGCGCTTTTTTCGCTGCTGCCGCTGCTTCGGCTGCCTCTTTTGTTTTTTCTCAGCTGCGGCTGCCGCTGCTTCTAACTGAGCCAGCTTATTCTTTGTATCGCCAAGTTCACTGTCCAGCTTCTGTATCTCGCTCTGTTTGCTCGTCAGCAACTGATTGACATTATCCTGTTTTGCGATCAGATCATCCTGCATCGTCTGCAATTGTTTGTATTCTTTCTGAAGCTCTGCTTCCTGATTCTCCACATCCGTTACAACCTTCTGAAACTCCACCAGCATACTTCTGTCATAACCGGATATCGTATTGATATATTCTGCATTATTCAAAAACTCTCCGATCGATTTAGAAGAGCATAGGATTTCAATAAATCCGGTATTTCCGTTCTCATACATAAAACGGATTCTCTTTTTCATGCTTTCATACTGATCATTTTCATTTGCCTTTGCAAGAATCAGCTCGTCTTCTTTATTCGAAATTTCACTTTCCTTATCCGAGATTTTTTCTTTGTCTTTTCCATCTCATTTACCAGATCATTCAGTTGATTGGCAAGAGATGTCTTCTCACTCTCGGCAGTTTTTTTCTTGTTCTCCAGCTCTTCTGCTTTTTTCTTTGTGTCATCTATCTCAGTTGCATACGCCGGCATGAACATTCCACATGTAAATGCCATTGTCAGCAGAAGACTTATCATCTTCTTTCTATTTATCATATGTCGTTCCTTTCCAGATCAGAAACATTATACCTTCAAATGCTTGCGGATTGTAAAGAAACTTCCAACAAAACCGATTCCCACACCTAAGGCGATTCCGATTGGAAGCAATGTTCTGTAAACAGTTGCTACCGGAAGGAAGTCTATAATGTTATTCAGCAGGCTGAATTTTGTCATAATATATGTAATTACTTTATCATACATAAAGTACAGAAGTACCAGCGGAATAACCGCTCCTACAGCTCCAATGATCAGACCTTCGATTACAAACGGAGCACGGACGAATCCGTCTTTTGCACCGATATACTTCATGATCGCAATCTCTTCACGTCTTACTGTAATACCCATAGTAACTGTATTACTGATCAGGAAAACAGATACTGCAAGCAGAATTGCAATAATTGCTACGGACACATAGCCCACCAGCTTATTCACGCTCGACAACGTCTTTGCTACCACATCTGATTTGTTGACTTTACGTACGCCTTCCAGTGATTTTGCAAAAGATACAACGCTCTTCTGCTTTGACACATCCGAAAGATACACTTCATAGTTGTCAGAATTTGCAAGCGGGTTATCACTCTTAAATCCTTCCGCCAGATCGCTGGACTCTCCAAAGTACTGACCTTTGAACTTGTTCCATGCTTCGTCTGCACTTACATAATTCACTTTCAGTACGCCGTCCTCTTTCTTAAGCTGGGCACCAATCGAATCTTCTGTTCCTGTGTTGTATCTTCGTTGAAATACTGTGATCGCCACACCTTCTTCTGCTTTTTCCACGATATAATTAAAGTTCATTACCATGGAATAGAACAGTCCAAACAGGAAGATGCATGCCGCCATCGTTGCAATCGAAGCAATGGAAAACATCTTATTTCTGCGGATGTTCTTAACTCCTTGTTTCATCGAATATCTTATTGTACTAATTCTCATGCTTGTACCCACCTTTTTTCTCGTCGCTTACAATGACACCTTTTTTCATTGTAACAACCCGCTTCTGCATTTCGTTCACGATTTCCTGGTTATGCGTAACGACCAGAACCGTAGTTCCTCTGTCATTTGCCTCTTCCAACAGTTTCATAATCTCCCATGAATTTGTTGGATCCAGGTTACCGGTAGGCTCATCTGCAAGCAGAATTGCAGGTTCATTCACGATTGCTCTTGCGATTGCAACTCTCTGTTGCTCACCACCGGATAATTCCTTTGGAAATGCCTTGTATTTTTGGGCAAGCCCTACCAGTGACAATGCCGCCGGTACTTTTTTCTTGATAATTCTTGTAGATGTCTCTGTTACTCTCTGTGCAAACGCAATATTTTCATAGATATTGCGATCCTTTAACAGACGGAAATCCTGGAATACAACACCGATATTTCTTCTGTACATCGGCACTCTCCGATGTTTCATACGGCTTAAGTTATTACCATTTACGATAATTGTTCCAGATGTAGGCTCCAGCTCTTTCATGATAAGTTTAATCAACGTAGACTTACCAGATCCGCTGTCTCCCACGATAAACACAAATTCACCCTGTTCAATCTTCAGATTGATTCCATTCAGGGCTGCAACCCCTTTTGAGTACTCTTTCGTTACTTCTCTTAGTTCAATCATAAGTTCCTCCTGATTATTAATACTCCAGCGACTCCATATACTTCATATACTTCACTACCATAAGTGCGATTTTAAATGTAATGGCGTCTTCAAACACACGCAGATCCAGACCGGTACTCTTCTGCAGTTTATCCAGTCTGTATACCAGTGTATTACGGTGTATATATAATTGTCTGGATGTTTCTGATACGTTCAGATTATTCTCAAAGAATTTATTGATCGTTATCAATGTCTCCTCATCAAAATCATCCGGCGATTTTCCCTCAAAAATCTCACGTATGAACATCTTACAAAGTGGAATCGGCAGCTGATAGATCAGACGTCCAATTCCCAAAGCACTGTATGCAATAACGCTGCGTTCACTGAAGAATATCTTACCAACATCAAGAGCTAATTTGGCTTCTTTATATGATTTTGAAACTTCTTTGATATCACCGACAACTGTTCCATATGCTATCAGAATATCTTCTTCTCCATCTTCTTTCAGGAGCGTATACATATTCTCCGCAATCTTCTCCAGTTCCGCATGGCCATCATTCGGTTCCAGTTCCTTTACCACGATAATATTCTTCTCATCAACAGCTGTCACAAAATCCCTGGTACGGTTACCAAGAAGTGTTCTCACGTTGTCGAGCGCATTCGTATCTTTTTCATGCTTTGTTTCAATAATAAAGATAACACGTCTTACTTCTGTGTCAATATGTAATTTCTTAGCACGGTTGTAAATATCTACCAGCAGCAGATTATCCAGCAACAGGTTTTTAACAAAATTGTCCTTATCAAATCTTTCTTTATATGCGATAAGAAGATTCTGAATCTGAAAGGCCGCGATCTTGCCTACCATGTAAACATCATCACTTCCCCCATTGGCAAGAAGTATGTATTCCAGCTGATGTTCATCAAAAATCTTAAAAAACTGATATCCCTGCACGACCTGACTGTCTGCCGGGGATTCAACAAAGGAAAGTACCTCCTCTACGTAGTTCTCCTGTTCTGAGAATGTGCTTGCAAGAGATTTACCGTCTGTGTCCATCACGCAAAAGTCAATTCGTGTAATCCCTTTCAATCCTTCAATTGTATTTTGAAGTATTTGATTAGATATCATATTCCATCTCCTCCACTCTTTCAATATGCATTTTACACAACAAATTCACTACAATAATCTACAAAATACATATCGTCAAATCTTATCTTAATATATATAACCAAAAAAAATAAAGAGGAAATCACACTTT
>ENA-OPZD01000412-OPZD01000412.1-human-gut-metagenome-genome-assembly--contig:-NODE-412-length-10775-cov-6.432663_pt1 | contig 10775 bp, 9 predicted proteins | sample MGYA00242479_ERZ504495 | MGnify/ENA primary metagenome ERZ504495 (study PRJEB26092, sample SAMD00036286) | human gut metagenome | host: Homo sapiens | study: EMG produced TPA metagenomics assembly of... | reverse complement strand
AAGTAAAGAACCGGTGGGATGCACGGGGATAGCTTGCTTATGCTTACAACAAAAGTTGTATCGAACAAGAAGCCCCCACTTCTAAGCGATAGCGAAAGTGGTGGGAGTACATCACTGCAGATATATAATCAAGATATATATAAATTAATTGTAGAAAGTAGTTTAGAAGATATCACAAATCAAAATTGTATTTATTACAAAAGAAAGATGATGATTGCATTGTACAGCGTTGGGAACGTTAAAAGAGAGTTAAAGAAAATAGGAAGAAAATTATATATAAGAGATTTTGCTAAGTTTATATTTGCTTATATAGAAGAAGATAAACTTTCTTTACTGACAGTGCAGAAAATAACTGATGATAGATGGCAAATAATTCATTTTTATGCGGAAAAAATTCAGAAAAATAATGAAGATATTAATTTTTATCAAGAGATTTTATATAGATTTTATAAGGAACAAGAACGAGAAAATATAAAATATTTAGTGATAAACTTTGCTGAGCAAAAACAGCAGATTTTACATTATAGTTTTCCTCATATGCCTTTGTCGGAAATAAAAAAAGCCCTGTATTGGGAGTTACAGGAAGATATAAAGTTAGAAGAGTATTATTATACATATACGTTAGAAGATGAAAAAGAAAATTATAATTTAAAAGTGAATTTAATTGGTAAGGGTTTAGTGGATTTATGGCAACAATTGGCAAAAGAGCAAAATCTTAATTTGTATAGTGTATTTTGTCAAAATGATGTAAAAATAGATGTGATAGCAGAAGATGAATATATAAAAAGATATAGAGTGGAAAAACAAAGTGATATTTTTAATTGTGAGCTACAAATAGATAGAGAATTATTGGTGGAAATAGAAGATTTTGACGTGATAAGTAAAATTTTAGTATGTTTTTTACGGCGACAATATCAAGAATTTTTGCCTAAAAGACAACAGCTGAGTTATTTAAATTGGCAAAATATATATTTATTGTTGATAACTATTTTATTATCTTGTAGTTGTTGTTTAGGTGGTTATGCAATTACAAAATATTATCAAGCAGAAAGACAGGAACAAAATATAAAAGAAGAAATAGCTTTAGTACAAAATGATATAGATGATATAGAGCAGTTAAACAACAAGAAGCTTTAATTAAAGATAAACAAAAATTAGTGCAGAACTTAGAAGAAAAATCAGTGAATATATATGCTATTTTAATTAATTTAGGTGCAAATACAGTAGATGATGTAGCTTTAACTGATTTGAAGATAAAAGATGGAGAAATTTTTCTAAAGGGACGAGCGAAAAATTATCAAAATATAGCTGTATATAAAGAGAAATTATCGGAAATAAGATTTTTCCAAACGAGTGAAATTGGAGAGATAAAGATTAATACGGAAGATAATTTATTGGATTTTACGATGAAGATAGTGATGAGGTAAAATGAAATATAAAGATTATAAACATTTAATTATTTGCATAAGTATCATTAGTCTATGGATAATGATACTATTTTTTTTAGGAAATATAGTGAGTTCTAAGATAAATATATTAAATACTGAAAGAAATCAACAACAAGAAAAATTGATAAGTTATTATGATTTTATGGCAAAAAATAAAAATATAGATAGTTATAGAGAAAAGATAAATTTTAATTTAAATTTATTGACAGAAAAAATACCGCAAGAAATAGATGAAGAAAAGTTTTTATTACAATTAAATGATATGGCAAAATATTCATCAGTGAATATCATAGAAATGATGCCTAAAAATAAGAGTACACAAGATAATTTAAAGCAGGAAGAAATAGAAATTGTATTGCAAGGTGATTATTTTGCTATAGTTGATTTTTTACATCAATTGAATTTAAATAGTAGATTGGTAAGTATACAAGATAGCAATATTTTTATACAAAATAATACGATAAATGCGAAATTAACTTTACAAATTTATGCGAATAATTAATAATAGATAAAGATAAATAAATCTGTTATAATTAAATAGAATATTTTTATATTTAAATTTTATACTTAATATAGATAGGAGTAGTAATCTATATGTTGATACAGCTAGAAGGTCTTATAAAAACTATAGGCATATTAGATGTCTTTGATATTTTAATTGTGGCATTTATTTTATATCGAGTGTATAAAATGTTAGAAAATACACGAGCGATAACCTTGACAAGAGGTTTATTGATATTATTACTTTTAGCGATTATTACTAGTTGGCTTGAATTGCATGTTATAAACTGGTTATTACAAAAGATTGTTACTTTATTATTTGTAGCATTGCCAATTGTATTTCAACCAGAATTGCGACGTGCTTTAGAGCATATAGGTGAAGGTGGATTTTTCAAACGTTCAATGTTATTGAACTATGAAGAAGCTTGTTCGTTAGTATCAGAATTGGATAAGGCTGTTACAAAATTATCATCTACAAAAACAGGAGCATTGATTGTACTTGAGCGCAATATGGGTTTAAATGATATTTGTGCAAGTGGAATAAAAATTGATGGGATTGTTAGTGCTGAATTTTTACTAAATGTATTCATCCCAAACACTCCACTACACGATGGAGCAGCCATTATACGCGGTAATCGTTTGATTGCGGCAGGTTGTTTATTGCCACTTACTGATGATAGGTCATTGAGCACAGAGCTTGGAACTCGCCATCGTGCAGCTATAGGTTTATCAGAACAATGTGATGCTGTAGTTGTTATTGTCAGTGAAGAAACAGGAACAATTTCTGTGGCTGAAGCTGGTAGAATATATCGTCATTTAGATTCTGAACAGTTAAAACAATATTTGATGCCAATATTTTCACCAAGAAAGACAACCTTAAAAGAAGCTGTCTTGAAATGGAGGCAAAAAAAATGATAAGTTTTTTAAAAAAATCTTCCAGAAAAATGTTTAGCACTTATAGTTGCCATAGGTTGCTGGATTTTTGTAATGAATGACCAAAATCCGCAGATTGAAAATACTTATACAGTGCCAATTGGAATAGTTAATGCACCAGAAGGATATCAAATATCCAAAGATGTTGAAGAAGTAAAATTGAAAGTGCGTGCACCACGTTCGTTATTTTCAAATGTAGAAACATCTAGCTTTAGAGCTTATGTAGATTTAAATGGTGTGGAAAATGGAATTCATGATTTACAGATACAGACAGTTTTACCTAGTGGTTTTGAATTGATTTCAGCAGGTCCAACAAAAGTATCTATAAATGTTGATAAAATTGAGCAAAAAGAAGTACCTGTTCGCTTGAATTTATCTGGTATTCCAGGTGATGGTAAAGTGGTAGCAAGTGTAGAACAGTCTTTACAGAATATAACAATTGAAGGTCCTGTTAGCATTTTAAATAAAGTAACAGCGGCAGTAGGTTATATTGGTGTAAATGGAAATAATGAAAACTTTAGTGTAACAGTGCCACTTATTGCAGTTAATGATAAAGATAAAGAAGTGGAAGGCGTTAAACTATTACCTAAAACAGTAGATGTTTCCATTATTTTGGCTAAAGGTTTAAACAAAAAAATTATCGATATAAAACCGACATTGATGTCTGATTTGCCAATGGGTTATATCTTAAAATCAGTGAAGGTAGAGCCTGAAAAAATAGAAGTTAGTGGTAATCCTGATATTATTGGCAATATGACTTATTTATCCACAGAAAATATATCTTTGGCAAATGTTACAAAATCGACTAAACAAACAGTTAATTTAATTGTGCCGGAAGATATAAATGTTCCTAATCAGGAAGTAACTGTATGGATAGAAATAGAAACAAAAGAAAATAAAACTGATAATAAAACAAATAAATAAAGTTAAAATAAGATGAAGTAGGTTTGTTAAATGATAAGAATTAAAAATTTTAATGTACCATTTAATGACCAATCTCCGATAAATGATTTAGTTGCAAAACGATTAAAGTTACCACCTCAACATATTGATGAGGTGGTAATTGTTCGTAAGGGGATTGATGCTAGAAGGTATAAGGGAGCTCCTATTTATTTTGTGTATATATTAGATGTGAAAGTTAATATTGCAGAAAATAAAGTTTTAGCTAGATTAAAAAAAGACAAGAATGTAGAAATTGTAATTACAAAAAAATAGATAAAATTAATTGTCAAAAAAGTAAAACATCTAGACCGATAATAATTGGTTTTGGCCCTGCAGGAATGTTTTCGGCGTTAGTTTTAGCTAAAAATGGATATCGACCACTTATTTTTGAACGTGGAAGTGATGTGGATACTAGACATCAAGATATTGAAAAATTTTGGCAAGGTGGACAATTAAAAGAAAATTCGAATGTACAATTTGGCGAAGGTGGAGCAGGAACTTTTTCTGATGGCAAATTAACAACTCGTATCAATGATAGTAAAATTACAGATGTGTTAGAAGCTTTTGTAGAAGCTGGAGCACCACCGGAAATAAAATATTTGCATAAACCACATATTGGTACAGATATTTTGCGTATTGTTGTAAAAAATATTCGTGAGAAGATAAAAGCTTTAGGCGGAGAAATTTTCTTTAATTCACAAGTTACAGATTTTATAATAAAAGATGATAAAATCTGTGGAGTTGAAATCAACCATAAAGAAAAATTCACAGCAAGTGATGTATTTTTAGGTATTGGTCATAGTGCAAGAGATACGTATGAATTGTTATATTCCAAGGGAATATCCATGGAAGCGAAACCTTTTGCAATCGGTGTGCGCATAGAACATCCGCAAGATTTAATTGATAAAGCTCAATATGGTGAAGATTATAAAAGTGAATTATTGCCAGTAGCAGATTATTCATTGACTTATAATAATCGCCAAAAAGGTAGAAGTGTATATTCTTTTTGTATGTGCCCAGGTGGTCAAGTAGTAGCTGCCGCTTCAGAGTTAGGCAGAGTCGTTGTAAATGGTATGAGTAATTATAAACGTAATTCTGGTATTGCAAATAGTGCATTGCTCGTCAATGTAACGCCAGATGATTTTGGTCATAATGTCTTAGATGGCATTGCTTTTCAACGTCATTATGAAGAAATGGCATATATTTGTGGTGGTAGAAATTATCATGCACCAGTGCAAACTGTTGGCGATTTCTTAAAAGATAAAGTAAGTGATGATAATTTTTTAGTAGAACCAACATATAAACCGGGAGTAAAGATTTGCAATTTACGCGAATGTTTACCAGATTTTACAACGCAGATGTTGGCTGAAGCATTACCTAATTTTGATAAGAAAATTCCAGGTTTTGCAGGTGAACATGTGGTGATGACTGGAGTAGAAATGCGTTCTTCTGCACCATGTAGAATTATCCGCAACAGACAAACATATATGTCTGAAAATATAAAAGGGTTATATCCTATAGGCGAAGGTGCTGGATATGCTGGCGGTATAATGAGTGCTGCTGTTGATGGCGTAAATGCAGCTTATGCTTATATAGAAAATATTATAGAATAATTGAGAGGGGTTTATTTTATGGCTAGAATGTTTGGAACTGACGGTGTTAGAGGTAAGGCAAATGTTGAATTAACACCAGAATTAGCTTATAACTTAGGACGTGCTGCTGCTATTTATTTTACAAAGAAAGATGGCGAAGCTTGCACAATCTATATTGGTAGAGATACTCGCTTATCTGGTCCAATGTATGAAGCAGCTTTATCTGCAGGGATTTGTTCTGCTGGTGGTAATGTAGTATTAACAGGTGTAATGCCAACTCCAGCTGTAGCTTATTTAGCTCGCAAACATAAAGCTGATGCAGGTATTGTAATTTCTGCTTCTCACAATCCATTCCATGATAATGGTATTAAATTCTTTGGTGGCGATGGTTATAAATTACCAGATGCTGTAGAAGATGAAATCGAAGCATTAGTACATGAAATTGAAAATAATGATAATTTATATCGTCCAACAGATGACAAAATTGGTAATGTAGTTTATCGTCATGATTTATTAGATGAATATGTATCTTTCGTAACTAAAACTACTGATATCGAATTAGAAGGTATGAAAATTGTTTTAGACTGCGCAAATGGTGCAGCTTATGAAGCTATGCCAAAAATTTTACGTCGTTTAGGTGCAGATGTAATCGTAATTCACGATAAACCAAACGGTATCAACATCAACGATAATTGCGGTTCAACACATTTAGAATCTTTGATGGAAGCTGTAAAAGAACATAAAGCAGATATTGGTATTGCTCATGATGGTGATGCTGATAGATGTTTATGTATTGATGAAAATGGTGAATTCATCGATGGCGACCATATGATTGCAGCTTGTGCTATTTATATGATGGGCAAAGGCAAATTAAAAGATAATACTGTAGTTACTACAGTTATGGCAAATATCGGTTTCCATAAAGCTATTAAAGAAAATGGCGGACGTACAGAAATCACAGCTGTAGGCGATAGATATGTATTAGAAAATATGCTTGCTAATGGCTATAACTTAGGCGGAGAACAATCTGGTCATATTATCTTCACAGATTTTTCTACTACTGGTGATGGTCCTGTTACAGCACTTCAAGTATTATCTTATTTAAAACGTACAAGACATAAAGCTTCTGCAATTACAAAAATCATGACAAGTTATCCACAGCTTTTAGTAAATGTAAAAGTAGCTACTAAAGATGGTTGGGAAGATAATGAAGCTATAAAAGCTTCTATCGAAGAAGGCAAACAACAATTAGGCGAAAATGGTCGTATTTTAGTACGTCCATCTGGTACAGAACCTTTAATTCGTGTAATGGCTGAAGGTCCTGACCAAAAAGAATTGGAAGAAATCTGCTATAAAATTGCTGATGTAGTAAAAGCTCAGCAAGGATAAATAGAAAAATATATTTATTTTATTTCTATTGACAAAATCATAAGTTATAATTAAAATATGAGCATGCACAAAGATGAAATAATTTTGTGCATGCTTTTTTGATATAGTTCTGTATATAAAGATAATAAAAGGGTTTATATAACTTTAGCGCTGGCTCTGTTTTATATTTATGAAATAGAGTACGAGGAAGAAGTCGTCGAAAATATCAGCGGATGCTTCTCGGCTTAATCTAGTCGATAGTAGCTGGCAAAACTTTTTAAGTGATTAAAAGGACAATACAGCAAAAGATTTATACAGAAAATATATCTTCAAAAATTTAATAATTTAATTTTAGGAGGCATATTTTTATGTGCGGTATTGTAGGTTATGTTGGTGAAAAACAGGCAGCTAATTTTTTAATTGATGGATTAACAAAATTAGAATATAGAGGATATGACTCTGCTGGTATTGCTGTTTTTGATGGTGAAAAATTAATGTGGCAAAATCTGTTGGTCGCTTAGCTGCATTAAAAGAAAAAATCAAAAATAATACTCCTGAAGGTGTAATGGGTATTGGTCATACTAGATGGGCAACTCATGGACGTCCATCTGATGTGAATTCTCATCCACATACAGATTGTTCTGGCAAATTCGCTATTGTACACAATGGTATTATCGAAAACTTTATGTCTTTAAAAGAAGAATTAATAGCTAAAGGACATAAATTTGTTTCTGAAACAGATACTGAAGTTGTAGCTCATTTAATCGAAGATGTTTATGAAGGTGATTTTGTAGAAGCTGTAAATAAAGTATTGAATAGAATTGAAGGTTCTTATTCTCTTGCTTTCATGTGCCAAGATTATCCAGATACACTTATTTGTACTAAAAAAGATAATCCACTAGTAATCGGTTTAGGTGAAGGTGAAAACTTTATAGCTTCTGATATTCCTGCTATAATTGCGTATACTCGTCGTACTTATATCATGAATGATGGCGAAATTGCAGTAGTTAAAAAAGATAGCATTTGGGTAACAGATAGAAAAGGTAATCCTATCACTAAAAAAGTATTTGAAGTAAATTGGAATGCTGAAGCTGCTGAAAAAGGCGGATATGAACATTTCATGTTAAAAGAAATTCATGAACAGCCAAAAGCAGTAAGAGATACAATTTCTCCACGTATCAATAAAGAAAATACACAAGTTGTTTTAGATGAATTAAAATGGACTAAAGAATATGTAGAAAACTTTAATAAAATCTATATTGTAGCTTGTGGTACAGCTTATCATGCTGGTCTTGTAGGTAAATATTACATTGAAAAATTAGCTCGTATACCAGTAGAAATTGATATTGCTTCTGAATTTAGATATCGTGATCCAATCATTGATGAACACACACTTACAATTGTTATCAGTCAGTCTGGTGAAACAAGTGATACACTTGCAGCACTTAAAGAATCCAAACGTCTTGGTGCAAAAACTTTAGCTATTACAAACGTAGTAGGTTCTTCTATCGCTCGTGAAGCTGATCAGGTAATGTACACATGGGCTGGCCCAGAAATCGCTGTAGCTTCTACAAAAGCATATACAACTCAGCTTGTAACAATGTTCTTATTTGCTATGTATGTTTCTGGCTTAAAAGGTACTATTACAACTGAAAGAACTCATGAACTTTTAACACAACTTCGTTTACTTCCAGATGAAATAAATCGTACTTTAGAAGATGTAGAACCAATCAAAACTTTTGCTAAAAATTATGCATTTAATAATGATGTATTCTACATTGGTCGTTCTTTAGACTATAATGTAGCACTTGAAGGTTCTTTAAAATTAAAAGAAATTTCCTATATTCACGCTGAAGCATATGCAGCTGGTGAATTAAAACATGGAACACTTGCATTGATTGAATCTGGTGTGCCTGTTATTGCTCTTGCAACTCAAAAAAGTGTATATGAAAAAACTTTAAGCAATATTAAAGAAGTAAAAGCTCGTGATGCAGTTATGATTGGTATTGCGGCTGAAGATGATAATGAACTTGAAAAATATGTAGACCATGTAATCAAAGTTCCAGCTACAGATGAATTATTAATTCCACTTTTAACTGTAGTACCTTTACAATTACTTGCTTATTATGCAGCAATTACTCGTGGTTGTGATGTAGATAAACCTCGTAATCTTGCTAAATCTGTAACAGTAGAATAAAAAAGTGTAAAACGGCTGTAGAAATTGCAGCCGTTTTTATTAATTTTGTTTAATAGTAGTTGACAAATAAGAAAAATAATACTATTATCTAGAAAATACTTTTATTACATTTTATTTTGCGTTATACTAGTACTATAAAAAATAAGGAAAGAGGTATTGTCGTGGCATATTATTTTAAAGAAGCATCTCATACTTTTGGGGAATATTTATTAGTTCCAGGTTATTCTTCTGAAAAATGCATTCCTGCAAATGTTTCTCTTGAAACTCCACTTGTAAAATTCAGAAAAGGTGAAGAACCAAAAATAAAGCTTAATGTTCCAATGACTTCCGCTATCATGCAGGCTGTATCTAATGATACAATGGCTATTGCACTTGCAAAAGAAGGCGGTATTTCCTTTATTTACGGTTCTCAAAGCATTGAAGACCAAGCCGCAATGGTTAGTCGTGTAAAAAATTATAAATCTGGTTTTGTAAGTAGTGATTCTAATATTATGCCTTCTACTACTTTAGGCGAAGTATTAGCATTAAAAGCTAAAACTGGACATTCTACAATGGCTGTTACTGAAGATGGTACACCAACAGGAAAATTAGTAGGTATTGTTACTAGCCGTGATTATCGTGTTAGTCGTATGAGCATGGATACAAAAGTTGAAACTTTCATGACTCCATTTAACAAATTAATCTATGCTGATGCAGATACTACTACATTGTCTATGGCAAATGACCTCATTTGGCAACATAAATTAAATATGTTACCTCTTGTTGATAAAAATCAACGTTTACGCTACATGGTATTTAGAAAAGATTATACAGATAATAAAGAACATGCATTAGAACTTACAGATAACAATAAACGTTATTTAGTAGGTGCTGGTATCAACACTCGTGATTATGCAGAACGCGTTCCTGCACTTTTAAAAGCTGGTGCTGATGTACTTTGTATCGACTCTTCTGAAGGTTTTTCTGAATGGCAAAGAATGACATTAAAATATATTCATGAAAACTTCGGCGAAGATGTAAAAGTTGGTGCTGGTAACGTAGTAGATAAAGATGGCTTCCGTTTCTTAGCTGAAGCAGGTGCTGACTTCGTAAAAGTTGGTATCGGTGGTGGTTCTATCTGTATCACTCGTGAAACAAAAGGTATTGGTCGTGGACAGGCTACAGCTTTAATTGATGTAGTTGAAGCTCGTGATGAATATTATAAAGAAACAGGTATTTATATTCCTGTATGTTCTGATGGTGGTATTGTACATGACTATCATATGACTCTTGCATTAGCTATGGGTGCAGATTTCCTCATGCTTGGACGTTATTTCTCCCGCTTTGATGAAAGCCCAACAAATAAAGTTCGTATCAATGGTACTTACTTAAAAGAATATTGGGGCGAAGGTTCTAATCGTGCTCGTAACTGGCAACGTTATGACCTCGGTGGAGATAAAAAATTATCCTTCGAAGAAGGCGTTGATTCCTACGTTCCATATGCAGGACCATTACATGATAACGTTATGTTAACTCTTAGCAAAATGCGTTCTACAATGTGCAACTGTGGTGCATTAAACATCAAAGAATTCCAAGACAAAGCAAAACTTACTTTAGTTTCCGCAACAAGTATTGTTGAAGGCGGTTCTCATGATGTTATTCTTAAAGATAAATTTAGAGGTAATGACTGATTTTGATTTAAACTACAATTTAAAATGAATAAAAGATTGCATTGGTGAAAACTGGTGCAATCTTTTTTTTATGCTTGACTTAGAGCTAGCACCATGTTTTATTATAAATAAAATAAAATAAAAA
>ENA-OPZD01000411-OPZD01000411.1-human-gut-metagenome-genome-assembly--contig:-NODE-411-length-10777-cov-2.443099_pt1 | contig 10777 bp, 16 predicted proteins | sample MGYA00242479_ERZ504495 | MGnify/ENA primary metagenome ERZ504495 (study PRJEB26092, sample SAMD00036286) | human gut metagenome | host: Homo sapiens | study: EMG produced TPA metagenomics assembly of... | reverse complement strand
TTAAAGCGGTATTTGACATACAAGTGGCTGAGAGATGTCACAAGGGAACAAAAGAACTGGAGGAAATGTAAATGATCGTATTAAGCAAGGAGCAGATCGAAGAATGGTCGATCCGGATCAGATGATGGATCAGATCGAAGAGGCATACCAGATCTATGGATCAGGCGAGTTCTATATGCCGCCAAGACCAACGGTAGAACATGAAAATAAACAGCTCATGTATATGCCATGTTACACAAAGGATATCATAGGGACAAAGATCCTGTCGATCTTCCCGGAGAATTCTAAACTGGGATTGCCGTCGATAGATGGTATCGTGTTACTGAATGATTATACGACAGGCGCGCCGCTTGCTGTTATGGACGGGCAATCGGTAACGGCATGGAGAACCGGAGCTGTCGGCGGTGTGGGGATCCGCCATCTGTCAAGAAAAGACTGTCGCACCGTAGGAATCATCGGAGCAGGAATGCAGGGATTCCATCAGGCTGTGTATGCATGTGCGGCAAGAGATATCCATACCGTATATGTGTTCAACCACAGTGATCGTGATCTGACAGATTATCTGGAAAGACTGAAAAAAGCTATTGATAAGGAAGACGTAAAGGTAGTACAATGTAAAGCAGTGGAAGAGCTTGTACGAAACAGTGATATCATCTGTACAACAACTCCTTCTACCACACCTGTTCTTCCGGATGACAAAGAACTTCTGAGAGGAAAATGCATCATTGCGATCGGCTCTTATATGCCGGAGATGAGGGAAATCCCGGATGCAGTACTGGATTTGGTGGACAATGTATACATTGAACTGCCATACGCATGTGAGGAAAGCGGAGATCTAAGCCAGCCTCTGGCAAGTGGAAAACTTACAAAAGACCGGGTAAAACTGATGCATGAATATCTCGTATCGGGGGAAAAAGAGATCAAAGAAGGTCAGACAACATATTTCAAATCGGTTGGAATGGGATTATTTGATGTGTGTATCGCACAGAAATTATATGAAGTAGCAAAGGAGAAATAACATTATGAAAATCGTAGCAACAGAAAAAGCACCAAAGGCACTTGGACCATACTCACAGGGATATGTACACAACGGAGTACTGTATACAGCAGGACAGATCGCAATCAATCCGGAAGTGAATGATGTAGAAGCAACTACAATTGAAGCACAGACAGAGCAGGTATGTAAGAACTTAGGAGAGGTCTTAAAAGAAGCTGGAACATCATTTGACAAGGTATTGAAGACAACATGCTTCCTTGCAGATATGAGTGACTTTGCAGCATTCAACGAAGTATATGGAAAATACTTTACATCAAAACCGGCAAGAAGCTGTGTTGCAGTAAAGACACTTCCAAAGGGAGTTCTGTGTGAAGTAGAACTTATTGCGGCTGTAGAGGAGTAAGACAAATGGCAGAAGAACAAAAAAACAGGCTGCAGCCCGTCTGATTGTGCGGGCTGTTCCCATGCAGGTGAATGCGGAAGCAAACCGCAGAGTCTGATCAAACCGGAAAATAAAAAATCACACATCAACCATGTGATTGCAGTTGTCAGCGGAAAAGGCGGTGTTGGAAAATCTATGGTTACAGCATCGCTTGCAAGGCTGATGAGAGAACAGGGATTTTCTGTAGGTATCATGGACGCAGATATCACAGGTCCATCCATTCCGAAGATGTATGGAATCCATGAAAAAGCAAAAGGGGATGGAGAAAATATTTTCCCATGTGAGGCAAAGGATGGAACGAAGATCATGTCCATCAACCTTTTACTTCCGGAAGAAGATGATCCGGTTATCTGGAGAGGTCCGGTCATCTCAGGGGTTGTCACACAGTTCTGGACAGATGTAGCATGGGGAGAACTGGATTATCTCTTCGTAGACATGCCGCCTGGAACCGGTGATGTACCGCTTACCGTATTCCAGTCCCTTCCGGTAGAAGGCATCGTGATCGTAACTTCCCCGCAGGATCTGGTACGAATGATCGTAAAGAAAGCTTACAATATGGCAGGACAGATGGATATCCCTGTACTTGGAATAGTAGAAAACTACAGCTATCTGGTATGTCCGGACTGCGGGCGTAAGATCTCCGTATTCGGCGAGAGCCACATCGACGAAGTGGCAGAAGAACTCGGCGTTTCGGTCATCGGTAAGATGCCGATCGATGCAAGTCTTGCAGAGGCAGTGGAGAATGAGAACTTTGCAGAAGTAAGCAATGATTATCTTGCGGAAGCAGTGAATAAACTTTAGAAGATACCATTTTTTGTGATAAAAAAATTAAACTTATGGATTTACTGTTGACTTAGAGAAGATAACCTGTTATGCTAATTGTATAGTTGATGGATGAATTTGTGAGATACCTATGTACAAAGTGCATAAATAAAAAAAGTGGAGATAGCACGCAGCATAGGAGCCGAAAGGGGGCATGCAAAAAAACTCTCAGGTAAAAAGGAACGAATTCGGACGACGCTCTGGAGAACAATTAGAATTGTACCGAAGAAGTAATTCTTCAAGGTAAAGACAGAGGCAGACAAAAACACTTTTGAGAAGAAGTATTTTTTGCCTGCTTTTTTAGTGCCTAAAATGGGGAATGGGCATGAAAGCAGGCAGATTCCGAAGGAGGTAAAAACAAATGAACAGAATCGAAGATGTAACAAATTACATCACAGAATGTGACAAAGAAGTTGGGGAAGCACTTTCATTAGAGCTTGGCAGACAGAGAAGAAATCTGGAACTGATCGCATCTGAAAATATCGTAAGTCCGGCAGTTATGCTGGCAATGGGAACTGTACCGACCAATAAATATGCGGAAGGTTATCCGGGAAAGAGATATTACGGCGGATGTGAAGATGTGGACATTCTGGAGAATCTGGCAATCGAAAGAGCAAAAGAATTGTTCGGATGTGAACATGTATGTGTACAGCCGCATTCAGGAGCCAATGCCAATACTGCAGTGTATCAGGCACTTCTGGAACCAGGGGACACGGTTATGGGATTAAATCTTGCACACGGCGGACATCTGACACATGGTTCACCGGTGAATTTATCCGGAATCTTATATCACTTCGTACCATACAATGTGAACGACGACGGATATCTGGATTATGATGAAATCCGTAAGACCGCACAGGAATGCAAACCAAAGATGATCGTTGCAGGCGCATCTGCATATCCAAGAGAGATCCGGTTTGATATCTTTGAAGATATCGCAAAGGAGGTAGGAGCATATCTGTTTGTAGATATGGCACACATTGCAGGACTTGTGGCAGCAGGACTGCACCAGAGTCCGGTTCCATACGCAGATGTTGTAACCACGACCACGCATAAGACGCTCAGAGGTCCGAGAGGCGGTATGATCATGTGTAAAGAGAAATACGCAAAAGCGATCAACAAAGCCATTTTCCCTGGAACACAGGGAGGACCACTGATGCATATTATTGCTGCAAAGGCCATCTGTTTCGGAGAAGCTTTAAAACCGGAATTCAAAGAATATCAGCAGCAGGTGATCAAAAATGCGAAAGCACTTGCACAGGCAATGCTTGACGAAGGTTTCAATCTGGTAAGTGGCGGAACAGACAATCATCTGATGTTAGTAGATCTGCAGAATATGAATATCACAGGAAAAGAACTGCAGAACAGACTGGATGAAGTCTATATCACAGTGAATAAAAATGCCGTGCCGAACGATCCGGCCAGCCCGTTCGTGACAAGCGGAATCCGTATCGGAACACCGGCAGTGACGACGAGAGGTCTGAAAGAAGAAGATATGAAGACCATCGCAAAACTCATCAAGATGACGGTTACAGATTTTGATACAAAAGCAGATGAGATCCGTGAAGCAGTAAATGAAATCTGTGGCAAGTATCCACTTTACAACTAGGAGGTGTTGGCAATGGAATTAAAGACTCCGCTTTATGATGCGCATGTAAAAGCCGGTGGAAAGATTGTAGAATTTGGGGGATATCTTCTTCCGGTACAGTATGAAACAGGTGTGATCAAAGAACATATGGCAGTACGTACACAGGCAGGACTTTTTGATGTCTCACATATGGGAGAAGTACTGTGTGAAGGGAAAGATGCTCTGGCGAATCTGAACCAGATCCTGACGAATGATTTTTACCAATATGGTAGACGGACAGGCAAGATACAGCCCGATGTGTAATGAACACGGCGGGACAGTGGATGATCTGATCGTATATAAGAAATCAGATGAACACTACTTTATCGTTGTAAACGCAGCAAATAAAGACAAAGATTATCAGTGGATGTTACGCCATCAGTTTGGCGAGGTAACATTCAAGATGTATCATCCGAGTATGCACAGCTTGCTCTGCAGGGACCGAAAGCAATGGAGATCCTTAAGAAGCTGACTTCTGAAGAGAATATTCCGGAGAAATATTATCACGCAGTATTTGATGCTGAAGTTGCCGGAATTCCATGTATCGTTTCCAAGACAGGGTACACAGGTGAAGATGGTGTAGAACTGTATCTGGCAAGTGAGAAAGCAGAAGAAATGTGGGACACATTGTTAGAGGCAGGAAAGGAAGAAGGACTCGTTCCTTGTGGACTGGGCGCAAGAGACACGCTCCGTATGGAGGCTGCAATGCCATTATATGGACATGAGATGAACGATGAGATCACTCCTCTTGAGACCGGACTGAAGTTCGCAGTGAAGATGGCGAAAAATGATTTTATTGGGAAATCAGCTTTAGAGGAGAAGGGGACTCCATCCATCAAACGAATCGGTCTTAAAGTAACGGGAAGAGGAATCATCCGTGAACATCAGGATGTATACGTAGGCGATAAGAAAATCGGACATACAACAAGTGGAACACATTGTCCGTATCTTGGATATCCAATCGCAATGGCACTCGTTGATGCTGATTCTGTAGAAATTGGGGATACAGTAGAGGCAGATGTGCGAGGAAGAAGAGTGGCAGCAGAGGTGGTTGCACTTCCGTTTTATAAAAGAGAAAAATAAAAAGATATAATAAAAAGATATAAAGGAGAATAATATCATGATTTTAAAAGAAGAATTAAAATATTCAAAAATCACACGAATGGATAGCATTAGACGGAGATACAGCAGTTGTAGGACTGACAGATTACGCACAGTCAGAACTTGGTGATCTGGTGTTCGTCAATCTTCCGGAAGTAGGAGATACCGTAGAAGCAGGAGAAGTATTCGGAGACGTAGAATCTGTAAAAGCAGTATCCGATGTCTATTCACCGGTAACGGGAGAAGTAACGGAGATTAACGAAGAACTCTTAGATTCACCGGAACTGATCAATGACGATGCTTATGAAGCATGGTTCATCAAAGTAAAAGATGTATCAGCAACAGAAGAACTCTTAACTGCAGAAGAATACAAAGCATTTGTAGAAAGCGAGCAGGAATAAACACAAAGTCATTGAAAGAGGCGGTGAAAAAGCGATGGGAAGCTATGTACCGAATACGTTAGAAGAACGGAAAAAAATGCTTCAGGAAATAGGCTATTCGTCCATCGAGGACTTATTCGCACATATTCCGGAAGAAGTAAAATTAAAAGGGGAACTGAATATTCCGAATGGAAAGTCAGAGTTTGAAGTGCGGCGTGAGATGGAGCAGATTGCAGAAAAGAACCAGGTGTTCAAGACGATCTTCCGCGGAGCCGGAGCTTACAGACATTTTATCCCGGCAATGGTAAAAATGTGACATCCAAAGAAAACCTGTTGACGGCATATACGCCATATCAGGCAGAAATCAGTCAGGGAATCTTACAGTCGATCTTCGAATATCAGACGATGATCTGCGACCTGACCGGAATGGATGTATCCAATGCATCTGTATATGACGGTGCAACTGCAGCGGCAGAAGGTGTTGCGATGTGTCAGGACAGAAAGAGACACAAAGCACTGATCTCAGGAACGGTTCCGCCATATGTACTGGAAGTGGTAGAGACTTACTGCTTCGGAAATGGAATGGAACTCGAAGTTATTCCGGAAAAAGACGGACTGACGGATAAAGAATATTTAAAGGAACACATCGATGCACAGACTGCATGCGTATATATCCAGCATCCGAATTATTACGGTAATCTGGAAGATGCAGAAGAGATCGGTGAGATCGTACACGGTGCAGGAGCAAAATATGTGATGGGTGTGAACCCGATTTCACTTGGAGTGATAAAGACTCCTGCAGAATATGGAGCAGATGTGGCAGTTGGTGAAGGACAGCCGCTTGGGCTTTCACTTGGATTCGGAGGTCCTTATCTCGGATTATGGCAAGTAAGGAAGCAATGATGAGAAAAGCTTCCCCGGAAAGAATTGTCGGTGAGACAGTCGATCATAACGGAAAGACCGGATATGTATTGACACTTCAGGCAAGAGAACAGCATATCCGGAGAGAAAAAGCATCCAGCAATATCTGTTCAAACCAGGCACTTTGTGCACTGGCAGTCGGAGTCTATCTTGCAACAATGGGAAATGAAGGTGTCAGACAGGCTGCAATTCTGTCTATGTCTAAAGCACATTATTTTGCAGAGAAACTGGAAGAGATCGGTCTGACAGTTTGTAACCAGGCAGAGTTCTTCCATGAATTTGTCACCAGATCAGAAGTGGATTCGGATAAGATATTAAGAGCATTGGAAGAAGAAGGAACCTTGGCGGATATCCGTTAGATGAGCATCATATTCTGTGGTGCTGCACCGAGGTCAATACAAAAGAAGAGATGGATCAGGCAGTCCATATCTTAAGGGAGGTGCAGGGATGTTAATATTTGAAAAAAGCAGACCGGGAAGAGGATGTGATCTGTTACCGGCATCGGATGTAGAGATTTATTTACCTGAGGAAAAAGATAAAAGAGAGTTGCCGCTTCATCTTCCTGAACTTTCAGAAGGAGAACTGAGCAGACATTATACAGAACTTGCTAAGAAATCACATGGAGTGAATGACGGGTTTTATCCACTTGGATCATGTACGATGAAGTATAATCCGAAGATCAATGAAGATATGGCTTCACTGCCTGGATTTACAGAAATCCACCCGCTACAGCCGGAGCATACCGTACAGGGATGTCTGGAAGTTATTGGGGAGATTGAGAATTCCCTTTGTGAGATCACGGGAATGGACCGTATGACGTTACAGCCAGCAGCAGGAGCACATGGTGAATTTACGGGACTTCTTCTGATCAAAGCTTATCATGAGAGCAGAAATGATGAGAAGAGAACGAAGATCCTGGTACCGGATTCTGCACATGGAACGAATCCGGCAAGTGCGGCAATGGCCGGATATAAAGTTGTAAGTATTCCGTCCGCACCGGATGGAGGTGTAGATATTGAAAAATTAAGAGAGGCAGCAGGAGATGATGTGGCAGGATTGATGCTTACCAATCCGAACACAGTTGGTCTCTTTGATAAGAATATTCTGGAAATTACGAATATCATTCATGAATGCGGCGGTCTTTGCTATTATGACGGGGCGAACTTAAATGCAGTTATGGGTACGGTACGCCCAGGAGATATGGGATTTGATGTGATTCATCTGAATCTTCATAAGACATTCTCCACGCCACACGGCGGTGGTGGTCCGGGAAGCGGCCCGGTTGGATGTAAGGAAATGTTGTCTGATTTCCTGCCATCATATCTGGTGGAAGGGGAAGAAACATTACATCTGGAGAAACCGGAAAACAGTATCGGTGAGATGAAGAGCTTCTACGGTAACTTCCTTGTAGTGGTAAAAGCACTGACTTATATCAAAACACTCGGAAGAGAAGGTATTCCGGAGGCAAGTCAGAATGCAGTACTGAATGCCAACTATATGATGAATAAGTTAAAAGATCTGTATCCGATGGCATATGATGAGATATGCATGCATGAATTTGTTATGAGCCTTGCAGATCTGAAAAAGAATACAGGTATTTCAGCAATGGATATTGCGAAAGGTCTCTTGGACGACGGTATTCATCCACCTACAATGTACTTCCCGCTGATCGTGGATGAAGCACTGATGGTTGAACCGACAGAGACAGAATCGAAAGAAACACTGGACGATGCAATCGCAGTATTCCGCAAATTATATGAACTGGCAGAGACAGATCCTGAAAAGTTACATCAGGCACCTGTGACAACTCCGGTTACAAGACTGGATGAGGTCAATGCGGCAAGGCATCCACATCTGAGGTATGAGTTTTAAGGAAAAGTGAAGAGAGGAACAGCTATGGTCACAAAAGCTTACATATATAGAAAAGCGATCAGGTGAACCCATATAAGAATCTTGCAGTGGAGGAGTATTTACTCCTCCACTGTGAGGATAAAGAGTGTATTTTGTATCTCTGGCAGAATCAGAATACTGTTGTAATCGGGCGTAACCAGAACGCATGGAAAGAATGTAAAGTTACAAAATTAGAAGAAGAGAATGGTCATCTTGCGAGAAGACTTTCCGGTGGCGGAGCAGTCTATCATGATCTGGGAAATCTGAACTTTACATTTTTGGTAAATAAAGATGAATATAGTCTGGAAAAACAGTTACAGGTAATCATAAATGCAATGGGACGGTTGGGATTGAAAGCAGAGAAATCCGGAAGAAACGACATCCTGATCGATGGAAAGAAATTCTCCGGTAATGCATTTTATGAGCAGGAAAAACACTGCTATCATCACGGGACCATTATGGTAGATGTAAACAAGGAAATACTGTCCCGATATCTGACCGTATCCAAAGATAAGTTGAAATCCAAAGGTGTGGATTCTGTAAAATCCAGAGTGACAAATCTGAGGGAATATCTTCCGGAGCTGACACTGGAAGAGTTAAAGAAGGCACTTCGCGAATCTTTTTGAAGAGGTTTATAATCTCAAATCGGAAGAAAAGAAGATGCAAGATCTGGATGCAGATGAGGTTGAAGAAAAGAAGGCACATTTTTCATCCTGGAAATGGCTGTATGGAAGAAAACTGGACTTCCAGTACGAGATGAGTCACAGATTTGCATGGGGCGGGATTACTATGCAGTTTCAGGTAGATGCAGGAAAGATCAAGGATGTGGAAGACTATTCCGATGCGCTGAACATTGAACTGGCGGAGGCAATTCCAAAATTTTTAAAAGGAATCAAATACCGAAAAGAAACCATGTGTGTGCAGCTTGGATTATTCTGGTCGAAGGATGAGAATGTCGAAAATATGATGAATGATGTGATTGCCTGGATTCAGGAAACAGATTTATAGAAATGATAAGAAAACCTTGTAAAGATCACAGATTTTACAGGAGGAAAATGAAATGAGCGGAAAATATGATGTTGTGGTAATCGGTGCCGGACCGGGGGGATATGTGGCTGCGATCAAAGCTGCAAAGCTCGGGCTTAAGACGGCAATTATAGAAGAACGAAGAGCCGGTGGAACCTGTCTGAACCGTGGATGTATTCCGGCAAAAGCAATGATCCATGCGTCTTCGTTATACAGAGAAATGCAGGAGGCAGAACGGTTCGGAATATCAGCTTCGGATGTAACATATGATTACGGAAAAATTGTTGCTTATAAAGAAGAAACAACGGACAAACTGGTGCAGGGAGCCGAGCAGCTTCTGAAGGCAAATGGCGTAGACGTATACGATGGAAAAGGTACGCTTCTGGAAGAAAAGAAAGTGCGGATCAGGAAAGAACAGGAAGATGTTGTGCTAGAAGGGGAAAATATTATCCTTGCCAGCGGTTCCAAACCATTAATACTTCCAATTCCAGGAATGGATAGTGAAAGAGTCCTGACCAGTGATGCACTCTTTGCGATGAAAGAAGCTCCGAAGAGTCTGATTATTATCGGAGGCGGTGTTATCAGTGTGGAATTTGCCACAGTATATGCGAACCTTGGATGCAAGATTACAATCCTGGAAGCGATGCCAAAGTTAGTACCGAATATGGATAAAAGAGATCAGTCAGAATCTGAAGATGATCCTGAAGAAGAGAGGCATTGATATTCATACTTCGGCTGCAGTACAGGGAGTAACAACAGAAAACGGAACCTGTACCTGTCACTATATAGAGAAGGATCAGGAACAGGAAGTAACGGCAGATTACGTTTTTGTGCGCGGTTGGACGCTGCCCGAACACAGATGGTTTGTTTGGGGAAAATGTAAAACCAGATATGGAGCGAGGCCGTGTGCTGGTGAATGCAAACTTTGAATCCAGTATTCCGGGTGTCTATGCAATCGGTGATCTGATCTTCGGTGTACAGCTTGCACATGCGGCAAGTGCCCAGGGAATCGTGGTAGCGGAAAGACTTGCCGGAAAAGAGCCATCCATAGATCTGAGTATTGTTCCGGGATGTGTCTATACAGATCCGGAGATTGCATCTGCCGGTATGACAGAAGATCAGGCAAAAGAAAATGGAATTGCTGTAAAATGTGGCAAGTTTATCATGAGTGCAAATGGGAAATCTATCATCACGCAGGAAGAACGAGGCTTTATCAAAGTCGTAGCAGATGAAGCAACCGACAAGATCCTGGGAGCGCAGATGATGTGTGCCAGAGCAACGGATATGATCGGAGAATTTGTGACTGCAATTACAAATGGGATGACTGTAGAGCAGATGCTCAGAGGAATGCGGTCGCATCCGACTTATAATGAAGGAATCGGGGAAGCACTCGAGGAACTCGAAGGTGGCGCAGTGCATGTGGTGCCGAGGAAGAAGAAATAAATTGGGATTTAATTTATTAACGGGGAAGCGGCCTCTCAGTCCTTGAAGGAAACAATAGATAAGGCTTCTTGTTCAGGTTCCATACCATAAGAAACACTAAGAGAGTCAGAATCACCTAAAAGCAAAGG
>ENA-OPZD01000410-OPZD01000410.1-human-gut-metagenome-genome-assembly--contig:-NODE-410-length-10797-cov-3.610403_pt1 | contig 10797 bp, 13 predicted proteins | sample MGYA00242479_ERZ504495 | MGnify/ENA primary metagenome ERZ504495 (study PRJEB26092, sample SAMD00036286) | human gut metagenome | host: Homo sapiens | study: EMG produced TPA metagenomics assembly of... | reverse complement strand
GGCCGCGGCGAAGAGGGTGGAGGTTATGGGGTCTACGCGCGCGTGATGAACGCCTTGTAGCCCTTGTAGGCCTCGAAGATGTCGGCCTTGTTGGTGGCCTCCCACAGGGCGTGCATGGACAGGACGGCAACGCCGGAGTCGATGACGTCCATACCGTACTCGGCGAGGATGTAGGCGATCGTGCCGCCGCCGCCGGCACCGATGCGCCCGAGCTCGCAGGTCTGGTAGTCGACGCCCGCCTCGTCCATGATGTCGCGGATGAGGGCGAAGTACTCGGCGTCCGCATCGTTGGAGCCACCCTTGCCGCGGCTTCCGGTGTACTTGTTGAAGCACAGGCCGTGGCCCATGATGGCGGCGTTCTTCTTCTCGAAGCGGTCGGCGTAGAGGTGGTCGAAGCCCGCGGAGACGTCGGAGCTGAGCATGCGGGAGTTCGCGAGCGCGCGGCGCAGGGCCAACGGTCCGTCCTCGCCGGCGAGCGCCATGATCTCGGCGATGGCGTTCTCGAAGAAGCGGCTGGTCATACCGGAAGCGCCCACGCTCCCGATCTCCTCCTTGTCGACGAGCAGGGTGACGCTCGTGGTTTCGACCTGGGGCACGTCGAGCTGGGCAGCAAGGGACGTGTAGGCACACACGCGGTCGTCCTGGCCGTGGCCGAGGATCATCGAACGGTCGAAGCCCATCTCGCGGGCGGGACCGGCGGGAACGACCTCGATCTCGGCGGAGAGGAAGTCCTCCTCGTCGATGTCGTACTTCTCCTTGATGATGTCGAGGAACATCTGCTTGACGGGCTCCTTGGCCTCCTCGTCGCCCTCGATCACCACGGGGCGGCCGCCCACGATGACATCGAGGTTCTCGTGGTCGACCGCCTTGCCCGCGGGCTTCTCCATCTGCTCGCTCGCGAGGTGGATGAGCAGGTCGGAGATGCAGAACACGGGGTCGTCGGCATCTTCGCCCACGGCGATCTCGACGGTCATGCCGTCCTTCTTGCAGATGACGCCATGCAGGGCGAGCGGGGTCGCCACCCAGTGGTAGGCCTTGACGCCGCCATAGTAGTGCGTGTCGAGGTAGGCCATGTCGCCGGCCTCGTACAGGGGGTTCTGCTTGAGGTCGAGGCGCGGGGAGTCGATGTGGGCACCGAGGATGTTCAAGCCCTGCTCCATGGGACGGGTGCCCAAGTTGACGAGCATGAGCGTTTTGTTGTGACTGACGGCGTAGACCTTGTCCCCCGCCTTGAGCTCGCGGCCCTCGGCGACGCAGGCGGCGAGGTCGACGTAACCTGCAGCCTCGGCGAGCTGGATGGAGGCGGTCACGCACTCGCGCTCGGTCTTGTTCTCGCTGATGAAGGCGCGGTACTTGCCGCAGAGGTCCTCGAGCTCGGCGAGGGCCACATCATCATATTTCTTCCAAGCGTTCGGTCGCTCCATGAAGAGTTCCTTTCGATCGTCCAGATATATCCTCAGTTATGGTAGCACGGAGGGAACGGGCAAGCGGCGTTGCGCGCGTTTCAGCGATGCGCATTTGAATCAGCGGTTGCCATGTGCGTGACAAAAACAAAACACGGGCGGAACCTATTGGGTTCCGGCCCGTGGGCTTACACGCTCTGCAGCGATGCATTGAAAGATGTGGGAACGTTGAAGTTCGTCGAGTCGTTCGCTAGATGCGGTTCATCTCGGAAAGCGTGTTGTTGTACCAGTTGAACCAATTGGGCGGGCAGTACTTCTTGGCACCCGCGACGCTGATCGTGTAGCCGTACCCACGGGCGAGGCCGGCGACATGCGCATCAATGGCCTCCTCCCAGCTGCCCCAGCTGGAGCTGCCCCAACCCCAAGCGTTGTAGGGAAGGAAGCAGTGACGCCCCTTGGAGCTTTCCGTGTTGGAGATGGCAGGGGAGAAGCGCGGGTCGACGCCATACTTCCACGCGGCGTTGGCAAACGTCGTTCCCTGGCCTTCGAGCGGCGATCCGGCAAGATACGCGTCGATGCGGGGGGCCCACTCTGCAATGAAGGACGCCTGATCGGTGTCCCAGCTCACGGCACCGTTGTCGGGGGTCGTGACATTTCCGGGACTCGTGTTGGAACCGGCTTCGTTTTGAGCGGCCTCTGCGGCGGCCTGCTGGAGCGCGGCGAGCTCGGCGGCAGCCTCGGCGTCCGCCTTCGCCTGTGCAGCCTCGCGCAGGCTCTGCGCCTCGGAGAGGGCCTCTTCGGCGGACTGCTTCTCGGTCTCAGCTTGGGCCTTGGCAGTGCTCAGCTTGGTCTTCTCTGCCTCAAGCTCTGCCTGCATGTCGTTGAGCTCCTGCAGGGCCTCGATGTTGGCGTCCTTGACCTGATCCAGGTACTTCATGCCGGAGATGAATTCATCAAGGCTCTGCGTGTTGAGGACAAAACTCATCAGCGGATTGGAGCCCTTGCTGTGCTTGTACATCTCGCGCATGGCGCGACTCGCCTTCGCTTGGGCGTCGGGGAGTTTTTCCTCGAGCTCGGCGATACGCGCCTCGTTGTCGGTGATCTTCGCCTGCAGCTCTTCGAGGTTCTTGTTGGCCTCGTCGAAAGCTGCTGCGGTCTCTTCGACTTTCTTTTGGGTCTCGGTGAGCGTGGCTGCGGTTTCGGTGGTGATTGCTCTTGCCGGGACGGGGAGGAGCACGCTTGCGGCGAGCGCAGCCGTGATGCCGGCGCCGGTGATGAGGCGGCGGGTGCGGCTGGTGCGCCACGTGGCGTGCAGGCTAGGAGTTGCGTCCATGTGCTTCCTCGTCTTGTCTGCTTACCATTTGACAAAAAGCATAGTAGCACTAGGTTCGAGTTCAACTTGAACGTTAGAGAATGTTTAAGGTTCAAGTTGAAGGTTGAGGCTTCAGCTACCTGCGGCAATGATGAAATATGGAGCAACTTTGGAGTTTCAAGTTCACCTTTAAGGTGAGGGTTCACGCCAGGTTTTAGCCGCGTCCGCCGTCGAGGAACTTGCGGCGGCTGAAGTAGTTGTACCAGGTGACGAAGAAGGTCGAGATGAGCTTCATCGCCATGGTTCCCATGTTGAGCAGGCCGACGCCGATGAACATGTACAGGTCATTGAGGCCCAGGCCGATGGCTGAGAGGATCGCGAAGATCGTGAACTCACGCTTTCGGCTCATGTCCTCCTTGTGGGAGAACACGAATTTCATGGACAAGATGTAGTTCACCACGATCGAGATGGCGAACGAGAGGGTCGTCGCCAGGAGGTAGCCCATTTCCAAGATGTTGAGGAAGTAGCCGAGGAACAGGTACTCCACCGCTAGAGAGGCGAACCCCACGACGGCGAACTTCATGAATTGGCGGGTCTGCGGATGTGCGAAGGCTGCGCGCAAAACATCACTTCCTGAGAGCGACGGTTAAAGCACCATGAGTACGGTGAGCGCGGGAAACTATACGTCTTCGGTAAGCGGATTGTAAGGCTTTGCACAATAAGCATACGAATGCGCCCACCGATTGCATGGGTCGGTGGGCGATGTGGTTTGGTCGGTGGATGGCGTTATGGGGCGATTGGCCTTTCGGTACGGCTCAGGCAAACGGGACGGAGGGGGGACGTGATTTTAAGCTTGGGTACCGTCAAGGAAGATTTTGCGCGTGATGAAGTTGTACATCATGACAAGGGCTGTTGCGGCGATCTTTGCGAGGTTCGCCTCGAGCGCCAGGCCCTTGTTGAGAGCGACCACGATGCCGTCGTTGAGCAGCAGGCCCACGACGGACAAGACGACGAAGATGACGAACTCGCGGCGCCTGCTCATGCCCTCGCGATGCTCGAACACGAACTTCATGCTCGCGAGATAGTTGAAGATGAGCGAGATGACGAAGCCCGCGGTGTTGGCGATGAGGATGTCGAGTTGCAGGCCGTAATGCAGCAGGTTCATCACGCCGAAGTCGATCACGGTTGCGATAACGCCGACGACGCCGAATTTGGCGAGTTGCGTAAGAAGGGTTTTCATGCGGCTCCTGGCTTGGGGATGATGGGGTCCGCTCGGAGAGATGCGCCGGTGGGGTCGACGGTTACGCGCGGACCTTCACGACGATCTTGCGGACATGTGTGGGCACGATGAGGGTGCAACCGGGTTTATGGGCGTCTTCGGGAGCAAAGATGGCCAGCTCTCCCGCGTGCAGCGCGATTGACGTGACGGGTTCCGGTGTTTTGAGCAGGCAGTAATCGTCCACCGCGTCATATGCCTGAACGGTCGCGAGACCGTTTGCGGTCGCGTACTGGAGCATCTCCTCGCCGCTTGCCACGTACTGGACATCATAGTAGTCGTGATGCGCCTCGAGCTCTTTCTCGGCTGCGGGGACCGTGTCGTATTCGAGCACGTTGGCGTACACCTCATCGCCGTCAATCTCGTTGCGGCCCAGGGGGAGGTCGCAGAGGTCGGGACGCGCGAGGAAGGCATATGCCTTGCGGAAAACGTTCGGAAAGGTAATCGTTGTCGGTGATGGATGAGAGAGGCGTGACGAGCATGGTGGATCCTTTCGCAAGTTGACGATGGGACAATGGTGCATCGGGTAGGCTGCGGCACGGGGTAGACAAAGGGACCACTCCCGACGCGTGAGTCGAGCGACTTGGTTCACGGCCGCGGAGCGGTTCTACTGGGGGTCCGGGTACCTCCGGGTGTCCCTGGCGATTCCCTCTGGGCGGCTGTGGGGGGTATTACCGGCGCTTACCCTTAAAGAACAGCGGCAGCGGTCTCGGGCGCTTGCGTCCGCTCGTGGTTGCCTTGGCGATGAGCTCGTCGGGGATGGGGACGTCGGCTCGCGCGCTCTCGAGCGGGTTGACGTCGGCGGCAGCGACGGGGTCCATAACGGGGACTTCGGGCTTGACTTCCGCCTCGCGGTACCGGCGCATCATATCGGCCTGCAGCTGTTGTGCCGAGGGTGGCGTCCAGATGACGGCGTTGGCACCCGCCTGCACCGTCTCGCGAACCGACAGGGACGAGCGTCCGCCGGAGGCGATGAGGGGCAGGTTCGGGTACGCCTCGCGCAGCTCGCGCAAGACGGCGGGCGTGTCTTTGCCGGCGGCGACGTCAGGATCTTCGCGCCCGCCTTGACCTTGGCGTGCGCGATGGCGTCACAGCGCACGACGGTGGCTATGACGGGGATGTCGATGATGGCGCAGATCTGCTCGATCATCTCGGGCGGTGCGGGGGAGTTGACCACCACGCCGGCCGCGCCCTGCATCTCGGAGACCGCGGCCAGCTGCACGGCGCGCTTGCCGGTGGTGGTGCCGCCGCCCACGCCCACGAACACGGGTGCCTCGGAGGCGGTGAGCAGCGCCTGCGTGATGGCCGGCTGCGCGGTGAAGGGGTACACCGCGAAGATGGCGTCGGCATTGGAGTTGCGGATGACCGCGACGTCCGTGGTATAGAGCAGTGATTTGATGCGACGCCCGAACAAGGTGAAGCCGCCGCACTCCTCGAGCTCGTCGGGCACGCGCAGCGGGGCCTTGCGCAGACGGCCCTCGATGGGGGAGGGCTCCATGGGCAGGAGGCCACCCGGTGTCACGGCAAGTTCGGGCTCGGAGAACTCGTCTGCCAACTCGACCTCGGAGAAGTCGATAGTCGCCTCGATGGTCTCGGGAACCTCGGCACTGACCGCGATGGGTCCATCGACGGCGTCCCCCGGCTCCAGATCCTCAGCGCGCTCTTCGCGTTCGATCGCGGGCACCGTGGGCATGACGGGCATCGGGCCGGGGGTCCGGTGCGATACGGGGGGCGTCGGCGCCCGGTTTTGTTTCAGTCATGAGAGCTCCCTCAGGAGAGAAGGATATACGATGCACAATTGTACCCGCACGCGAGGGGCCAAAACGCCTCGACGTGCATACATCGCGTCTCCATTCCTTTGCGGATTCGGTTGTCTTGCGGGTGTTTCTCGCCAATCTGCTATGCTGAACCGAATGCGGTATCGTCAGCGTGACCGACGGCAAAATGGAAAGGAACGGTGCCCGACATGACTGTTCTCGATATCTTGGTGCCCGTTCTCATGGTCATCGGCGCCATCGCCGTCGTGGCGCTCGTCTACTTGGTTTTCACCATGCTCAAAGACCGTGGTGAACGCCGTCGCGACGACCAGCTCATGGACGAATTGCGCTCTAAGCGCTCCTGAGCGACACGGACGACTACGCCTCGCGGTTACCTGCGAGGCTTTTTTCGTATGACGGCGACGTAAAAGCCCTCGAACAGCCGGCTCGGCGCGATGGTCAGCGTTCCGGGCAGTGCGTTCGAGTGCGGAAGCACGGGCAAGGCGCAAGGCCCGTGCGTCGCCTGGTCGAGCACGATGGGGCGCGGCCCGTCCTGGGCATCCGAGGAGGGCTTCTCGAATAAGATGGGCACGACTTCGCAATCCCGATGACGTTTGAGGGCGCCGCGCACCTGTTCGTCGTTTTCCTCCGCGAGAATCGAGCATGTGGAGTAGACGAGCGTACCGTCGGGCTTGAGGATGGTGAGCGCACGGTCGAGGAGCGCCCGCTGGGATTTGACGACTTTGGCGAGCAGCTGGCGCGTCATGCGCTTCTCGGCGCGTTCATCGCCTGCCCGAAGCGTGCCCGTGCCCGTGCACGGGGCGTCGAGCAGGATTTGGTCGAAACTGAAGAACTCATCGAGGCGCCGCGCGTCCGTTCGCATGACGTTCACGTTCGCGGCTCCGAGTTTTTCGAGGTTGTGCACGAGCTTGTCGGCGCGTGGGCTGCTCATCTCACAGGCGGTGAGGTGCGCGGCGTTGCCCGTGAGTGCGGCGATCTGTGCGGTTTTACCGCCCGGCGCGGCGCACATGTCAAGGACGTCGGTGCCGGGACGAGGCCCCATCAGCAGCGGCGGCAGCATGGATGAGAGGCTCTGCAGGTACACATGCCCGTCTCGATAGATGTCGAGGTCCCAAATGTCGCGCTCGCGCACATCGTCCAAAACGAGCGCGTCGGCATACCAGGGCACTCGTCTGTATGTGAAGCCACTCGCCTCAAGCACGGTACAGACCTCGCCGATCGAGGACTTGAGCGTATTGGCGCGCAGTGTGACGGGGCGTTCGCGGGCCTCGTCGAAGCCCGTCAGAACGCGGGCGCGGGTCTGCTCATCGAGGAGGTCAATCAGTTCCATAGGGGTCTCCTGCCATACGGCGCGCATCGCGCGCGAACGGGGTGGTGGCAGACACCATCATACGTTGAGATGGACGGCTTTAGAAGATGAACCCGAGGGCGATAATCGCGGCGCAAAAGACAAAGGCCATGGCGTCGGCGGCTCGCAACGGGTACCGCTTGTAGGAGCTTTCGCGCGTGCGGAGGTAGAATCCGCGCTGCTCCGCCGCAAGGGCGGTCGCGTCGGTCTTGCCCACGGAGGTTACGAGCAGAGGAATGCAGACGGGAAGCATGAGCGACATTTTCTTGAAGGGGTTCCTGGTGTCGAATTCCACGCCGCGTGCCGTCTGCGCTTCCATGATGGCGTTCATCTCCTGCGTGAAGATGGGGACGAACCTAAGCGCGGTCGTGAAGGTGAACGCGTACTTGTAGGGGACGTGCAGCACCTCGACGCATGCGTTGGCGAGATCGGTGAGCTTGGTCACGGTGAGGACGAGCACGAGCGGCAGCGCGACGCCAACGAGGCGCAGGCATGCCCGCCCTCCGGTCGCGAGTCCCTCGGTCGTTGCGAAGAGTAGCACCTGATCGCCTCCGCGCACGAAGGCGAGTTGCAAGATGAGCATGAGCAGCGCGATGGGCGTAAGCACCTTGAGCAGGGACACCAGGCGGGTGATGACGCCGGCGTATGCGCCGAGGGCGAGGGTCAGCATGAGGAGGCCCACGAGCATCGCCCAGCTTTGGGAGAGGAACGTCGCGAGGATGATGGACGCGGCGAGGGCAAGTTTACTTACCGGGTTCATGCGATGCAGCAGGCTCGCGCCAGGGACGTAATCAATGACGTTAAGCACGGTGCTTCAACTCCTTTACGCGCGCGACGAGATCGGAGACCTCGGTGATGCCCGCGAACGATGGGTCGACGATGTCCGCGAGGCGTTCGGAGAGGTCAATTACCTGTGGCGGCGTGATGCTCGCCTGTTCGAGCAGGTCCGATTGGGTGAACAGGCGGTGTGTGGGCCCGCAGTCGAGGATGCGTCCCCGCGCCATGATGGCGATGCGCGTCGCGAAGTCGCTCACGACCTCCATGTCGTGGCAGATCATGATGACCGCTGCGCCCATATGGGCGCGCTTCCGAACCGTTTCCATGACCGTCATGCACTCGCGGTAATCGAGGCCGCTCGTGGGCTCATCGAGGATGATGAGTTCGGGATCGAGCACAACGACGCCGGCGAGGGCGACCATTTGTCGCTGCCCGCGCGATAGGGAGAAGGGCGCGGATTGGGCGGGGAGGCCGAACCGCTCGATCACGGCGTCCGCGCGCTCGCGCGCCGTGGTGGTGTCGACGCCGTGCAGCTCAAGGCCGAAGGAGACTTCTTCGAGCACGGTGTTGCGGCATAGCTGCCGATCGGGATTTTGGAAGAGCGTCGCCACATGGGTGGCAAGCGTGCTCACGGGGGTCGAACGTGTGTCGAGTCCGGCGATTCGGACGCTACCCGAGACGGGCTTGAGCAGGCCGTTCAGCAGCTTGGTGAGCGTCGTCTTGCCGGCCCCGTTTTGCCCCACGACCCCCAAGATCTCACCGGGGCGCACCGTGAGGTCGATGTCGTCGACGGAGGCGCAGCCCGCGCCATAGGAAAAAGCTGACGCCCTCGAGCTCGACGATGGGGGCCGTTCCGCGTGATGCGGACGCACCCGCCTTCCGAGCGTCGCGAGCGCGTACGATCGAGTGCGCATGTCGCTGGTGGGCGCGGTGCGTCCGTCCAGCGCCTGCATGACGAGTGCCTGCGCCTCGTCGACGGTAAGTGCGGGGCGCTCGACTTCGACGAGGCCGAGCGATGCGAGGCTGTTGGAGATACGGGCGGTTCGCGGGCTGTCGACGCCGATCGCGCGCAACTCGTCCGAGTGGCCGAACACGTCGTGCGGTGTGCCGTCGAGGGCGACGGAACCGTTGTCGAGCACATGATGCGATCGCAGAACTCCGCAAGCAGCGCGACCATCTGCTCGATGACGACCACGGTGACACCGGTGAGGCGCTGGGCTCCGCAGCACGTCGAAAACCGCTCGGGAGCTGATGGGGTCGAGGGCGGCGGTGGGCTCATCGAGGACGAGGACGCGCGGGCGAGCGCCAGAATCGCGGCGATGGCGACCTTCTGTTTTGCCCACCAGAAAGTGAGGCAATCTCTCGTTCACGCAGTTCGGCGATGCCAACCGCGCTCAGTGCGTCCGTGAGGCGCTGTTCGATCTGGTCGCGGGGCACGTCGAAGTTCTCGAGACCGAACAGGATCTCGTCCTCAACGACCGAGGCGACCATCTGGGCGTCGATGTCTTGGAGCACGGAGCCCACAATCGTCGCGATGTCGGTGAGGGACGCCTCGCAGGTATCGAGCCCGGCGACGCGAGTTTCCCCGTACAAGCGCCCCGTATAGTGATGGGGGATTGCTCCGGACAGCACGCTCGCGAGCGTCGACTTGCCGGCGCCGGAGGGTCCGATGACGCCCACGAACCCGCCTTCTTCGATGGTAAGGTTCAGGTCTTTGAGCGCGAGTGATTCTGTTTGCCCGTAGGCGAACGACACCTCGCGTAACTCGATGATCGCGGCCATGAGATCCCTTCTGCGCGTGGGGAGGTGGGTGGATGGTCGATGCGGTGCGAAAACGACCGAAGGCCCGCCGCGAGGACGAGCCTTCGACATCATATCGCGAGTAGGACTAGTCGTTCAGGCCGAGTGCCTTCCTCACGGGGAGGCAGAGGGCTCCGACAAGGATGGCGTTGAACACCGCGGTGAGGGCGATGACGGGCATCATGACGGCGGCGAGCTCGGTGGCGAAGCCCATCATGGCCATCTTGATGACCATGAAGATGAAGCCGGAAAGGAAGGTGGTGACGAACGTGCCGACGGTGGGGATGATCGCCTTGGCACCGGTACTCATACCGGCGTTCACAATGAGGGCCATGACGACGGCGGCGACGCCCTCGGCGACGAAGTCAATGCCGGGGGAGGTGGTGGTGACCTGGATCACCGCGGCGGAGATGAGGCCGATGACGAGCGCCTGCAGGAGGTTCGGACGGACGATGAGGATTGTGAGGCAGAAGGCGGAGATGATGAATTCGGGGGCGATGGCGCCACCGGACACCGCGGATATGGCCTTGCCGACGGTGAAGTTGAGGATGAAGCCGGCGGCAAGCAAGACGGCGAGGAGCACAAGGCTCTTGATGTCGAGGCCGCCGCGGTCGACGGCGTTGACGGTGCGGGCGGAACCGGTGGGCTGAGTGTTCTGGGACATGATGCTCTCCTTGCTGAGTTAGATGGCGGTAATCGTCAATGGCGTGGATGTTCGAGTACTGAGGGTGCATGACACGAAGGGGCACGAAAAAGGCCCCCGGTCAAACCGGAGGCCTCGTATACCTTCTATGGCATAAGCGTGTGAGGACTCACCGTTGACCGGCCGAAGACGCGTCATGCCACCACCAGTGTTGAGGGAGAGGGCGATGTTCTTCTTCATGGTGATGGCTCCTTTCGATTCCTTGAGGTGCTTAGTATGGTTGGCACTATAGCACAGTGGAGTGCCAGCGCAACATGGAGCGCGGAACTGTTTCGTGTCCGTTACGGGCCGTTCGCCGGGGACCGCCGCGGGCCGATGACATCCGGCGCTCGGGCAGTCCTGCTCGCACGAAGGGCCCACTGGGCCCTTCGGCTTGTGCGGAACTCGCGGCGGACGTCAT
>ENA-OPZD01000408-OPZD01000408.1-human-gut-metagenome-genome-assembly--contig:-NODE-408-length-10853-cov-4.065728_pt1 | contig 10853 bp, 11 predicted proteins | sample MGYA00242479_ERZ504495 | MGnify/ENA primary metagenome ERZ504495 (study PRJEB26092, sample SAMD00036286) | human gut metagenome | host: Homo sapiens | study: EMG produced TPA metagenomics assembly of... | reverse complement strand
GCAGCGGCCAGCGCAGCGCGTACCAGCTCTTCAATCTTCTCCGGCATAGAGGTCCTCCTCATCGTATGGCCCTGAGATGTCCTTCTCGCAGGGCTCATGTACAGATGCACTGTACTGTAGCACAGCGAATCCTCGAGACATCCTGAAATGGAGGTATTTGCATACTCCAGACGCGTTTTCTTTGCCTTTTTCACATCAAGACGAATAATCCTCGGTCGGATTATCAGTTAATCGATGTATCTTCACTGGATTTTGCATTTCCTTATTCATTTGAATTATCAGGTTTTGGTGCCATTTACCTAATTTCCGCACGTATTCGTGGTAATATAAAACCTATCGAGCGCGTAGAGTATTCAGTTGGAGGAAGCATGTTTCAAATCGGACAGCACGTTATTCACCCCGGGCAAGGTGTTTGCACCGTCACCGGATTCACCGAGGACAAAGCCCATCCCATGATTCTACTCTGCGCAAAGTCCGGACATGCGGAAACCCACCTCATGTACCCCCTTGCCCAACAGGACCGCCTGCATGCTATTATTTCGCGCGAGGATGCCGAGAGCCTTTTGGGGAATTATGCCGATTTGCCGGTCGACACCTTTACGGAACGCAACAGCGCCCTCGAGGAAACGCACTTCAAGCAGCAGCTCAAACTGGGCGCACCCGAGACGGTGCGCGTGGCGAAAACCATGCACCATCGTATCAACGAGGCGGAGGCGCGGGGCAAAAAGCCCAGCAGCTATTATGCACGCGTGCTCAAGGAAGCGCATCGTCGCTCGGTCGAAGAGTTCGCGTTCGCGCTGGACGCCGAAGAGTCGACTGTCGAACAGCTCTTTATCGATGCGGCCACGAAGGCCGGCGAGATTCCTGCGGTCAACTAATCTCAATTGACGTTGCCGCGCGAGGGGCACGGGCCACATCGAACGAGCGCGTGCTATAGTGTGATGCAGCAAACCCCCCCTTCACCGGATGGGGGAATCAAGGTGTCCGATCCCCGACCATAGGTACGGCGTTCACGCGCTATAAGGCAGGGTCTCGGGCACCTTTTGTCTACAGGCACCGTCATTTGGAGGAAGCATGGCGCAGCTCAACGCCGGTATAACCCACGAGGCAGCGTTCAATCTGCTCAGCGAGCACAACAAGGATCCGTTCCACATCGAGCACGCCGAGACGGTCGAGCAGAACATGCGTTACTTCGCGCGCGAGTACGACCCCGAGAACGAGGAGTTCTGGGGCATCGTGGGTCTGCTGCACGACCTCGACTGGGAAGAGCACGACGATGACCCGATGAACCACACCATCTACGCCGCCAAGGACATCGAAGCGGCAGGCGGCAGCCCGGAGCTCATCCGCGCCATCCAAACGCACACGAGCGACTTCAACACAAGCCTTCCCCGCCCCGAGCTCATGATGGAGAAGATCTTGTTCGCCACCGAGGAGCTCACCGGCCTCATCGGCGCCGCCGTGGTGATGCGCCCCTCCAAGAGCGTGATGGACTTCAACGTGAAATCCCTCAAGAAGAAGTTCAAGGACAAGCGCTTCGCCGCCGGCGTGAGCCGCGACGTGATCCGCTCCGGAGCCGAGATGCTCGGATGGGAGCTCGACGAGCTGTTCGCCCGCACCATCGAGGCCATGCAGTCCTTCGCGCCCGACCGCGACAGCTTCGTCGCCGAGTAACCGTCCCCGCAGGCGGGTGCACCGCACCGCGTAAGAAACAGGATAGGCCCCACAGCTTGATCGACGAGCTGCGGGGTCTCTTGCTAAGCAGGTGCCATCATGCGCTACGGGCGCACCTGGCCGGTGCCGCGAAGCTCGTACTTGTAGGTAGTGAGGGCCTCGGCGGCAAACGGGCCGCGGGCGTGGAGCTTTTGGGTGGAGATGCCGATCTCGGCTCCCAGGCCGAACTCCCCGCCATCGGTGAAGCGCGTGCTCGCGTTGGCGTAGACCGCCGCCGCATCGACCTCGCGCAGGAAGCGGTCGCATGCGTCCGCGTCCTCGGCGACGATACACTCAGAGTGACCGGTTCCATAGCGATTCACGTGCGCAATGGCATCGTCCAAACCATTCACCGTGTGCACGCTGATATCGAGCGAGAGGTACTCGCGTCCCCAATCCTCGTCCGTTGCATCGACGAAGGAGCCGAGGATGTCGGCGTCGCGCGCAGCCTCTCGGGCAACGGAGTCTCCGTGAATAGTGACGCCCGCGGCGGCGAGCTCGGCGAGCATGCCGGGCAGGAACGCGTCCGTCACAGCCTCGTCCACGAGCAGGGACTCGCAGGCGTTGCACACGCCCACGCGCTGCGTCTTGGCATTCATCACAATGGCTCGCGCCTTGGCGAAGTCGGCACTCGCGTGCACGTACGTATGGCAATTCCCCGTGCCCGTCTCGATGACCGGCACCAGGCTCTCGCGCACGCAGCGCTGGATAAGGCCTGCGCCTCCGCGCGGAATGAGCACATCAACAACGCCCCGCAGGCTCATGAGCGCAGCGGTGGCTGCACGGTCGGTGGTCTCGATAATGGATACGCAGGCGCGGTCGAATCCGTACGCCTCAACGGCATCCGCCAAGATATGAGCGATCGCCACGCAGCTGTTCTGGGCGATGGAGCCACCACGCAAGATGCAGGCGTTGCCCGTGCGGACGCAAATGCCCGCGGCATCGGCTGTGACGTTGGGACGCGCCTCGTACACCATGGCGACCAGTCCCAGCGGCACGCTTACACGGCGCAGGTGGACGCCCTGGTCGATATCGCGCTCATCGAGCACGCGCCCCACCGGATCGGGCAGATCGGCAAGCTTTTCCAACCCTGCGGCCATCCCCTCGATGCGCTCGGGGGTGAGCAACAGGCGATCGAGCAGACCCTCGGACGTACCGGCGGCGCGGGCAGCGTCCATGTCGGCCGCATTAGCGGTCAGAACCTCGTCCGCGCGATCACGCAGCGCTACGGCCATAGCGCGCACGGTGGCGCAACGGGCCTCATCGGAGGCGAACCCAAGGGAGCGCGAGGCCTGCTTTGCCCTGCGGGCGAGATCCTCGACATATCCGGCAATGTCGTTCATGGCAATCTCCTCACATATGTACGTACGCTTCCACGTGTAAAAAGTGCCCGTGCCCCTGTTGCACATCGCGCGCTAGGCGAACACGATGAGGTTGTCGCGGTGGATAGCGGGCTTGTTGGCGAGCGCCGCGAGCAGATGGTTGCCCGCGATGTCCTCCTGGTGGCGGCCGGCGGCAAGTTCCAGCTCATCGTGACCCGCCTCGGCGATGCCGCGAGCGATAACGAGCCCATCTGCATCTCGTACGTCGAGTACATCGCCTGCGGCGAAACTCCCCTCGACGCCCGTAATGCCCACCGGCAACAGCGAGCTGCCGCGCTCGACCAGCGCGCCCGCGGCGCCCGCATCCACGGTCACGAAGCCGTGGGCGCTGTCGCCGAGCGCGATCCACAGCTTGCGCGGCGCGATCTCGAGGCGGGCGGCGGGCGGAACGAACCTCGTGCCCACCTGCTCCCCCGCCGCGAGCCGCACGAGCGGCCGCTCCTCGGCGCCTGAGCAGATGACGCTCTCGATGCCCGCCGTCATGAGGATACGGCAGCTGCGGATCTTGGTGATCATGCCGCCCGTGCCCACCGTGGTGGTCGAATCTCCCGCAGAGCCGATGATCGCGGCGTCAATCTTATCCACCCGGGGGATAAACTTCGCAGTGGGGTCGAGAGAGGGGTTGGCGGTGTAGAGGCCGTCGATATCGGAGAGGGTCACGCACAGGTCGGCAGAGACCAAGCAGCTCACAAGTGCCGCGAGGGTGTCGTTGTCACCGAACTTGATCTCGTCGACGGCGGTGGTGTCGTTCTCGTTCACGATGGGCACCACGCCCAAATCGACGAGGCGCGTGAGAGCATCGCGAGCATGCAGATACGAGGTACGGCGTGCCGTGTCACCACGCGTGAGCAAGACGAGTGAGGTGAGAAGACCCACCGCCCGAAACTCCTCATCGTAGGCGGCGGAGAGTACGCACTGCCCCACCGAGGCGCACGCCTGCAGGCTCGGCATGTCCACGGGCCTGCGCTCAAATCCGAGCAAAGGCGCGCCGCACGCGATGGCGCCGGAGCTCACTACGACGAGATTCCACCCGGCCTCGCGCAGGTCGCGCGCTTGGGAGGCGAGGGCGGAGATGAAATCGCGCCGCAGCTCACCGTCCTCGACCAGTGTCGAGGATCCGATCTTCACGACCATGGTCTTACGTGCAGTCATCACTTTGCCTTCCAGGGAAGAACGGAGGACGTGGCAGCCATGCGCTCGCGAACGAGCTCGTCGCGCATGGCGGCGAGGCCCGCCTCCATGCCCACCACGTACGACTGTGGATACAGGAAACGCTTGTAGACATCGTCAAGTGACTCCAAGGCGCTCGCGCAACGAGCCCGCGCAACCTCGATGTCCTCGCGCGGCGACGCCGCCGCGCCATTGCGGACCTGCGGTACGAGGAGCTCGCGATAGGAGAACTCGGAAACGTCCGTCACCAAGGCCGCGTCATTCACCGCCACCAACGTGTGGCCGCGGCGCTCGCCCTCCCCCATGAGATGATCGGGGTCGTAGATCATATCGCACACCGGCGCACCCGCGGTATCCATATAACGGCGAACCTGTTGCATGCCAGGAATCGTGCGTTTGAACGGCTGCTCGGAAAACTTCATGACAGGCGTCCAGGGCTCGTTGGCGCCGCCGCGACGGGCGGAGAGCTTGTACACGCAGCCCAAAGCGGGCTGGTCGTAGCATGTCGCGAGCTTGGTGCCCACGCCAAAAGCATCGACGGGCGCGCGCTGATTGAACAGCGAGGTGATGGTGTGCTCGTCGAGGTCGTTCGACACGACGATCTTCACGTAGGAAAGCCCCTCCTCGTCAAAGCGGCGCCGCGCGTAGGCGGAAAGCTTGGCGAGATCGCCCGAATCGATGCGGATGCCGGACAAGCGCTCACCTTCCGCCTCCATCTCGCGGGCGACGGTGATGGCGTTTTCCACGCCCTCGCGCACGTCGTAGGTGTCCACGAGCAGAGTGCAGTTCTTGGGCGAGCTCTTGGCGAACGCGCGGAACGCCTCCAACTCGGTTGGGAAACTCAGGACCCAGCTATGAGCGTGCGTACCGGAGACGGGAATACCATAGCGACGACCCGCGAGCACGTTGGAAGTCGAAGCGCACCCCGCCACATAACTCGCACGTGCGACCGCCACTCCGCCGTCCGGGCCTTGGGCGCGGCGCAGGCCGAACTCCGCGACGGGCCTGCCCTGAGCCGCCTGGACCACACGGACGGTTTTGGTCGCCACGAGGGTCTGAAACCCGATGATGTTAAGCAGGGCGGTCTCAAGCAGCTGGCAATCGAGCATGGGGCCGCTCACGCGCACCATGGGCTCGCGCGCGAACACAAGCTCGCCCTCGGGGATGGCGTCGATATCCACCTGCGGACAAAAGCCGCGCAGGAACTCGAGAAAGCCGGGTTTGAACAGGGCACCGCCACCCGGAGCCTCAAGCTCGGCCAGATACGCGATGTCCTCATCCGTGAACCGGAAGTTCTCGACGAACTCCCCCAACTCAGCGGTGCCGCACATGACGGCGTACACGCTCCCAAACGGCGCCTCGCGAAAGAACGCGGTAAAGCAACCCTGCTCACCAAGCTTGCCGTTCTCCCAAAGCCCCTGGGCCATGGTGAGCTCGTATAAATCGGTGTTCATTGACACATCGGTGGAACGGGTGATATCAGTCAAAGCCATGAGACGGCTCCTAACGTGTCTGCGATTGAGGGCCTCGTCGATTTGAAGCGCCATCGACGAACGTGAACGCGAGAGAAGGGCAGCGCGGGCGGTCTAACGCGTAACCGTGTAGATGATGAACGCCACGAGCGCGATAAGGGCGGCGGCGATGATGATCTTTGCGCAACGGGCATGGTGGGGATACCGTCGCCGTCGACGTCGCTCGAGGTGACCATGCGCTGACCGAACGTCTTGTCCTGCGGGGGGTTGTGGTCCGCGGGGGCGGGAGATACGCCTGCAGTGGCGCGGCGCGAAGACGCGGATTCGAGAGGATCCTGCGCGGAGCGGTGTTCCCGCGTGGCGGCGCACTCGGCAAGGATTTGGGCGTCCACCTTCGCCTGCTCGGCACGCAGAGCCTCGAGCTCCTCGCGCTCGGCTCGGGCGCGCTCTTCCTCCTCGCGACGGGCCTTCTCGGCACGCAGGGCCTCAAGCTCCTCGCGCTCATCATCGGTTAGCGTCGTCATATGTGAATCGGCCATATAAGGGCCCCTTCCAAAACGCACATGCAAGCAGATAGCAAGCAGTATACCCGTTCAGCATGGGAGATTATTTCGAGGAGCGGGCGTGGCGATGCCCGCGAAACGAGCGCGAAACCCCAGCGCCGCGTTATCCGCGGCAAGCTGAATCGGCGGCATCGACGGCGTCGGCGGCGCGCAACACGCCGGTGGTATCGAACGCCGGGGTAAAACTCTCGTCCACGGCACCGCCCTCTTGCCAGAACATGGTGGTGAAGCCAAGTTCGTCGGCGTGATCGAGCACGAGCTCGTACTCCGACGCGCTCACCGCGCGAGCCAGATCCCCCTCGGAGGCGCGCATCCGCTCATTCGGGGTGTACTGGTTCATCACCGAGATGGGGACGTCCCCCGGCGATTTCCCAGACCCGATCGAGGACCGCGCACGAGTCGGCCGCGCTGCCGGGAAGCACGAGATGGCGGACGATGACGCCGCGCTCCATGATGCCATCCTCACGAATGAGCTTTCCCCCGCGCCGTGCGACCTCGGCGCACATGCGCTTGAGGGCTCTCGATGCGACCTCTGGGTAATCGGGCACATGCGAGAGCGCACGCCCTAAAGAGGCATCAGCATACTTGTAGTCAACGAGCCAGATGTCAACGAGATCGCCCAACTCCGCAACCGCTTCCTCGCGCTCATATCCACTTGTGTTGTACACGATGGGAATGGAGAGGCCTTGGGAGCGGGCCTCGGCGATTGCATCGGGCAGCAGATGCGCGAAATGGGTCGCCGTCACCAGGTTGATGTTATGCGCACCCTGGGCCTGGAGCTCGAGCATGATCTCGACAAGACGCTCCGGTTCGACTTCGATGCCGAATCCCCCCGTCGAGATCTCGTGGTTCTGGCAATAGACGCACTTGAGTGGGCATGCGGAGAAGAAGATCGTACCGGACCCCGCCTCTCCCGAAATGGGAGGCTCCTCCCAAAAATGCAGGGCAGCACGGGCAATCTTGAGCGCACCTCCGGCCCCACACACGCCGCGCTCACCCGCGGCACGGTTGGCGCGGCACCGGCGGGGGCACAGCTCGCAATGGATAAGAGATGACGGATCGAGCAAGGCGATCATAGCGTACGTCCTTCAAGACAAGCGGCTCGCGCCGCGGAAGTCGGGCATCGACGCCGAAAATGCGGACCGCAGACACAGGCGCCAGCGAGCGCTTGAGGCGGAACGGGCGAACCTGGGCACCCAAAGCGGATCGGGCGCCCCGAACACCCGCCGCAAGCAGGTCCTCTACATATGAAAAAGGCTCCGTTGCCGGAGCCTAATCAAATCCTGTGGTGGAGACGAAGGGGATCGAACCCTCGACCTCCTCGATGCGACCGAGGCGCTCTCCCAGCTGAGCTACGTCCCCAGGACAAGTGAACATTCTAGCAACCGCACGCGCGATGTCAACGCAAAAACTGAGTTTATTTTCTACAGCATCGGCAACCCGAACGTGGTGCCGCAAGCGCGGTGGCCGAAGAGGTCGATAAGATGGCCGGGATATTGTGAGGAGACGTCGATTTGAAATCAGGGTGATCGTTTCAAACCCATGATAAATCACATTACCAGGCCTAAAAATGTGAGGGAACGTGGGTTTGAAAGAACCTCTGTTGTTTCAAACCCACGTTCCCTCACATAGGCTCTCTCACGTAGCGACACAAAAGACCGCCCCCACCTTCACGAAATGAACCCACCTCTGCAAGGTGGGTGCCCTCATCGTGCGGTTCCAGCTTCCTTAACAACGAAGGATACCTGTACTATGCCGACTGTGTGGGCTCCCTAAATAAACGCGACGGTTCACCCAGTTGCTCCGCGGGGGGCGGAACACCTTCATCATACGGCATGTCGATTGCGATACCAGTCTTGACTTAGAAAAGTTGTTGGTGGAGGATTGTGTACAGGCCGCGTATATGCGGCCAATTTTGTGCGCCATGGCGCGGATATGCCCCCCGAACTGCAATACTTGGCTCATTCGAAAACGCTCCACAGGAGGCGCTATGAGGCTCAGCATCGAAACCATGACCTACGGACCGAACGGACTCGCCCACACGGATGAGGGGAAGGCGGTCTTCGTGTCTGGTGGCCTCATCGGGGATACGGTTGAAGCCCGCATCACGGAGAACGGTCCTTCGTTCTCCCGCGCCACCGTCGAAGAAGTCATCGAGCCCTCCCCTATGCGCGAGCACTCTCCCTGTCCCTTTGCCGGCATCTGCGGGGGTGCCCGTGGGGCGGCCTGGCATATGACGCACAACTCGAAGCCAAGGAGGAAAACCTCCGCAGTGCCCTCATGCGCATCGGTAAATTCTCTGCAGATGAGGTCTCCGCTCTCATGCGCCCCATTCGCCATGCCAAAGAGCCCTGGGGATACCGCAATAAGATCGAGCTCGCCCCCATCCGCGAAAACGGTAAGTTCCGCCTTGGCCTTCATGGACGTGATCCGAACCAGATCATCAAAGTTGACACCTGCCCCCTCTTCAGCAAGAAACACGCCAAGGCGATCAAAGCCGTCACGGGAGCCCTCGGCTTCCTCGGCAATTCTCGTGACCTCGAACTTGAACGCGTCGGCATCCGCTCAAGCCGTCGCACCGGCGCGCTAGAAGTCGCCCTGTGGACCCCCACCGGAGCGTTCCCGCGCGCCCAGGTCTCACGCGTGTTGGGTGATGCCGTGCGCGCCACAAGTGTGGTACGCGTCATGTCCAAGGGAGAAAAGCGCGCCCGCCGCGTGGCCGGCGTCGAGGCTCTCGCCGGCGAAGGTTCCTGGACCGAGAAGATCGGCGAGGAGAACATGCGCCTGTCCGCGCCCTCGTTCTTCCAGGTAAACACCAAGGCGGCCGAGATCCTCATCGACCTGGTCATGGAGGCGCTGGACCCACAGCCCAACGAGCTTGGTATCGACCTGTACTGCGGCGCCGGCACCTTCACCCTGCCGCTCGCCCGCCGCTGTGATTTCGTGAGCGCCGTCGAGTCTTATGGACCCGCCGTGCGCGACCTGCGCCGCAACCTCGACATCGCCAACCTCACCAACGTCGATGTGATCGGCGGCGACGCCGTGCGCGAGTTCCCCGACGAGGACGCCGACGTACTCGTTGTCGACCCGCCGCGAGCCGGCCTTGCGCCCGAGGCGATCGACCTCATCGCATCCACGAGCGCCCGCGACGTCGCTTACGTGTCATGCGACCCCGCCACCCTCGCCAGGGACTTGCGCCGCTTTGTCGAGGAGGGCACCTTCCGCCCGGTCTGGGCAACACCTGTCGACCTGTTCCCGCAGACCTTCCATTGCGAGACCGTCGTGAGGCTCACCCGCGCATAGACACGTCTCCAACTGCACCATGTGCGTCATTGATATGGGCGCGGGCGAATCGGGTATAAGTCCGGCATCGCTGCACCCAATCGAGAGGACCTGCCATGGCCGGAGTTGCCGTACTCGCCGCAGATGGTTTCGAGACCATCGAATGCCTAACCGTCGTCGACGTGTTGAGAAGGGGTGGCGTTCGCACCGCGCTCGTCTCAATCATGGACTCGCGCGATGTGGTCACCTCCCAGCAGATTCCCGTGACCTGCGACGCCATGCTCGACGAGATCGACTTCTCGGACTACGACTACATCGTGCTCCCCGGAGGCTCCCCGGAGCCACGAACCTGCGCGCCAACGAGCGCGTCTGCGAGCTCGTGCGTGAGTTCGCCGCCACCAGACACGTCGCCGCCATTTGCGCCGCCCCATTCATCTTGGCCGAACTGGGCGTTTTGGAGGGACATCGCGCCACGTGCTTCCCAGGTTTTGACAGCAGCTTCCCCGAGGGCTGTCATGCCGGAGAGCGTACCGTGATCGTCGATGGCAACATCATCACCGCCTCCGGCATGGGGCAGGCGCTTCCCTTCGCACTCGCCATTTTGAACGACATCGCCGGCAAGGTCGCCGTCGACAAGGTTAAGGACGGCATCCAGCTGTGATCCTCGCATCCCAATCTCCTCGGCGCATCGAGCTCATGGGCGAGGCGGGCTTCGAGATCCGCGTGATCCCCGCCGACATCGACGAGTCCGCCCTCCCCGGTGAGGGCCGTTTGAGCTCGTTGAGCGCCTGGCTCGCGCCAAAGCGCAGGCCGTTGCGCGCCAACACGCCGAACTCGACGAGCCTGTGATCGCGGCCGACACCATCGTTGCTTTGGACGGCGAGCTCCTTGGAAAGCCCGCCGGCAAGGCCGATGCGCGCCGTATGCTGCATAGCCTGTCCGGCAAGACCCACCAGGTCGCCACGGGCGTCTGCATCGCGCGGGGAGATTCCGTCAATTCCTTCGTCGACATCACGGACGTCACCTTCTACGAGCTGACCGACGCCGAAATCGACGCTTACGTCGAAACCGGCGAGCCGATGGACAAGGCGGGCGCCTATGGCATCCAGGGGCGATACGGCCGTATCCTTGTCGACAAGATCGAAGGAGATTTCTATAACGTGGTCGGCCTTCCCATCGCGAAGGTCGTCCGTAGGCTGCGAGGATAACTGCGGGCGGCGGAGAGGCATATAAGGCCCGATACTCGGACAGTCCTGGCTCGCGCGAAGAGC